>Ga0302309_10003375_pt1 | contig 12422 bp, 7 predicted proteins | sample III_Palsa_N1_1_FD_200453 | JGI IMG/M metagenome (GOLD analysis project Ga0302309, IMG submission 200453) | Peat permafrost microbial communities from Stordalen Mire near Abisko, Sweden - III_Palsa_N1_1 | ecosystem: Environmental > Terrestrial > Soil > Palsa > Peat permafrost | place: Sweden... | reverse complement strand
TGCCCATCTTCTCTCCGACTGCACTAAATTCAAGATACCGTGTCCATACGACACTCATGCATGTAATGGTATTGTGGTTGGCGCTCGCTGTTCTATTGCTGGCAACGGCGCTTCCAATGTCAAAAAAGAAGGAGAAGCAGCAGCCATTATGGCACAATCTATCATCGATCATACCAAAATCTGCACAGCTTCTCAACTTTGCAGCGAGCACAACTGCGGATTGACTGTTCGAGTAAGCGTGCATGTTTTTTTTGCTTTTTGATTCTAATTTTTTTATTTGTAGACGGTTGATATTCCCTCACATAAGACAAAACACATGGTATTTGCGACAAATCTGTATTATTTATACAAGGGCCTGGGCCGCACGCTGCTTAATCCAGTAACTACTGCTTTAAGTTTCAGAGATGCTGACCTTTTGGCAAACTTTGTGGAAACACTTAATTTTCGCAACACGGAACGCGATTTGGCTCAAGTTGCACCTGTGATTGGCAACCTCGATGTCGATCTCGCCGGCACACCAGTTCAAACATTTGGGTTAATGGACTCAGGCGAAGATCTTTTGTCTTAAAATTGATTCATTTCAATTTTCTATTTTCTTTGATATCGCGAATGTAAAAACAATATATATTTTTTGCCAAAAAACAAAACAAAAAGGGCTTAGGAAATTGGAAGAGGTAGCACATTAGGATAATGTGAACGTGTCACAATTTGACATTGAAGAAGGCGTCGATGATCGCGTTGCGGTCAGCCGAAGGAAGACTGAAAATGAAGCGGTGGAGAATAATTTGCTTTGATGCGTAGATTATGTCTTTAACGCATGCCGCGCAGTCACTTAAAAAGATGAGATGATTGACAATGCCGTGATTATCGGTGATACGAAGTCTGAGCGGATTGATTGGAGCGAAGTGAGGAATACCACACGCATTACATGTAGGAGACTCGTCATATGCCTTGAAATCGGGGTAATCGAGCGTATAATCGCCGCGAAGGATTGCGCGTAAAAAAAACTCCAATGTCATGCCCAAGTTAGCAGTCCAGACTCTGAGAAATTTGTGATATTCGCTGGCGTCATCGGTTCCGCAAAACTTCTCCATGGCAGGACCAACAAGCTTGGCGCTGAAATCTCGTACCATATCGTAAGATGAGTCACCAAGGAGAACTTGTAATGGAGAATCATAAGTGATGGCGGCCTTGATGGTAGTCACTGCGTTTATAAAATGATTGCGAGTGAGCGGAATGTTTCCATTGGTGAAAGGAGTATTGAACACTGATGAAACTGGGAGTAATTGCGGAAGATGAGTAGTCTTGTCCAATACCCCAGCATAGGTGTCGAACGTGAGCGATAAAATACTGCGGCCGGCTTGCGATCCAGGCACGGTCCACGCAACAACATGCGAAGTGTGTCCATCAGCCGTTTTGAAGGTGCGCAGAATGAGCGCAGGGCGAATAATGCCATTTTGATCACTAATCTCGTGGTAGGTCAGAACATGAGACGATTGGTTTTCTTGTCCCACGTCGACTGTGAACGTCTCGCATTTGCCGCGCTCGTATTTTGACGACTTGGTTTTAGTAGGTCTGATTAAATGAAAAAACGAACGGATTAGATCAATACAAGCTACTGAAATACAGTTTGTACCTGGACTCAACCTTGCGGACTGCCTTGTACTCGCGATGATCCAGAAAACGTGGACCAACATGAAGTGGGTCAGTAATTGAACTGGGTGGCCAAATTGGCCTCTTGTCTATGAAGTCATCATCGCAACTTAAATCCAGGTCGTTCGCCATCTAGTTATTGTAAAATTTGATTTGCGGCAAAAAAAGTTTTTTAATTCCAAACAATGTGGGGCACAGTGTCTTTTTTACGCCCACATTTCCAAATAGGAATTGTTTTTCATTTGGATAAAAAAAGCAAGCATATGTATGTACGTATCTGATATATTTTAGTTTTAGCATTTTTCTTTAGCCTAGTGCTATAAATCGTTATGTTTTTTGTGGTAATCGTGTTTGCCATTGTGGCATTTTGCCCGAACACTTGGGCGTTCACTACCTTTGGAAATTCTGGCGCAGTGTTGTTCAATGGTTCATATCAAATCAATTTCCGCGCAAGTGGTGCTCTGGTCGGTCCTGGGCCTGACTGCGGCATTTCTGAAGTCCGTAACCAATTTGGTGCGCTGACCAAAGAAATCTGCGTCTATCCACCGATAAAATATCTGAAAGTCACTCATGTTAACGACATGCCTCAAACCGTGTTCGGTGCCCTCGCAGGAGTCACCGTTGTACGAAACTTGAACGTTTTTCAAACCGATGGGCCGACACTGAGCGATTTTTTGGCCGATAGTCAAGTGCAGGCTGGATTATTGGCATTTAAACGCCAAACTCGAGCTCATCTCATGACAACAAATGATGATAACCTCTTCCATTTGGAAGCTCAATCTTCTTCTTCAACACTTGAACCGGGAGGCGGGGCCACAGAGGGACGAGATTGTGTGCCAGACCCAACTAATTGTCAAGACACCTATTATTGCGCAGCGCTAAAAGATCCAAGCGACGATGTGACCACAAATTTGGCTAATCCAAACTCGTGCGCTTCACAGTTCTTAGCACGCAACCCATTGGCAGCAGGACAGGCGCCATACAGCCAGAATTTTTTGTATGGGTCAAATGGCGTTTGCACAGCGTGTCCAATTGCATCACTTGCCAACCCTACAGCTGGTGGTGCACCAATTCAACAAGTGAATTCAGACGGTTCACCACAAACTCAATCTTGCTACAATCTGCCCGGCGCATACTTGTGCGTGCCAGATCAATCTGAGCAAAGTCGACCAACTTGCGCATTGGTGGGCGGTTCAGAAGATTGCGCTGGCACTAACTTCATTTATTCGCCGCTTTTCACATCGTGGTTTTTCGAGGACAATAGTTACCAAGTCTATCAAAACCAAGATGCTGGTGCCGCAGTCACCAGTCAAATTCAACAACTATCTGAGGATTTCAGCCAAATTAATGACCGTCTGACAAGCATTGGCACTTTTTTAAGTAACGCCACAACTTGGGAGGGAGGCATTGATACAAATTGGGGTAACACCAATAGCTTCGACAAAGACTGGACGACGTTTACAACATCACAGACGACAAACATTGTCAGTCTAGCACAGGCAAATTTGCAGACGCTCGCAGACACTGGCAATTTAAACAGTAAAACTCAACAAGAATTTGGTAATTTATTTACCCAACTGAATGCACTCAATCAAGATGCTATCAATTTATTTGCCAATGCCGAGTCTATGCTTAATGCGTCACAACAAGCGATCAATGTGCAGGCACAACAAACTGCCGCAATCAGTGCTCGTCTGCAACAAACGAAAGTGGATATGGGCCGCTGGGCAGACTCCATTAGGGACAGCCTAGAAGCTCTTGAAACAGCTCGTATGGGCCGAGATTTCAGTCGCAGCTTGGTGCAAGCGTCCTTTCGGTTGCAAGGACAAATGTTAGCGGATGGTTATCAAATGTTCTTGTATGGCTTCCCTAATTCGGACGGAACATTTGGCCAAAAGCCGAATCCTCCCGTGGGTGCTAGTCGTTTTGTGGCGTTTGAACGAATAACTGCTTGGTCTGCCACTGTGAATCCAATTACTGGCGATTCTGTGATCCACATGGACCAAGTTCTGATTACTTGCGACAATTCATACCTGCAAAACAGCACGTATTCGTGGTTTGTAAAACGCGACATAATGAGACTATTGGGATCAAATACGGCAGTAGCACAAGGGCTTACTGGATGTGTCAGTTGGGCTCCAGGCGTATCAGATTCGATTGTTTCGTGCATCTGTTGGGCATCTGTAGTTGGACAACAATGTGATATGGGCGGTCAAACAGGAATACCTGTAAATCTCGATGTGATTGGCCCTACTTACGTTGGTTCGCCTGGCAAATGGGATACAGCTATGACCTTGTTAAGTTTACAAGGCTGTACTAACGCCAATGGCGCATACAAACAATATCCTACGCAACCTTGTCCAAGTGTTCCAACTGCTGCCCCTAGCACTTGTCCTATTCTTACTAATACCCCCCTCGACAGTGTTGCTATCACAATGACAAATTTGGCTAATTTCTCAAATTGGATGACCACCATCTGTTCTCGGCCAGTTGTTAACCCTGGAGTAAGCAAAATTGTAGTACATTCAGCCAATTTACAACGCATCTGGGTGCTGCCCCGTATTACCAGCCTTTGTTCATCACAATACACAGATATGGCACTCGAAAGCGCAGCCACCAATACATCGCTGACTGTATCATTTGTCATGACCGAAATGCTGTCCATCGCTTTCAAACTCTTCAATTTGCGACGCAATTCAAATGAGCGCTTCTTCTATGGCAGTTTACCGCAAGACGGATTTGAATGGCTTGAACAACCTTTTCAGCAAAATTATGCGACCAAAGAAGCCTCGAGTGTCAAAAGTATGACATTTGTTGGCGTCCATCCGGAAATGTTTCCCATCTACAATGTGGTTCCTGTTGCTGGCACAGCGAGTGAATCGGTCGTTGTTACGGTAAAAACATTACAACCCGACGGTACTTGGTTACTTGATACGGATGCAGTGAGCGACTTGTGGATTACAAGCACTTTCGCGCATTTGGCTGATACCCCTTTTCCCATTATTGGATTCTTGGAATGCATTCGCAACCCATGTCAAGTGCCAATATTGAAACCCGGGTTTGGTGGTTCTGTCAGTGTAAATGACACGCGTTTCGTTGTCAATTTCCCATCCAGATTGTACTCATCTTCCCCCTTTCCTGCCGGACGAATTGACGCTATTAATTATGCACAATTCAATCCAATTGGCGTGCCTCAGGTGACCAACAAACGCCCAACTCCAAGTCTTGCTCAGTGGCATCTCGATCAAGGCTATGACCCCACAATCGCATTCATCTATAATTCAGACTCAGCTAGTATCGACCCAATGGATTACGTCACAGACGTCATTGCTCCTCTGAATAACGCGAAGGGTTACTATTGCTCATTCCTACGAACTAGCAGTGGCGAATTGTGCACAATTATGGACGTAATCGCACTTGATTTAACACCACCAGTTGGTAGCAACTCGGCCGACGACCTAACGTTAATTCCAGGCTATTATCGGTCATGGTCTGTCGAAGGGCGTTTGAAATGGCCCGAGTCTGTCATTACACTTCAACAACCACAATCCAATTGTCCCCCAGCATCCTGCTTTTCAGCGAGCAACATTGTTCAGTCACAATTGTTTGTAATCACCAACAACAGCGTTAATGCCCCATACGGACTCGAGTTACATACTGCGCCCATTTTTGGATCATTTCCCGACTGCGTCAGTAATTTGCCGTTTGTTTTACCTCCTTCCTCGAGTCAACAATTGGCTCCGTTTGCAATTCCTTCGTGCCGTACCACCTCTTTGGCACTGAGCATCACAACAGCAAACGGCGCACAAACATGTTGGTCGTGGAATGCCACCGTTTATCAAGTGATTATTCAACCTGGTCGTATTGAAACACTGGCAGTGCAATGGCAAGTACAAGATTCGAGCGCCATTATGCTTGCAGCAGCTGCTGCAGACATGGGTGCAATCTTAGACGACGTGAGTAATCTCATTATTCAATCAGTGATCGCATTTTCCAACAATTACAATGAGAGCAATGTCGAATTACGCCAGGCAGCCTTCAACAAAATAGCGGGCATCAGCAAGACACAATTTCTCGCAGCCAACCAAAACCTCACTAACAAAATCGCTGCTGATGCAAAATCCTCTTGGACCGCAGGAGAGCAGCTTGGCAATTGGATTAACACAACCTATTTGGCATATGCTGAGAAAATATTGGCTCTCCAAGCAGGATTTGATACACTGCCCAATGGGACTCAATTTACTAATGCATTGTCCGCCGCCAACAATCGGTCTGCGTATTTATTGAAGCTAGAATTAGCAGACCTTGCGCTTTATCTTCAAATCGCCCACAACTTCTCCACCCTCTTCAATTTGGTGGGTAATTCAGGTCCTTTTAATTGGGCAGAACTAGGCCCTGCTGCGTTCAAATGTCAAGCCTCACTCCAACAAATTCTGACATCTGAGCCAGGAGTTAGCGGAATTCAGCTTCTAACCAATATTCAAGCTAATAGAGCTGCGATTATTGCTCGACGTAACCAAGCAGATTGCACTGTCCAAGGTTTTTTATCCGCATTCAATTTTGCATGTGGCAATTGGGGGCCGTTCAGAATCACATTGTGGATTGAAGCATCGTTCTACGTGGGTCTAATCATATTTTTGTTTTTGCCTGGTTGTGGCTTCAACATTACCGCCGGAGCCTATGTTGGGTGCAGATGCTGCTACAAAAACAAACACTCAGAAGAAACAGTCCCTCTCAAAACGGTAGCTACATCTACAGGTCTAGGTATTTCACAGGGCACACCCGATTCTATTGAAATGGAAGAGTGGAAACCAACTGTGCCTTTTGATTTTACATGAAGAAAAAAAATCATTTTTTTTTACTCATGTTTCGCGTGAGCGATTAGCCAAGTAATAGTGAGGTAGAAGGCAGCAGCAGAGGCGATGTGACAGCCCACCATGATAGTGAAAATAGCCAAAATAATCCACTGGCTTTCTTGTTGAGCGACTATTCCGTTGAACGTAGCAGCACCGGCAGCAGTCATTGCGGCGAAGACGACGTATCCCGCGGGAGTGCCATCGATCGGATTAATAGTACCAGGGTTGTATTCGTAGAAGTCTTTGCACCAAAGATTCAAAAACATGATTCCGACAAACCACGTGATCACGATCATGCCAATGTTGCGAGGAAACTTCGGCAATACATTCGGAAGATTGGTGGCGAATCCATCGAATATGCTGAGATAATTGCCAGAACGAAGGCAATACACAATATGCTCAACGGAATAGCTGAGAATGACACAGTATAAGCCGAATACGTCATCTGCCGCCAGCAATGTCTGGTAGCTCAAGGTGTGAATGCCAAAAAAATGCGCCAACTTCAAAACGGAGACCGCGAAAAACCCCAAGTTGCGAAGTCCAGCAAGGGTTGGCAATTGAGGACAATTCTTGTAAGCTTGTTCGGCAGACACATCGGTGAGAAAAGCGATCACAGGAAGAATGGTGGCGGCCAAGCAGCCTTTGTCGAACAAATCGGACGAATGGGTGGTGTAGTAGATGGTGATGGCGAAGGAAGAAATTTGAATTAATCCGGAAAGAATTGTGTATGCGAGGAGACGCGTCATAATGGATGCCATCTTCGAAGGCAGCGAAAATCAACAAATTAAATCCAAATCGAAATTTTTTCAGTGATTTGGATTTAAAAAACTTTTCGACAAACAGAGCCTTGATAAGTTATTGCGAAATAGTCCGGAAATTACGCCAAATGATGGGTAACAGTAGTTATGGTCTTCACATAATATTCACCACTCGATATCTTGGTTTATTTTAGATTTCAACATGAAATCGGACGAAACGAAAGGCTTACCTGCTCCTGCCAGTCCACCGCTTAATCCTCACAAACGCGTGCACGTTACACTTATTGCGTCACCAAGCAAGCGTCAACGCATTGGAGAAAAGGCGCTGCCTTCATTTTCACAAGTTTGGACGGAATGGTGTGAGGGTAAATATGATCCGACCACTCAAAGTTATGGGCGCAAAGAAATATACACAGGCGAGGGAATTTTGGCTGCCAGCGACGTTCTCAGATGTATTGATCACACTTTGCAAGCAAAAGCGAAAAATTATTTGCACAATTGGAATCAAGAAATCAACGACCTTCTCTTTACTCTCCCCATTCGCATTCTCGTCGATGCTGTCGCGCTCAATCCATCTCTCGCAAAATTTGGTTCTAATTCCGGGGCAGGATCTGGTTCGTCGGGTGATGGGGCAGACCTGACTGGCAACGAATCGAAAATCGAGCTCTTTGACCCGGCCGATGACAAAGCTAAAATCGTCGTTCAGATGGCAAAGGAAGAAACCAAAGGAAAAACAGAAATGTTAATTCGAGATGTGCATGGAACAATACCACAACTCAAAAACATCATCATGCAAGTGCGCACCGCACGACATGTTGCCATAAATACAGCAGAAGAAGTCGCCAAATTTGTTAAAGGCCAACCTGCTTTCATCGACGAGCGCATTTACTTGGAGGCTTTAAAGCTTAAAGTTACCATTGACACTCAAGTGTTTCTTCGGCTTTGGCAAAGTACTGTGTTTACCATCGCCGGTAACAAAAAACCTCGCCGCGAACCCTTAACTGGTATTATCGACCCATCTTTGTCCATGATGCAATTTCTTCGGATCAACCAACGCCTTTATTTGTTCAATGGCACAATCAAAGCCAACACTGTTGAAGCAGCGTTTGACATCCAAACAGACAACAGTTTAAAACTACAATTATTTTATGGCACAGCTACGGATTTGCTTGCAGTGATGATACTTGTTGAACGTCTTTGAAACAATAAAAACCCATATGTGGAAAAAGCATTTTTTTTGCAAAAGAACAATTAAAAAAAACTTCTCCCCCCTCCTCAACCATGCTGGCAGCTGCTCGAAGAAAGCGAATGAGAAGCATTATTACGTTCAATCGATACGTTCTATTGTTTTCTCTTCTCTCGACTATTTGTCTGGGCGCAACCATTTATCTAACAGTAATAACCCCGGCTCACACATGGATTCGAACCTTCGCCGTCTGGGCACTGATTCACTCAATTGCATTCTTGAGTACAATGACGGTGATGCTATGTTCAATCATAAATGGCAGCCAAACTTTATATTCTTGGTTTTATCACGTTTTTGGATTTCAACGAATGAAACGACCACGCCTGTCTGCTGATATCGAATCTTTGCAATTTTTCCTCAAAGCAATGCCATGGTATTTTCGATTACTGGATGCAATCGCGCGAACCAGAAACAGACGTCGCTGGTGCACTAAGACATCGCCTGTTATTTTATTCGCATCCTTTTACATCATTGGATCATTTGCGTTATCAGCAGTAGTTGAGAGCAAAAACTTAAACGACAATCTGGTGTTGCTTTTTCACTCTCTCTTCTTATTTTGTTTAGGATCTGCAATGCTATTTACTCAATTAATTGTCGGGGTTTGCAAATTGAAATTGGACTTGTTACCATTTCTTTATTTTCCATCCCCCGCGTGGCTCAATTCGCTCCATCGTTTTTACCTTAAACCTTTACTTCCATCCTATCGCATTTACGTGATCAATCAACTTACATCAAACGGGGGCCACAACTTTTCTCGCGATGTGGCTGTGCACATTGCCAGCTTTGTCACAAGCGCAGCCCCAAGGTCGGCTATACAAAGGGGTGAACTTCAACCTCTTTTACTTAACGAAATGGAAGAGAATGTATAATATCATATTTTTTCCGTGCAAACAAACAAAACAAAACAAACAACCAAACGAAAATGTTTGTTTATCGCACTCGTCATCAAAAACTCTGGTGGATTACACGGCGTCTCGATCAATATTTCTTATTTTTTGTTTGTTTATTCCATGGCTACATGGGATTATGCCTAATTCCATGGATGGCCCTACGCGACTATATGCCAAGCATGATCATTCTTGCAGTTTGCACATTTTTTCTTGCCCCTTGGTCGCATCCAGTTCTGTTGAATCTTTTAATCGACGTCCGCAGAGGAAGTCCAAAGCTAATTGCGTTCCATAAGACGTGGACAAGCACATGGGGCGCTTTTAAAACAAAGAAACACACAAAATCTGGAGTCACGCTAGCGATTAATCAACATTTGAAAACCCTTCCTTTGAAAATTCGAGTGCTTGCGTTTTTTGTTCGTACACGCTCGCGTTGTCTCTTCTTCCGTCGCAAAACACCGATCATCATATGCGCATTGATTAGTGTCGTCACATGGAGTTGCATATTTGTTTATGAAACGCTGTACAATCGGCCATCATTTGATAATGCGTTGGGTGTCATCGCTATAATCATTTGTGCGGCCAGTTCGTCTGCGGTTTCTATTTACGTTGGAAATTTTGGAGTGCTTCCACTCGAATTGTTTGAACCGGCAGATTTAATATTTCAACTGCACAAGAAATACAAGAAGGCCGTTGCTCCTGCTGTTCGCAGATTTCGCCAACAAGCCTGCGAATTTCGCCAAGAAATAATGCACGACAATCTTCCAGAAGAGTGGTCTGATGAAATTATTCAGCGTATTGCATCATTCACTAGAATAGGCGATAATGATAGCGCACTGAAAAACTCGATTTTCCTCGAAAAATGCCGTGTATAAAGTGTATTATGCAATCAATAAATCTTTTATTTCCCTCAAAATTGTCACATGGCTGAGACAAAGAGAGTGGCGAACGTGAGTTCTTCCATTAAAGCCATTTTTGTTATCAGTGGGTCGCCAGGAGCAGGCAAGACAACATGGGCACAAGAACTTAAAAACGCATTCGCACGCAATAATCGCGTGGCTATTTTTTCGCTCGATGACATCACACAGAGTCCTGGTGGTGTGTACGTTGATACGCTCGAACAATGGAATGCAAAAGCAGCGCAAATCAGATTGCGCCTAAAACGTTTGATCGTCTCAAGTGCCGCAGACGTAATTGTGTTCGAGGGCGTGGCTGCGCTATTCAGGCGCATTAACAAAAGTGCCGCACCAGATCGATTCGAATTCGATTATCAATCGACAATCGACCTCTTTAGCCAATTGGACGAAATTGGCATTCCTCCTTCGCCCATGTGCCAGTTGTACAAGTTTAACATGTTCGCAACGCGAGAGACGTTAACTGCGCGAGGAAAAGTTCCAGTTGGTCAAGAAGAAGTGTCGCTGTCACTCCAAGAACGAGCGGTACAACAGTTTGGCTACATTCGAAAGAGTCGGCTGGATATAAATCAATTTGTTGTGGAGACAATCGAACAAGTGGTCAGCAAAGCAGCTGCTATTACCTATGTTTTAGACAGGTGGAGAATTGTTCCAGAAAACAGTTATTTCCCTGGACTAACTGAAGCACAAGCCAAACAAGCACTCTTGGATCAGAAAGAAGGTTACAAATACCTATTAACATCTTTGCCTCCCAAAGTTTTGCCAATTGTCGGAGATGCGTGGCAAAACGAACAAACGCACGGTCTCAGCGAAGCTGCATCCAACCCAGACATTTATGGATTTAGAGTCTGGGCTATTGGTGAAGACACAACTCCTCGCCAATTAGACGTGTTCTTAGCGGCAGATGGCCAATGGCATGCCAATAATAAAGTTGCATCAACAATCTCGGAACTCATTGGCACCTCTTTTGTCTGGCTTAAACCATTAACACTTGTCACTATCAACCGAGCATTCATTTCTTTGTCCGCACCGGAAGACATGCGGCCGAAACACATTAGATGGATCGGAGGCGTGCGTTTGTTTATGCCAGGAGATGGACTTCCGTCCGCACAAGCTCGGGAAGGCCCTGCTCTCAAACCGGTCACCGACGGATGGGACTTTGACATTATTTATCCAGACGATTACGTCATACGGGCGCGTTATTGGCCAGATCAAAAGTGTTGGACGCCCTGGGATTTGGATTTGGACGATTTGATGACCTGGCGTCCTTTACCAACTATACGTGGCATATATGGTCGGTGTGCCACACCACAACCAAAATCACCCAGTAGCAGCCCATTCTTTTTAACAACGCGCGTCGAACTACTCACTTCTTTGTCCAAACAAACAAAAGGCAGTTTTGGAATATTAATGCCCAGCTCCAAGTCAGAAGATGCTTTACCACCACATGAATCATATCTCGGAGTATGCTTTGCAGATCGAGATGAATCAAAAGTTCGGTTGTTTCGCGTGCATAATGGCGAACAAGGTTGGCGCATTCAACCATCTGCAGTTATGGGAGTGTGGTACCCTCTGTTGTATCGCGATCCAGTTGACATTGTCGCACGTTATTTTTATTTCCTCCATCGGCCGCAGCAATTTAAAATGGATCTTATCGACAAAGATTGGTCAAAATTCATTGCTTCAGCCGCGGGTGCAACTGAAACATCTAGGCAGTTAAACCTCTCACGAGAAGGTACATTGGGTGACTATGCGACTGGTCTACTCAGAGATTCCAACGTGCTTGGCGTATGGGCAATCGAAACACAGCCTAAAGCCACAGCCAAATCCAGTTTTGTGACTCACTTCATCCCCAGACAAACACTTTCGATTGACCGCGAGACTTTTTGGCCAGTACAAACGCCAGACGACTTGGTCAAAGCGCTGTTATCTAGTCGACATCTAATCGGATTTACACCTTTGCCTCATTCTCCAATTATTGCTGACGCGAAAGAAAGAGAGACACGTACAATTATCACTGGCAAAGTTACCGCTGTTTTACAAAGCGAGCGTACCGGTTCCATACAAGCTTCTTCTCTCACCTACACATGGATTAAAGAACAAAAGAT
>Ga0302309_10003374_pt1 | contig 12423 bp, 10 predicted proteins | sample III_Palsa_N1_1_FD_200453 | JGI IMG/M metagenome (GOLD analysis project Ga0302309, IMG submission 200453) | Peat permafrost microbial communities from Stordalen Mire near Abisko, Sweden - III_Palsa_N1_1 | ecosystem: Environmental > Terrestrial > Soil > Palsa > Peat permafrost | place: Sweden... | reverse complement strand
TTCATTCGTGAATTCGAAATCAATTTGTGTAATTCGTGCTTACTCAAAATTGAGATAGAACACTAATTTTATCGAATTTAACGAATTACACTAATCTGCTTAATGATTTTTCTATTCGTGAATTCGAAATCAATTCGTGCTTACTCAAAATTGAGATAGAACACTAATTTTATCGAATTTAACGAATTACACTAATCTGCTTTGAGAGATTTTATTAATGATATTTTTCATTCGTGAATTCGAAATCAATTTGTGTAATTCGTGCTTACTCAAAATTGAGATGGGCTTAGTGTATTGTATATGCTAAAAAACAGAACAGATCGTCCCCTATAAATTAACGCAAAATATTACCATATTGATTATGAGTGATTTACGAAGTTTCTAAAACTTCGTAAATCATCTGCCACACGTATTTCTTATTGCTGTCAATTGACTCAAGCTGCTATAGAGGCGCTTAACTTCATGTTTTCGATCAAATAATTGGTCATAAGCTCTTTTTCAGACATCATAACACTAAAGTCATCAAACTTTACGCCCTCCTCATAAGGGTAAACGGTGTAGCCGCGCTTGTTGGGATCGTAGCTGCCCAGTTCAAATATCTCTTCCTGCTTTTTGCCTTTTATCTTCGCGCCCTCTACCAACTGGTAGGCGTCGGTTATGTATTCAAATGTGTTGTTTTTCATAGTACAAGCACCAATACAATTATTTTGCCAAATTTTTATGCCGGGTGTAAAGATTCTGTGTTAAAATCAAAATGTTTTTTAATTGAGTTTAAAAATTACCCAGGGGTGTTACATGGAACGGGTGTAACGCGATGTAACGCATCAATGGTTAATAAAATTTACCGTAAAGAAAAATCTATTAACTATTGATACAGAATCACCTGATATACATTTTTAACCACGAGGGCACGAAGAGGAAAACACAAAGGCTTACATGGCGATGAGTTTTAAACCACGAAGAACACTGAGAAGGCACAAAGTAACACAGAGATATAATATTTTCTTTTTATTTGCCGGGTGTACAATATTATCCAAACCAATCAAATAGATCGTTTTGTTGGAGTTTGGCTTTTTTGTGGGCATCTATGTCTTTTAAAACCAACCCTTCGCCCATCTGGATGATGCGGTTTCCGTAATTGTAGGCCTCTTTCAGGTTATGGGTGATGAGGATGGCGGTAAGCTTAAAGTCGTGAATGAGCTTATCGGCGGTTTTCATCACTACGTCGGCCGAGCGGGGATCGAGGGCGGCGGTGGGTTCATCCAGCAGCAATATTTTGCAATCGTCCATAACACTCATCAACAAGGTGAGGGCCTGCCTTTGGCCGCCCGATAAGGTGCCCATGGGCTGTTCAACTTTATTTTCAAGCCCCATGCCTAAAGTGGCTATATTTTGACGCACCTGCTTTTTAAAGGCATCGTCCACTCCTATTTTTAACCCTTTGGGTTTGGTACGGATTGCGGCCAGCCGGAAGTTATCAAGAATGCTCAAATCCGAGGCAGTACCGCTTAATGGGTTTTGGAATACACGGGCTATCCATTGGCTGCGGCGGTAATCGGGCAGATTGGTAACTTCGGTGCCATCAATACTGATGGTTCCGGATGTTGGGATAACACTGCCGGAGAGCAAATTAAGTAAAGTGGTTTTGCCCGAACCGTTAGAGCCTACTATCACCACAAATTCGCCGGCTTTTATCTCCAGGCTGATCCCATTTACGGCATTTACCTGGTTGGCCTTGCCCTTATTGAATACCTTATGAACGTTATTGATGCTGATCATGCTGAATTTTTGAAGGATAAACGCGGCAGGCTTACTATCAGCAGCACAAATACAGCAGTTACCAGTTTGAGCATTGTCGCATCGATACCTATACTCAAGGTAAAGGCCAGCACAAACTGGAAGATGACAGCACCGGAAATGACCAGCACCAAACTAAGCCACACGGAACTGATTCGGAACCAGTTGATGAACGCCTCGGCAATAATAACGGAACCCAGGCCCACTATCACTATGCCGATGCCCATGCTAATATCGGCAAAACCCTGGAATTGGGTAATCAGGTAGCCGCTTACCGCAGTGAGCGCGTTGGCAATAGCCAAACCGGTTATTTTCATGCGGTCGGTATTTACGCCGAGGGCACGGATCATGCTTTCACTGTTGCCGGTGGCCCGCATGGCAATGCCGAAATCGGTTTTAAGCAAATAACCGATGATAAGCGTAACAATTACAACAAACAGCAGCAATATGCAAAAGGTATTTTGATTAGGGTCTTTAACAAGATTAAGCAAGGTAAACAGATCAGGAATACCATTAAGCGGCAGGTTTGAACGGCCCATCAATTTTAAATTGATGGAGTAAAGCGCCGTCATCACTAATATACCGGCCAATAGCGCGTTTATCTTCAATTTGGTGTGGATGATACCGGTTATAGCACCTGCGGTGGCCCCGGCCAGTATAACTACCGGCAAAACCACGTAGGTGGGCTGGTTGTGCAGCAGCAAAACGCCGGTAAACGCGCCGCCCAGGGTGTAACTGCCATCGGTAGTAATATCGGGGATGTTAAATATCTTCATGGAGATGTAAATACCCAGTGCTATGCCCGAAAAACACAATCCCTGTACTAAAGTGGCGAGGTAAAAATCCATTATTTTACAGGTTCAAAATCCGATGGAAGCGTGATGTTGTACTTTTTGGCGGCGGCGGGGTTATATACCCGTTTCCTGATCTTCACCATTTCGGGTTTCAAGCCGTCGGTTTTGTGCGTTCTGAGGTATTGCGCCGCCTGTTCGCCTGCCTGGTAACCCCATTGGTAAATATCGGCACCAAATGCAGCTACGGCTCCGCGTTTTACCAAACCGGCCTCGCTGGTGAAGATGGGGATATTTTTGGCATCGCAATTCTTTTTGATCGTTTCAAAAGCCGCGAAAACCGTATTATCCGGGTTGGCGAAGAAGGCATCGATATTTTTATTCAATAAGGATTGCGTTACCAGTTGCGCGTCGGCCGAGGAATTTAAGGGCAAAGCGATCAATGTGATGTTAAACTTAGCTGATAGGGCCTTGATATACTGCATGGCGTCTTCAGATTGCGGCTCGCTCTGATTATAGATCATCCCGATAACCAGTTTGCTGCCTTTCGGTTTAAGCACTTTGGGGATGATGGAAAACGAGGTATCGATATATTTCAGGTCCTCTACCGCGCCAAACAGGTTGGCAGGTGCCTTGCCGCTTGCGTCGAGCACGTTCATACGCTCTGGCGTAGGCGATACCATCTCGAATATAGGAATGGTTTTGGTTTTTTGCACCGCCGTTACTGATGATAAGGTGGTACAGGTTGCCAGCAGGTCGACAGGTTCCGCTACAAAGTAATTTACGATCTGGGTTAGGGTCGGGATATCGCCCTGGGCGTTTCTATATTCAATTTTGATGTTACCTTTATCCTCGCTAAAGCCGCTGTCCTTTAAAGCGGCTACAAAGCCAAACCTTGCCTGTGCTATGGTTTCATCTTCAAAAGCATCAACAAAACCAATAACCGGCACGTTGCTTTTGGTTTTTTGTTTACACGATGCCAGGGAAAACAATATTAAAATGGCGAAAAGGTATTTTTCAATGGCGAAAAGGTATTTTTCAAGCTTCATGTTACGAAGTTAATTAAACGGGATGAAAAGGCAAAGGGTAAAGGTAAAAGGTGCCTTCAGTTCTGAAGATGCCATTATTAAACAAATCTACCTGGCCACCATCAATTGCAACACCAAATGGCAGGAACAGATGTTTAACTGGACGGCTGTCCGAAACGATTTAAATATGTACTTTGGTAATAGATTGTTTAATGACACAATTATTTGAGCACTACCCTGCCGTGCCATGGGTTTAACCTTTTACCCTTCACCTTTCACCTAAAAACTTTCACCTTTCGCCTAAATAAACTATTTTAGCCCTTATAATGACACCGCTAACATCCAAACTACCCCAAACCGGAACCACTATATTTACCGTTATGTCGGCGCTGGCTGCCGAGGTTGGGGCCATCAATCTATCACAGGGTTTTCCTGATTACGATTGCTCACCACACCTGGTAGACCTGGTGAGCACTGCCATGAAAGAAGGCCATAACCAGTACGCCCCAATGGCCGGCGTAATGGCCCTGCGCGAGCAACTGGCCTATAAAACCGAAAAGCTATACGGTGCAACCTATAACCCAGATACCGAAATAACTATAACAGCAGGCGGTACACAGGCCGTATTTACAGCTATAAGCGCGGTTATACATCCTAACGACGAGGTGATCATATTTGAACCAGCCTTTGATTGCTATGCGCCTGCCATTAAACTGATGGGCGGTATTGTAAAATCGCTGGAACTGGAGCCGCCTGATTACCGCATCCCCTGGGATATGGTGAAAAGGCTCATCAATAACCGTACGCGGATGATCATCCTTAACTCGCCGCATAACCCAACTGCCACTATTTTGCGTAAAAGCGATATCGACGAGTTAAGCGCGATAGTAAAGAACCAGGATATTTTAATTTTGAGCGACGAGGTATATGAACATTTGATATACGATGGCGAAACACATCACAGCATGGCCCGCTACCCCGAATTGCAGCAACGCAGCTTCATTATCGCTTCATTCGGTAAGTTGTGCCATACCACGGGCTGGAAGGTTGGCTATTGCCTCGCTCCCGCTTTTTTGATGCAGGAATTCAGAAAGGTACACCAGTTTTTGGTATTCAGCGTTAATACGCCCATTCAATACGCCATTGCTGAATACTTGAAGAATGAAAGGGTTTATCTGGACCTGCCGGAATTTTTCCAGCAAAAACGGGATCATTTCAGGCAGGGACTTGCACAAACCCGCTTTGAATTGCTGCCTTGTTCGGGTTCCTACTTCCAATCGGTAACCTATAATAATATTATTGATGAGAAGGATTCGGAGTTTGTGATACGCCTGGCTAAGGAGTTTGGCGTGGCTGCCATACCCACTTCCGCCTTTTATACCAAGGCTACAGATCATCATGTTTTACGGTTTTGTTTCGCCAAAAAGCAAGAAACGCTGGATAAAGCCGTTGATAGATTAATGAAGGTGTGATTTGGTTCATGAATCATGGTTGATGGTTCATGGCAGAAACCGCATCTTATAAATGGATATGCAGAATATCCTAATTAACCAAGAGTAACGTATATTTGTACTTACATCTGCCTGTTTATAATCAATGGAAACTATGGGGAATTGAAAATGGCTTAGCCATGATCTACGACCCATGAACTATAAACCAACAATGGATAATCTTAAAATTACCATATTCCAGGGATACCTTTTTTGGGAAAATACGGATAAAAATCTGCAAAATATATCACTGCGCCTGTCGGCCATCAGGGAAAAGACCGACCTGATCATATTACCCGAGATGTTTAGCACCGGCTTCACCATGAATGCCGAGAAACTGGCCGAGCCCATGAACGGCAAAACCATGCAGTGGATGCATAAAACCGCCAAACAGTATGATTGTGTGGTAACCGGCAGCCTCATAATTAAGGAGGACGGCAAATATTATAACCGCCTGATATGGATGCGGACAGACGGCACCCACGAGCATTATGATAAACGGCACCTTTTTGCTTTAGGCAAGGAACATGACACTTATACAGCAGGCGATAAAAAACTGATAGTGGAACTGAATGGCTGGAAAATTTGCCCGGTGATTTGCTACGATCTGCGTTTCCCGGTATGGCTGCGCAATGTTGATGCGGAATATGATCTGTTAATAGTAGTAGCCAACTGGCCCGAACGGCGGGCTTTGCACTGGCGCTCACTTATACCGGCAAGGGCCATTGAAAACCAGGCCTATGTAATTGGCGTGAACCGTGTTGGGCACGATGGCAACGAGGTTTATCATTCCGGCGATTCGAATTGTATCGACCCTAACGGGAAGGTGATCTATTACAAACGCGATGAGGAGGATATGTACACGTTTTCCATAGTAGCCCATGAACTGGAATTAACCCGCCGGGCTATGCCGTTTTTAAAGGACGCGGATGTTTTTCATATAGATTAACGTCAATATTCAAATGCAGGTTTTAAAAATTTCGCAAGTCTTTCTACATTAGATGCAGATTGTCCTCATAATTAAATGTTAATGAAATTTACACTTCGTTACTGCTTGCCGGTTGCATATATTCTGCTTTTCGCCCTAACATCATCCGCCCAAAAAAAGAAGGATTACACCCAGTTTGTTAACCCTTTTATTGGCACCGGCGGCCATGGGCATACCTATCCGGGCGCTGTAACTCCTTTTGGCATGGTTCAGCTCAGCCCCGATACGCGTTTGGATGGCTGGGATGGTTGTTCCGGCTATTATTATACCGATACCGTAGTTTATGGCTTCTCGCATACGCATTTAAGCGGTACGGGTATAGCTGATTACTGTGATGTATTGTTTATGCCCACCACCGGCGAACCTCAATTCAAAAACACTGACTACAGTTCAACTTTCAAAAAGAAGAATGAATTTGCATCGCCGGGTTATTATAAAACCTTATTGGATAAGTATAACATAGGGGTTGAACTTACCGCGACTACCCGGGTGGGCCTGCACCGGTACACCTACCCTTCCACGCAACAGGCCAATATTATTATCGACCTGCAACACCGCGATGAAGTGCTGGATTCGTGGATCGAAGTGGTTAACGATCACGAGATCCGTGGTTTTCGGAGGTCGAGGTCATGGGCCGATGATCAGTACGTTTATTTCTATGCAAAATTTTCAAAGCCTTTCAAAAGCTACGGCATAGCGGCCGACAACCAGTTGCAAGCGGATAAAAGCAAGCTGCAAGGCAAAAATATCAAAATGTATATTCAGTTTGATAACCCCGGCGAGGTGATATCCAAAGTAGGCATTTCATCGGTAAGCTGCGATGGCGCGCTGAGAAACCTGGATGCCGAAGTACCGGATTTTGATTTTAAAAAGGTGCAAAAAGACGCCAAAGCGGCTTGGAATAATGAGCTTTCTAAGATTGAAGTTGAAGGCGGCGCGCCCCCGGCTTCACAGGTCAATAGCCAAAATGCGGTTAATGATGCCGGCCAACCGGTTCAGCCTAAAAAAACACCTTTTATTGATCGTGCCAAACAAAAACAGGTTATTTTTTATACGGCCCTGTACCACTGCATGCTGGCGCCCAACATTTATAATGATGTGGACGGCCAATATCGCGGGTTCGATCAAAAGATCCATACCGCTGTTGGCTTTAATTATTACACGGTATTCTCGTTATGGGACACCTACCGCGCCGAGGACCCGCTGTTTAACCTCATTGATCGCAAACGCACGCTTGATTTTGTAAAAACCTTTTTAGCCATGTATGAGCAAGGCGGCCTGCTGCCAATATGGCCCCTGGCCTCAAACGAAACGTATTGCATGGTGGGTAACCATTCCATCCCGGTTATTGTGGATGCCTATGCCAAGGGAATTACCGGTTTTGATGCCGGAGAAGCCTTAACCGCCATGAAAGCCGCCGTTAACCGGAATCAGTACGGGCTGGATAGCTATCGGAAAAATGGCGAGGTATTATCTGACGATGAGCCGGAATCGGTTTCAAAAACACTGGAGTATTGTATTGACGACTGGTGCATAGCCCAAATGGCTAAAATGCTGAATAAACAAGCCGATTATAACGAATTTATACAACGGGCGCAGTATTGGAAAAACATGTATAACGATCAGAATGGTTTTATGCAGGCCAGGGCAAACGGTGGCTGGTACACGCCTTTTGAGCCCACCGAGATCAATAATAATTATACCGAGGGCAATTCCTGGCAATATTCGTTTTTGGTGCCGCAGGATGTGGAGGGGTTGATAGCCCGCATGGGTGGCAAGGATAATTTTGAGGCCAAACTGGATGAATTATTCAGCACCAATGCCAAGTTAAGCGGCCGCGAACAGGCGGATATAACCGGGCTGATAGGCCAGTACGCGCATGGCAATGAGCCGAGCCATCACATGGCCTATTTATATAATTTTACCGATTCGCCGGATAAAACACAGTTTTATGTGAATAAAATATTGAATGAAGAGTACAGCGATAACCCGGATGGCCTGTCGGGCAACGAGGATTGCGGGCAAATGTCGGCCTGGTATGTCATCAGTTCGCTGGGCCTTTACAATATCATGCCGGGGCAGCAGGAGTTCCAGATCGGCACCCCGCAGTTTGATAAGGCAGTGATCAATCTGGAGAACGGTAAAAAGTTCACTATCCTTAATTCCGGGCAAAGCATTAGCAACTCCGCTATTTATTTGCAGGGCATGGAACTAAATAAGCAGGCTTATAATAAAATATATCTGGACTACAACACCATCAACAGCGGCGGCGAGTTTGAGGTATTTACGGGCAAACTACCCAATAAAATATTTGTGCAGGGGCTTGAAAAACCTCATTCCGCTATCACCGACGATATTATTACAGCCAATCCCTATATCATCGCCCCGGCAAAAACCTTTAAACAAGCGTTTACTGCCGAAATAAAAAGCGGCGATAAGGATGCCAATATCTATTATACGGTAGATGGATCGGCACCGAACGCTAAGTCGACGCGATATAATGCTCCCGTTACTATATCAGCAAATACCACCATCAAAGCTATCGCTATAAAAAACGGGAAAAGCAGTTTTGCGGATTCGGCCACGTTTACCAAAATACGAGGCGATATTAAACTCACCCTGGTTAATGCTTACCTGCCCAATTATGCCGATGAGGGTAACGACGCGCTGATCAACGGCATACATGGAAAATTGAACTGGCGGCTGGGCAACTGGCAGGGTTACCAGGGGAATGATCTGATCGCTATATTGGATTTCGGGCAGGTTGAGCCTGTTAAGCAGGTAAGCCTGGGTACTTTGCAGGATACCGGCGCCTGGATAGTTTTTCCGCAATATGTGCAGTATTGGACATCGGACGACGGGCATAATTATAAATTGATAGCCACTGTTAATACCAGGATAGATATTAAAGACCTGAAGGTGCAATTGCAGCAATTTACAGCCGGCCTGAATACAAAGGCCCGGTACATTAAGCTGATAGCCAAACAATACGGCCCGCTGCCCGACTGGCACGAAAGCAAAGGTAGCCCATCCTATATTTTTGCAGATGAGATAACAGTGGAGTAAATTTGTTTTAACGTTTAAGTTTGTAAATAATGCCCTAGAACGAAAAATTAGCCGACCGGGTGAGAGAGGCATTTGCCGATCTCCCTGTTGTGGAAGAGAAGAAAATATTTCGTGGTGTTTGTTTTATGGTTGATAATAAAATGTGCGTTTGCATAAGCGGCGATGAACTTTTATGCCGTGTGGGCCCTGAAATTTTTGAGGAAAATATTGAAAAAGAAGGTTGCCGGGCCATGATGCGGAATAGTAAACCCTATAAAGATTTTCTATTTGTGAGCGAAGATAATGTCAAAACAAAGGCTGGGTTTGATTATTGGATAAAACAATCCCTGGCTTTTAATCCGCTCGCTAAAGCATCCAAAAAGAAAAACAGGTAGATCAACCGAACCTTATTTGCTATAAAAATCAGAGTTATTTAATCGACCTGAAATTTACCCGTTAAAATTGCGTTGTTAATATTTGTTTACCGGGCTATGATTTAGAGCCATAATTTTACATCTTTACCTCCATGTTCAGACGTATTAAAAACCGTTTTCTTAGGTACATTCTCATTTTTGTATATTTTGTTATCATCTTTTTCTGTGCCATCGAGCTTAATTTTCTTTATCTTTTTGGCTATTCGCCTGATATGCAGGACATTAGAAATCCAAGCATGTCGGTTGGCTCACAGGTATATACTGCCGATGGTAAACTAATCGGCCAGTATTATAGGGAGAACCGCTCGCCGGTGGCGTTTAAGGATATTTCGCCAAACCTGGTAAACGCGCTCATTTCGACAGAAGACGTGCGGTTTTACAGCCATAACGGTGTCGATTTTTATTCTTTTTTTACCAGCATGCTTTCTACCGCCAAAGGCGACAGGCGCGGCGGCAGTACCATAACGCAGCAACTGGCAAAAAACCTGTTCGAAACCCGTAAAAAGAAATCGCAGGGTATCATTAAGCATGTGCCCTTTATCCGCACCATTGTATATAAGGCTAAGGAATGGCTCACCGCTTTTAAAATTGAGCATGTTTATACAAAGGATCAGATATTGGAGCTTTACTTTAATACGGTACCCTTTGGTAATAACTCTTATGGCATAAAAACGGCCACTTTAAAGTACTTTGATAAAACTCCGGACAAAGTTAATCCAGCCGAGGCGGCCATGCTGGTAGGTATGCTCAAGGCTACATCAACCTACAACCCTATCAATAATCCCGACCGTGCTTTGGAAAGGCGAAACACAGTATTAGGCCAGATGGAAAAAGCCGGCAAACTGAGCAAAGCCGATTACCTGGCAAATATTGCCAAACCCTTAAACCTTGACCTAAGCTATGTGGAAGATGAATCGCAGGGCGACTCTTATTTGCGCGAGGCGGTTGAAAGATGGCTTAAAAAGTGGTGTAAGGATAACGATTACGACCTGTATTCAGATGGTTTGAAGATATATACTACCATCGACTCGCACCTGCAGCAATACGCTGAAGAAGCCGTTGCTGAAAAAATGTCGATGCTCCAAAAACGCTTTGATAACCTTTGGGGCAAAAAGAACCCCTGGCGCGATTTCAGTGGCAACGAGATAAAGGATTTCGTATTGAAAAACGAAGAGAACCTGCCTATTTATAAGCTGTTGGATAAGAAATATCATGGCGATACGGTGCTGATCAGCAAATATTTTGAAACTAAAAAGAGAATGACCGTTTTTACCTGGAACGGTGAAAAAGATACTACCTTCTCTACGGTTGATTCTATAAAATACTATGCCCGCATCCTAAATACCGGGATGATGACCATTGAACCATCAACAGGTTATATAAAGGATTGGGTTGGCGGTATCGACTATAAATATTTTAATTACGACCACGTAAACCAATCAAAAAGGCAGGCGGGATCAACATTTAAGCCATTTGCTTATGTAACCGCGCTGGATAACGGCTTTACCCCTTGCGATAAATTTACCGATAAACCGGTAACCATCAAATATATGGATGGTGGCAAACAAGAAGAATGGTCGCCGAACAACGCCGATTTCCATTTCTCATACCAGGAGATGTCCTTGCGCTGGGCGATGGGCAAATCGGTAAATTCCATCACCGCGCAATTAACCGAGCAGGTGGGTTGGGATAAAATTGTGCAGTACGCGCATCGTTTGGGTATTGAAAGCCCACTTAAATCAGTGCCATCGGTATCATTAGGATCAAATGATGTATCGGTTTATGAAATGGTGCGCGCTTACAGCACCTTTTTAAATAAAGGTGTAAAGATAGACCCGCTGCTGGTAACCAAAATCACCGATCAGGATGGCAACATTATACAGGAATTTACTTTAAACAGCGAAAAGGTGTTAAGCGAAGAAACCGCGTGGCTAATGTTATATATGTTCAGGGGTGGTATGGAAGAACCGGGCGGCACCTCGCAGGCTTTATGGGAATACCCGGGTTTATGGAAAAAAGATAATCAGATAGGCGGTAAAACAGGTACTTCATCGCATTATGTTGATGGCTGGTATATGGGTATCACTAAGGACCTGGTTACCGGCGTGTGGGTAGGTGCCGATGACCGCAGCGTACATTTTACCAACTCCGAAACCGGTGAAGGATCGCATACCGCGTTGCCAATTTTCGCGAGATTTATGGAGAAGGTTTATGCCGATCCGAAATCGGGCTATACTTATGGATTATATCCTAAACCCTGGGTAAAGATCACCAAGGAATATGATTGCCCATCGCCGAAGCTGGCAGATACTACCTCGACAGACAGCCTTGATGTACCGGCTGATACTACCAACGCGGTACCGGCTGTACAAACGCCATCAACCACAACGCCAGACGACCCGGACAGTAAACCACCACAATAAACCCATCATGATATTATATTTTTAGCTTGTTCAGCATAGGCCGTTTACTTAAATTTAGCACATACGATCTTCATCATATATGGACAAATTTTACCCACTGATTCGAGCTAAAAAATATCTGATCATCATATTTTGCATAGCTTTTGCCATGCTAATGAGCAGGCAGGCAAAGGCGCAGTATTTCGGGCAAAATAAGGTTCGATATAAAAACCTTAAATTTAAAGTTTACCGTACCCCCCACTTCCAGATATATTATTACCTGGAAAATGATAGTATGATCAGGCGTTTCGCGCAGGAAAGCGAGCTTTGGTATACGCTGCATCAGCAAGTTTTCAGGGATACATTTAAAAAGCCCAACCCGATCATCCTCTATGCCGATCACCCTGATTTTCAACAAACTACCGCTATTGACGGAGAAATTGACGTA
>Ga0302309_10003372_pt1 | contig 12432 bp, 9 predicted proteins | sample III_Palsa_N1_1_FD_200453 | JGI IMG/M metagenome (GOLD analysis project Ga0302309, IMG submission 200453) | Peat permafrost microbial communities from Stordalen Mire near Abisko, Sweden - III_Palsa_N1_1 | ecosystem: Environmental > Terrestrial > Soil > Palsa > Peat permafrost | place: Sweden... | reverse complement strand
ATATCAATAATATCGCTCATGCGGTTAAACAGTTTGGTGTTTGATGCTATTTTAACCACAGGTGTTATTGGGTTGCCGGTAGGCGTGCCTAAACCGGTGGTGAATAAAACCAGGTTGGCGCCCGCACCCACTTCGGCAGTGGTCGATTCTACATCGTTACCGGGGGTACAGAGCAAATTAAGCCCGGGTTTGGTAACTTTTTCCGGGTAGTCCAGCACATCGGTAACGGGTGAGGTGCCGCCCTTTTTTGCCGCGCCGGCTGATTTAATAGCATCGGTGATCAACCCGTCCTTAATATTGCCCGGCGAAGGGTTCATATAAAAGCCCGAGCCTGCTTCTTCGGCGCGCTGGCTATAGATTTTTACTAAGGATGAAAAACGTTCAGCATCGCTTTTATCAACACACCTGTCTATCAGGTTTTGCTCAACGCCGCATAGTTCCGGAAATTCCGAAAGTATTACCGTACCGCCGAGCGCCACCAGCAGATCGGAAGTATAGCCTATAGCCGGGTTGGCAGATATACCCGAAAATCCATCTGAGCCGCCACATTCAAGGCCTACCACCAATTTACTTAGCGGTGCCGGTTCGCGTTTACTGGCATTGGCTTGTATTAGCCCGGCCAGTGTTTGGCGTATGGCGAGTTCCATCAGGTCGGTTTCCATACCTATAACCTGCTGATCTAAAATGTACAAAGGTTTGTTGAAGCCTGGCGATCTTTTGCTGATCTCCTGCTGCAAGGTTTTAACCTCGGCGTTTTGGCAGCCCAGGCTTAAAATAGTAGCTCCTGCTACATTTGGATGGGTAACATATCCTGCCAGCAAACCACACAGCGCGGTTGAATCATCGCGGGTACCGCCGCAACCGCCGGTATGTGTTAAAAATTTAATACCGTCCACATTGGGGAATACCTTGTTATTGCCGCCTTGCTGATCGTCGCTGCCTATTTCGGTATATAAAACCTCATCTAATCCCGCACCCAAGCGGATCTTGTTAATGAGTTGCTGCGCCTTTATCTCATAAGTTTTTTTGCGCCCATATCCTAAAGGTTTTATCAGGGCTTCCTGCAATACTTCGATATTTCTATTCTCACAAAAAACCATTGGAATAACCAGCCAGTAATTGGCCGTACCCACATCGCCCGTTTCGCGGTGATAGCCGCTGAATGTTCTGTCGGTCCATTTATGGGTGTCGGGTTTTTCCCATCCGGCATGGCTAAATCCTTCATGAAACCCGCTTGCCGCATGTTTTACGTTGGTAATTGTTAGTAAACCGCCTGCGGCGATATCGCTTTGCGCGCGGCCAACTAAAACGCCGTACATAATAACTTCGGCGCCGGTAGCGATAGCTGTGATGGCAAATTTGTGTTTTGCAGGTATAAATTCGGTTGTTTTATAGGTAGCGCCATTGTAGGTAACTTCCTCCCCGGCAGGCAGGTCGGTCAATGCCACCATTACATTATCCTTGGGGTGTACCTTTGTTATTCTTTGTTTCATGGTATATAGTTTTAAGCAGAAATCAAATTATTTATCCCGCCCGACATTATTTTTTTCAGATCTCCTGTAACAGCATCTTTAAACCCGGGCAAAGCATTCAGGTCGGCATCCCAAAGCTCCTTATTGCCTAAAATATTTTCAACAGTAGCATCAATATCCGGCAACTCCCAGGCTTTGGCAAAAAAGGCAGCCTCACTATCATCAACAGTATAAGGCAAGGCGTGCAGCATACCGCCAAATGTACCGTCATCGCGCTGAGTAACGTCCATAAACCTGATGAACGCCGCTAATCCCAACGCCATATTTGGCGGCACAGTGCCGTGTGTTTTATAATGATTTAGTAATAAAGGCAATACACGCATTTTTATTTTAGCCGAATAATTTACCGCGATACTGAACCATTCATGCTTAATATAGGGGTTCCGGAACCTGTCTAAAACACTGCCGGCAAATTCCGATGCAATATAATGCTCTATTTGATAGGGGATGGAATAAATGATCTCGTTGTGAGCAAGTTCGGAAATAAAACGCGAAAAGCCCTCATTATTCATGGCTTGTTGTACGGTTTTAAAGCCCGAGAGAATTGCAACAGCACAGCTTAATGTATGCGAACCATTAAGCAGGCGCAACTTCAACTCCCTGAACAATTTAATATCCGGCGTTATAACCACTTCTTTATTAGCCTTGCTAAAGGATAAAATGTTTTTCACTTTTTCATCACCTTCAATGGCCCACAGACTATATGTTTCGGCCATAATATGCAGGTTATCGGTATACCCACGGTCGTTTTCAAGCTGTTCCAATGATGACTTATCGGGCTGCCCCGGCACTATCCTATCAACCAGCGAGTTGCAAAAACTGTTATGATCTTCCAGCCAATCCATAAACTCATGTTCGAGGTTGTTTAAGTGGGAAAGCTCAAAAATTATCGATTCCAGCTTTAGTCCATTATCAACAATAAGTTCGGTAGGGATAATTACCAAGCCGCTACTTGGGCTGCCATTAAAGGCTTTAAAGCGTTCGTATAAAACGGCCAGTAATTTACCCGGATAAGATTCAGGAGGTTGTTTGCGCACATCCTCCTTTACAAACTGTATACCTACTTCGGTGGTGTTCGAAATGATCACCTTCAATTCGGGGCTTCTTGCTACTTCTAAAATAGATGTCCAATCCTCAGTCGCGGATATTACCCTGCTGATGGCAGAGCAGATGACCTCTTCATTTACTTCTTGCAAATTTTCGACCCCTCTTGCATAAATGGTATAAAGCCCATCCTGTTTGCCAAAATCGTCTGTAGAGCCTTTACTTGTAGATTTAACAACTACTATGCGGCCATTAAACACGCCGTTGCGGTTGGCTTTATCAATGTAATAATCGGGCAGCCCCCTAAGCAAAACGCCTGTACCAAATTGCAAAACTTTTTCGGGCAGGTTAAATATTTCCGGGCCCGGCATTTGCAGGCCCGGTACCTGTATGTTTTTTAAATTATATTTTGATAAGATCATATCAAGTTAATTATTTTCAAAAGGTCATTCCACATTCCAGTTGTCCTTACCGGAAAGTATGTTTTTAATAGTATATTTTTTCACCTGGCTATCACTTAGCTGGTGCGACCATGCCGCACGCGCCGAATTGTTTGCGCCCGGGCCTGTGCTCTGGTATTCGGCAAAAAACGCGGTCTTTTCATTTTCAGGATTTCGCCAGTTATCCCAACCAACGGCAATAATATGCGCGCCCATTTGGGTGCGGATAAAAACAACATTGGCATAAGGCCGCCAGGGCCGCCCCAGGTGCGCTTTTTTAACGGAGGAATCGGCTGCCAGCGTACAATCAAAAAATACAAATCCAAATTGCTGGCGCGGCGTGGTTGACGCTGCCGTAACATAAGAATCGGAAAGGTTTTTAATAGTACAATGGTCAAATACAGCGGTGGCTTCGCCAAAAATAAAATCAGTAGTGCCCTGTATAAAACAATCTTTATAATATTGGCGGCTGTTTTCCGTAGCCGCGTAAATGGTATCCTGGTTACCCAGTAAATTGCAGTTTTTTATGATGCACCTGTCGCCCTCCACGTGTAATGCCACCGCTTGCCCAACCCGGCCCGCTGAATTTTGAATGGTGAGGTTTTCGGCTACAAAATCATTTCCCTGTACTAATACGGTATACGAGGTATAGGTGGTAAATTTATCCTTGCCAAAGGCATCGGTACCTTGCGGGTTTGGTTTGCCCGAATAATCGGCGTTGGTGATGGTGGTGCTGTCTTTATCTTCGCCGATGAGTGATATTTTGGTTTTCCAGGAAGGGATCACCAGTTTTTCGTGATAAATGCCTTTTTTTATGTAGATGGTAACCTGTACCTGCGAAAGATCGCGTACCGCGTTTATTGCCGCCTGGATAGTTTTAAAATCGCCGCTGCCATCCTGCGCAACGGTAAAATGAGAGGGGTAGCTTGCAGGCTGCGCCATCAGCATAGCCGAGGTAAAAAGATATATGGTAAACAACAGCAACTTTTTCATACTTAACTATTTAACTATGGTAAGCGAAGCAGCGTCGGCACCGGCAATAAAGGCGGCTTTGCTAACTGCCTCGCGAATATCAGTATGTAATACTTTTATCCCGGCCGATCTTTTTCCGCTTACCGAAAACAGCAATTGCGCGTTTAAATAAGTAATATGATCAAAAACTACATCGCCGCTGTTCTCCACATTAATAAGCGGGCTGGTATCCTTACAATCCAGGAAAATATTTTTAAGGGTGATGCCGGTTCCTTCAATTATATCTATGCCTTTGTTTGTTTTTAATACCATATTTTCAAGATGGATATTTTTTATGTTCATTTCGGGCAGGCCGCGTACCTGGATGCCTTTTTCGGCACCGTTACATACCACATTATCTACATAAAAATTCCTGAACTGTGGAGTGGCTTCGGTTACAGGTATAGTGTCCTCCCTGGTATTACCGGCAGCGTCCGTAGGCGACTTGCCCATGTAGTACATATCAAACAATATGGCATCGGTCACAATATTGTGCATGCTGATGTTTTTTATGTAAATATTTTCTACTATGCCACCGCGACCACGGTTGGTTTTAAAACGCAGGCCCACATCGGTGCCGATAAAGGTGCAATCAGATACAAAAATATTTCGCGCCCCGCCCGACATTTCGCTGCCGATAACAAAACCGCCATGCGCGCGGTAAACTACATCGTTGGTAACAATTACATTTTCTGTAGGCTTCCCGCGTTTGCGGCCTTCTTCATCCCGGCCCGATTTAATGCAGATCCCATCGTCGCCGGCGTCAAAGGTGCTGCCATCTATCAGTACATTTCTGCACGATTCCACATCGATGCCGTCGCCATTCTGCGCGTTCCAGGGGTTGCGGACATGTACGTTCTTTAAAGTCAGGTCCTCACAAAGCAGGGTATGCAGGCACCAGGCGGGCGAATTTTGAAAGGTTACATCCTGTAATAAAACTTTTTTGCAATTGGTGAGCACCAGCAGGTTGGGCCTGAAAAAATCCTTGATCGATTGATAATCGCTTAGGCTTTTGCCTGGTTCTATCACACCGGCATCAGTTGTTTTTAAACCATCGGCATAGCTTTGTGAGGGATACCAGTTTTTACCGTTGTCGCTTAGCACTCCTCCCGAGGCGGTGAGCGTTTTCCATTCAACATCGGTCAGCCTGTCTTTGCCAATGGCTCGCCAGGCTTCGCCGTGGCCATCAATAATGCCCCCGCCGGTAATACCGATGTTCTCCAGGTCGGTACCCGATACAGGGGATTGGTTACGAACGGCGGCATGCCCCTCGTAATTACCCTCAACCAGTGGGTACTGGCTTTTATCATCAGTAAATTGCAGCAATGCCGCCCGGCTGATGTGCAGGTTTACATTGCTTTTTAAAACTATTGGCCCGCTAAGCCATAAGCCTTGCGGAATAAGCACAACGCCGCCGCCTTTTGCACTGCAATCGGCTATGGCGGCGTTTATACTTTGTGTATTGAGCGTAATGCCATCGGCTTTAGCGCCATAAGTTATAATGTTAAAGGTATCAGCTTTAAAAACAGGATTGCTAATTGTTGGTAAATGCTGCCATGAATAGGGCTGTGGTTGTGCTGATGCTGCAAAACATACCGCAATAAACAATGCCGCGATACCGATTGACCTTTTTTTGATGAGCATATTTTTATTAGTTATACAGGCAGATATTTAGCCCGGAAATTTATTTTTTTGGTGAATGAATTGGCTTTAACCTGGTTTACAAACCAAAATTAAACCACTGAAAACTAATAACGAAGTATATGGGCAACTAAAACCACGCAATCGTTACCGGAAACGATTGCGTAAAATTTTACAGGCGAATTGGGCGTTATTTACCGGGTTAAAATGATTTTTTAGCTTAATTTAGCCATTCAAATACCGGCGTGCTTTTTATAAACCTGCAGGCCTGCAAAACAACTAATGTTTGAATCATACACCATAAAGGATATTGCTAAAGCGCTTGGTTTATCAACATCAACCGTATCAAGGGCATTGAACGGGAGCTATGAAATAGGGGCCGAAACGAAAAAAATGGTGCTGGAATATGCCGAGAAGATAAATTACCGGCCCAACCCAATTGCGTTAAGCTTAAAGGATCATAAAAGCCATTCCATTGGTGTGGTAGTTTGCGAGGTGGCTAACGATTATTTTTCGCAGGCCATTAACGGGATCGAATCCATTGCTTATAACAGGGGCTATCATGTTATTATTACCCAAACGCATGAATCGTTTGAGCGGGAGGCTGTGAATGTGGAGCACTTGTTATCAAGGCATGTAGATGGTTTGCTGGTTTCTTTATCTGCCGAAACCACCGATGTAAGCCTGTATAAATATTTGCATGATAAAGGTTTCCCGATAGTTTTTTTTGACAGGGTGGCGGCTGATATTGAAACCCATAAAGTTATAGCGAATAATTTTAAAGGCGCTTATGAGGCAACCGAATTGCTGATCGAATCAGGCTTTACCAAAATAGCGCATCTAACAAATTCAAATAATTTGCTGATAAGCCGCGAAAGATTTAATGGCTTTAAGGCCGCGCTCCACAGGTATGGCATCAGTTTTAACCCTGCCTATTTAAAGTATTGCGACCATGGCGGTATGATAGCCGGAGAAGTTGAACAGGCTATAAAAGAACTCCTAATGCTTGATGATAAACCCCAGGCTATTTTTGTAGCGAGCGACAGGCTTACCATTAGTTGCATGTATATACTAAAAAACCTCGGGATTAAAATACCGGATGATATTGCTGTGGCGGGCTTTACCAATTCAACCGTGGCCGAACTTTTTGATCCGCCCTTAACAGTAGTACGGCAGCCTGCGTTCCAGATTGGGCAAATGGCTACCGAAATGCTGATAAAAACCATTGAAAGCAAAAGGCCGGTTGAAGAATATAGCACCCAGGTTGTGGAAACTGAATTAATAGCCCGCCAATCGTCTGAAAAAAGGATCTACCCGAAGGTAAAGTAGTTTTTAGCGTTGTAGTAGCAAATATCCTGTACTATTTTACCTGTCCATTCTATATCATCCGGCAGTTCGCCTTTTTCTATGTCTTCGGCAAGCAGGTTGCAAAGCAATCGCCTAAAATATTCGTGGCGCGGGTAGGAGAGGAAACTGCGCGAATCTGTTAGCATACCTACCATTTGGCTTAACATCCCCATGCTCGATAGCGCGTTTATTTGCTTGGTCATGCCGTCTTTTTGATCAAGAAACCACCAAGCCGAACCAAATTGGATTTTACCCGCAACCGTTCCATCATTAAAATTACCCGCCATAGTGGCAAATAATTCGTTATCGCCGGGATTAAGGTTATACAAAATGGTTTTTGCCAGTTGATTGGTGCTGTCTAAGCGGTTCATAAAACGCGATAAGGCCTGTGCCTGCGTAAAATCGCCTATGGAATCATAACCCGTATCAGGGCCGATCTCTTTGTGGGCACGTGAATTATTATTGCGTAAGGCACCCAAATGATACTGCTGCACCCATCCTTTTTCATGATCCCACAAAGCAAATTCATACAGCATAGCCGATTTGAATTTAAGCGCCTCTGCCGGGGATAATGGTTTGTTGTTACGAATCTTATCAAAAATGGCTGCTATTTCGGCATCGGTATAGTCTTCGGCGTAAAGCTGCTCCAGCCCGTGGTCTGATACGGTACAGCCATTTTCGGCAAAATAATCATGGCGTTTTTTCAGCGCTTTTAAATAATCATTATAGGTGCCGATATTTGTATCGCTTACAGCTTCAACCTTATTAATATAGTCGTTCAGCGCGGTAACATCATCCGCGTTCATGGCCTTATCCGGCCTGAAGGCGGGATATACCTTCACGTTCCAGTTACTTTGCTTTATTTTTTGATGGTATTCCAGGTTATCAATTGGGTCGTCGGTGGTACAAATCACTTCCACATTCATTTTGGAGATGATATTTTGCACACTATATTCCGGGCTTTGCAGTTTTTGGGTGCATCCGTCATATATGGCTTTGGCAGTTTTAGGCGATAGCACGTCATAAACATTAAAATAGCGCTGTAGTTCCAAATGCGTCCAGTGGTACAGGGGGTTACGCAGGGTATAAGGTACGGTGGCTGCCCAGTGCTCAAATTTTTCCCAATCAGTTTTTGCACCGGTTATGTATTGCTCGTTAATACCGTTGGCACGCATGGCACGCCATTTATAATGATCGCCTTTGAGCCATATTTCAGTCAGGTTACTAAAATTGATGTCGCCTGCTATCTGAGCGGGGTCGAGATGGCAATGGTAATCTATTATGGGTAAGCCTGCGGCGTATTCGTGGTATAAACGTTCAGCAGTTTTGCTATGCAATAAAAAATTCTGATCTAAAAAGGCTTTCATGGTGGTGTTTATGCAATCGATTTCAAGCCCAAAAGTAGGGTTGCTGCGCCTGTTTGGCAAATTAAAACGATTATAATTTTACGCAAACGTTCCCATAAAAACAGGAGCGGCTAATTAACTGACTACTGGTTTTGTTGAATCTCTTATAAATAATTGTGTGGGCAGTACAAGGGTTTCAAATTCCGTAACCGGGCGCCTGCTTTCCACCAGGTTAATGAGCATTTCCGTAGCCTTTTTACCCATTTCAAAGCCCGGCTGGTAAACCTGGGTTAATGATGGGTTTAAAACATTGGCCAACTGCGTATTGGTAAATCCTAATAAGGCAATATCATCCGGAATTTTAAATTTTAACTTATGCAACAGCGCCAGGGTGGTAGTTGTGATCCTGTCGGATGCGGTAAATATTGCCTGTGGGCGGTTAGGTGAGTAAAGTAGTTCGCTTAGGGCATTTTCAACTTCATCCAAATCTTTTCCTCCGTGCTGACAATATTTTATGTAGTTGTCATTTATTTGGATGCCATTTTCCTGGAGCGCCTGCTTATAGCCCCTTAATCGCTCGGCAGTTATAGATACATGTGCCGAACTGGTGATATGCGCAATTTTAGTAAAGCCTGATTCGATCAAATGGTTGGTGGCTTCGTAAGCGCCGTTAAAATTATCCGCTACAACTTTGTGGGTGTCCATCTGATCACTTACCCTATCGAAAAATACAATGGGCAGGCCTTTAGCATGTAATTCTTCCAGGTGCGCTATATCTCTTGTTTCTGCCGATAGTGAAATTAACAGGCCATCGATAGAGCGGTTGGCGAAGTGGTTTACGTTTAATATCTCCAGGCTATATGATTCATGGGTTTGTGTGATGCTGATATTATAACCCTTATCGTAAGCCACCGATTCAATGCCGTCAATAACCTGCGAAAAGAAATGATTATCGATGGTGGAGATGATAATTCCGATCGACCTGCTGTTGCCCCGCTTTAAGCTCTGGGCCATTGGATTTGGTTTGTAGTTGTGTTTTTGGGCACACTCCAGCACCAATTTTTTAGTTTTTTCGCTTATCTCATGGCTATCCTTGAGCGCTTTTGAAACTGCGGAAGCTGATATACCTAATTCCTTCGCTATATCTTTAATAGTAACGGCCCCAAAATTCATTTTACACTATTCAATTTGTTTATGCTGCTGATACAGGGCCATTGGTAAAAGCCCTTATTAGTAAACATAAGAAATTAAATATATATAAACCTAATGGGGTGTTGAAAACGCAGGGAAATCGCTTTTAAAAGCTTGCCGATAGTTTTTGGCTAAAGCTCTCGTGTTTCTTATTTATCTCCGCCCCATAAATAGGACGACAATGATTTCAAACCATATCTCCGAAACAAAATTTGCGTTCATTGCCGCTTGGCTTTAGCCAACGGCTTATAAAAACATTAAGCGGCTTTAGCCTAAATTTAATGGTTTTTATTTTTTTAAAGAGATTTTCTTTATTGAAACGCTGCTAAACACCGCCAAAGATGGAAAAGCCGCCATCAACACATATCATGGAGCCGGTAACAAATTTAGAGGCATCGCTCAATAACCAAACCAGCGCACCGATCAATTCATCGGGATTACCGAAGCGTTTAAAAGGAGTTTGTTTAATAACCAGCTCGCCGCGCGGGGTATAGCCGCCTTCGGGTTTGGTAAGCAGGTTCCGGTTCTGTTCGGTAAGAAAAAATCCGGGCGCGAGGGCGTTCATACGGATGGCATCGCCATAACGGTTAGCCAGTTCAACCGCGAACCACTGGTTATAACAATCAACTGCTGCCTTGCCAATATTATAGCCCAAAACCTTGGTAATTGCCCGTTTGGAGTTCATGGATGAGATGTTTACAATGCTTCCCCTGCCGGTTTTGGCAATAGCCTCACCAAAAACCTGCGTAGGTATTATGGTTCCCCAGGTGTTTATATCCATGGTTCTTTTCATGCCGGCCAGGTTCATTTTAAAAATATCATCCTCATTTTGCAAAACTCCTTCGGGCATATTGCCGCCCGCACCATTCACCAGGCCATCCAGGCGACCAAAGGTATCCAGCAGTTTGGTTTTAGCGGCTTGCAGTTGCGCTTCGTCCAACACATCAGCTACCAGGGCTACCGCCTTGCCGCCATTTTGGTTGATGGCTGCCGCGCGTTCCTCAGCTATTTGGGCATTTCTGCCTAAAATTCCTACCGCGCCGCCTGCCGCAACAATGCCATTAATAAACGAATTGCCTAATATGCCGGTACCGCCGGTTACCACAATTACCTTACCGGCTAATGAAAATTGATCTTCCAATTTTTTAATATTTATTTAATAAACTACCTCATATCAGTTATCGTTATCGCATCCATATCGGTATAATCCAGGTTTTCACCTGCCATACCCCATATAAAACTATAACTGGCTGTGCCGCTGCCCGCGTGTATGCTCCAGGGGGGCGAAACCACCGCGTCGTAATTATTCATGGTGATGTGCCTGGTTTCCTCACCCTGGCCCATGTAATGAAATATCTTTTGTCCCTGCGGCACATCAAAATAAAAATAAGCCTCCATTCGCCGGTCATGCACATGCGGCGGCATGGTGTTCCATACGCTGCCATCATGTAAAATAGTGAGGCCCATTACCAGCTGGCAGCTTCTAATACCTTCCAGGTGGATGTATTTATTGATGGTACGGTAATTAGCCGTAGATGCCGACCCTAAGGTAACTTTTACCGCTTCGGCATGGCTTAGCAGGGTGGTGGGATAATTTGCATGAGCCGGGGCCGAAAGCATATAAAACACAGCCGGTGCCTGGGCATCCCTGCTTTCAAACGTTACGTTCCTTGTTCCTTTGCCAATATACAGGCAATCCAGCTTTTTAAGGTCGAAGGATATGCCATCAGCAGTAATAACGCCATCACCCGCTACATTGATAATGCCTATCTCGCGGCGCTCTAAAAAGTATTCGGCGCGAAGGTTAGGATAATTGGGTAGTTCTAATTTATCGCTTACCGGGTTGGCAAATCCAACAATCATCCTGTCGTAATGCGTGTAGGTGCAGTTCAATTCATCGGGTTTTACCTGCCCATCTATCAAAAACCGTTCGCGTATCAGCGCGGTTTGATAGGTTTTGAAGTCATCCGGATGTACGCTTTGTATTACTTTCACAGCGGTAAATGTTTATGGTTATTTGCAATTCTACAACCTTATGTAATTATTAAAAAGTTATTGCCATCATATTTCTACTTCAACGTTTAAGTAAATATTAAAGAATAAATTTAGCACATTTAAACCATTAGCTTGTATAATTGATTATTCGTTATACCTATTAAATATAAACCAATGAATATTTTGAAGGCCACAATAAAAGCATCACTGTTTTTAACATTAATATTTATAAGCAATTTAGTTATAGCCCAGGCAGATTCCATAAGCAAAGCACATGAAGCCGACCAATGGGTTAAAAGCAAGGTTTGGGCGCCAAATTTGAAGATCAATGTTTACCCGGCGATAAATGCGGGTGAATTTGAGCGACAATACAATGCCGCCAAAGCCACCTGGGACAAGGTTTTTAAGTTTTTGGCCGATAGTGCCAACCTGGCCACACTGGCACCAGGCAAATATCCTATAGATGGCGAGAATGCGTATGCCTCCATCACCGATGTTCCGACCAGGACGCTGGATGCCGCCAAATGGGAATCGCATCGCAAATATATCGACCTGCAGTATGTTATACGCGGCGAGGAAAAAATAGGGGTTACTCCATTAGCGAGTGCAACCGTAACCGTACCTTATAATGAGGCCAAAGATGGTGCAAATTATACCGCCGATGGCGTTTATTACACCGCGACACCACAGGAATTTTATTTGTTTTTCCCGAGCGAGGTACACCGCCCCAACATTAAGGTTGATGGTTTCGACACGGATAAAAAGCTGGTGATCAAAATAAAATATGTGCAATAAGCGATGCTCCAACGCTTAGGCTGAAAACGTTAAATAAGGCTGAAAATATGCGCTTAATGGTAAACCCATTTAAGGGCCTTAGTGTAGTGA
>Ga0302309_10003369_pt1 | contig 12434 bp, 7 predicted proteins | sample III_Palsa_N1_1_FD_200453 | JGI IMG/M metagenome (GOLD analysis project Ga0302309, IMG submission 200453) | Peat permafrost microbial communities from Stordalen Mire near Abisko, Sweden - III_Palsa_N1_1 | ecosystem: Environmental > Terrestrial > Soil > Palsa > Peat permafrost | place: Sweden... | reverse complement strand
CTGTTGGCGCGTAGACATTGTTGATAATGACAAAAGCTCCATAGCCAAGATTGCCGACCTTTTCACCATCGGGGCAACCAGAACATGTAGCCACCTGGGCACCTCCAATGAGCGTGTTTCCAGGATCGTAAGCCTTATACAAACACGGCAGGGAGTTGCAAGACGATGCCGTTATGACAGGCGGTGTGACATAGGAAAGCGCCTTGGATAGCGTCACGCTTCCGTGAGAGTTCGTGACCACAACATCCACAGTGGCTGGTGCGGAGACAGCGGGAGAAACCGCCGTGATCAGGGTTGAATTCTGGAAGTACACCTGAGTTGCAGCAACGCCGCCAAATGTCACTTTTGCGTCGGGAGTAAAGTTCGCGCCCTGGAATGCGACCTGACCTCCGGTCGTATAGATCTGCGAGGGCGTCATGGCCGCGACCGTCATCTCACCCGTCATAGCGGTGTTGCCTGAAGAGCACCCTGTCAACTGACAAAGAATGCCCATGGCAAAGATGCAGAAGATGACGAAGAATCTATGGCTTATCTGAACTTTGGTTGATGTGTAGTTGGCTGACTGAAGCGTGCGCATTTTGCTCTCTCCTGAGCGTTTCTCTCGTACTTCGTGATGCAGGTTACGTAACTTCCTGAGTCCGAAGCGTTGGAACGCTTCGGACTCGTTTTCAAAGATGGCGAGCTACCAGAGGAACTTCGCGCCGAGTTGCACCTGACGCGCTACGTTGCTCTGGTTCTGCGAACTCTTCACGATCTCGCCGAACTGAGGAGCAGTCGGAGTGTTGTTGTAACCCACCGCAAACGTAGGGTGGTTCACAACATTGAACATCTCGAGACGAAGTTGCAGCTTGAGGCGGCCTACGATCGCGAAGTTCTTAGATAGGTTCAGGTCCCAGTCCGACGAACCAGGATTGCGGATACCTGTGTAGATCACATTCGGTGCTGGCGCATACTGGGGCACCACGATGAAGTTGTAAGCGTTGTTGCAAACAGCGGGCAGGCCCGACGTCTGCACGGGCATGAGCTGCCACGCTCCGTTAGACTGCTCCACGTACTGGCCTACGCAGGGCTTCACCCCCTGGATAGCATTCGGAGAAGTCTTGCGAGACATGAATGGGCTTCCGTAAACGTAGGCGCCATTGTTACTTACCGTCCACGGATTTCCCGTCTGGATGTAATAGATGGTGCCGAGTTCCCATCCTCCGATCGCTTCGTCAAGAATCCGGTTCATATCACCGCCGTAACGCTTACCGCGTCCCACCGGGATGTAATACACGCCGGATAGAGTCACGCGATGCGCGATATCCGAGCTATCTATGTTACGGGAGGCGACGCGGTAGACGGAGTCCGTATAACCGCCCGAATCCATTTGCTTGGACCAGGTCCATGTTGCGTGCGCAACCAAGTTGTTATCGAACTTGTGGGTTCCTGTAACTTGGAGGGCGTTATACCAGGAACGACCGTTATTCAACTGATACTCGGTGATGTCCGTGTACTGAGGAAATGGCCGCGTGAGCTGCATCGCCTGAATCGTCGGAGCGGTGTAGTAATTGGTGCCCAGGAATGGAGCTACATTTTGGAACGGGTTCGTCACGTAACCCTGGGTCAGGCTGTTACAGCGGTTGGGATCTCCACCAAGAAGAATGTTGCAGTTTGCATAGGCCGTCTCAGCGATGTGGTTGATGTTGTCGCTGCTGTCTGTGTGATACGTGCGTGTGCCAACGTAGTTGATCTCCAGCGTGTCGTACTTTGCGAAGCGGTGTTCAATACCAGCCGAGAAGGTCTGGAACTGCGGTGTCCGGTAGTGGGGGTTGATGAAATATGGCCCCTGTCCAAGTTGTGTCAACAGGCCCTGCGATGCTCCGGTAGGCTGAATGATGCTGGGATACGGATTCGAGAGATTCTGCAACGGCGTCTGCCCACCATCGACCGACGCGACGTATGGGGTGCTCGATGAAAATCCAAAGGTATTTGCACCGGGTGCCGGGTTGCGATACGTCACACCGAAGCCACCGTGAAAGACCGTTGCCGGGTCCACCTGGAACGAGAGGCCAAAGCGAGGCTGAACGTCCGTGTTTGTTGAAGAGTAGAACTGACGGGGATTTCCGTCGACTCCGACGAACGTTACGCCGCCCTTGAGAACTCCACCGGGGATGAGTGTAGGGTTCACCAGAGACGTTACTGGGTTTACGACCGATGTATTGAAGGCGTAGTCGATACGGTTGTGGCGCTCGACAGGCGGCGAGTTCAGGTCGTAGCGGATACCAAGGTTCAGCGTCAAGCGTGGGGTAATCTTCCAGTCATCCTGAACGAATGGCGCATAGTAGTGCTGCGAGTAGAAGTAGATGGAACTGATATTGGCGTTGCCGCTGCTCGCAGTGCCCAACATGAGCGATGCGACCGAGTTGCCAGTCTGCCCGTCACCCTGGTTATAGACGGCCTGTGTCCATGTTCTGTCGGTGTACAAGCCAGCTCCCCCCTGGGCGAATCGCTGAGAAGACTGGAGGATGCGGTAGTCGATTCCAAAGGTGAAGGTGTGCTTGCTCTTTACCCACGTCAGAGTCGGAAGCATCGCATAGGATGCGCCGATCGTCTCCTGCCCTCCAGAGTTGCCGAGCTGCTGAAAGTCAGGGAACGTCGTATCGAGGAAGTGATTAGCAAAGCTTCCCAGCTGTGAAGATAATGACCCGGGTAAGCCGAGATTTGTCAGATCGAATCCCTGCGGACCGGTGTTCGCGAAGTTTACGCGGTCGATACCTGATGCCCGGTAATCAAAGAGCAGATTTGAGGTAAAGGTGTGAACCCAATCCACTGCGCCAGTATTGCTGTGTTCTCCGTGTGGGAACTCGCCGGATTGTGCAGGACCGGCAGGCATACCACTTGTATTCTGTGTCTCCGTGCGGTCCCAATATCCATAGCGAGCGGTGATGCGGTCCTTACTTGAGATGACCTGGTCGATCTTGATGAGGGCGTTCCGGTACTTATCGATGAGAGGATCAGGTACCGCGTAGTTGCTGACCCAGGAGTTTGTGCCGGCGGCCGCTGTATGGTTTGGTGCAGGATAGTACGAGAGGATCTTGGCCGCCACAGAGTTAATGCGGCTTTGTGGGATCAAATTATTCACCGTGAAGGGATCGCGCACCAGGACACCAGAGCCATTGTCGTGCAACGTAAGCGGATCGTAGATGACAGAGGGTTTGTAAGTCTGTGAGCTGGAGTCGAAATACGTCAGGTCGCGGAAGTCGCCCGTCAGCCACTGCTGCTCAGGAACCGAGGTTATAGCCGTGCCAGGGTCATCGTTATACCAGTTCTCGAACTGCAGTACGAAAAAGGTTTTGTCCCTGCCGTTGTAGAGCTTCGGGATACGCAACGGACCGTCCACTTCGAAGCCATACTGGTCGCGCTTCTGCGTATTCTTAGATGTGCCGTAATAATCGTTTGCCCAGGAATTGGCATCGAGAAAGCTACGCCGGGCAAACTCATAGACACTTCCGTGCAACGTGTTCGTTCCGGACTTCAGGGTCATATCGATCACACCGCCGGACTCGCGGCCGTACTTCGCATCGTATGGGTTGGTAATCAGCTTGAACTCGCCGACCGCCTCCGCTGGTGGCTGATAACCGATCTGGCTGTTGGTGCCGTTGTACGCGTCGCCGTGAGCGGCCTCGTTCGAGACGCCGTCCAGCATGATCTCGTTGTTGCCAACTCCTCCGCCATTGATCGAGAGATCAGCCTGCGGGTCGTCGAACGGTCGAATATAGAGCGGACTGACCTGCAAGTTGGCGCCTGCAGTCAACTGAGTGAAATCCATCACATTGCCGCCATTGAGCGGAAGCTCGGTAATGCGCGTATTCTCTACAACCTCGCCGACGTCTCCGCTGCCGGCCAGCAAAGACTCATCTTCCTTCACAGTGACGGTTTCCGTAGTGGCGCCCACTGCCATGTTGAAGTTGATGACAGCCGTTTGCCCCTGCTCGAGCGTGATCTGCGTATGCCTATCCTGCTCGAAGCCAGGCGACACCGCAGTAAGGGTGTACTTGCCGGGATGCAGATACGGCACCGTATAGTCACCCGCGCCGGTCGACTTCGTCTCAAGGACTACACCTGTCTCCTGATTGAGTACGGAGATTCTGGCGTTCGGGATGGCGGCACCGGTTTTATCGGCAACATGGCCCGTAAATTCCTGCGCTTTCAGATGAAATGCGCCAAATATAAAAATGAGGCTCATAAGAACATGCGATATCGAAACCGTCTTGGATCTCGTCGTACCGAAGTTCGCGGCAAACTGGCGTGTGTTCGATCGAAACATATACTCCCCTTTTACTCTGGCGATTGCTCAGCGAACCGGCAAGCACCTAAATGAATCGGGTTACATTTTGACGCTGACAGCAGGTTTGAAACAACCCATTGCCCAAGGAGCGTTATACCTTGGCGTCTCATAATGAATCCGGTTACAATCGACGAGAAAAATACATACTCGAGGTTGCTTCTGTCAACATTTTTTTTTGCGCTGCCCAATCAGGGCTCTGATGAAGCTCTCTGAAACGTGAGGTGTCATCCCTATTGATCCATGAAGAAGCTGCGGCAATTTGCATTCGGAAAGGAAGATCCCATGATCGAACACCCAGGCTCGGGTTGCACCTCTCTACCCTGTGATCCAAGTATTTTATTGCGAAGCCGATGGGCTTTAATCGCGGGAATACTCTGTCTCCTGTTGCATTCCATAGCTTTATCTACCAAAGCAGATGGACAAGCTGATCTGGGAAGCGGCAATTTTCGGAATCCAATCCTCTATGCGGACTACTCAGATCCGGATGTAATCCGGACTGGTGAGGATTTCTATCTCGTCGCGTCCAGCTTTCACTTCATGCCGGGAATTCCTATCCTTCATTCGAAGGATCTCGTGAATTGGGAGATCATCGGACATGTGTATCCCAGGCTCGATTTGAACCCAAACTATGACTTGGTTGGAGGAAACCGGTATGGCGGCGGAGCGTGGGCTCCTTCAATCCGATTTCATGCTGGCCGGTATTACGTGTACTTTCCAACGCCGGACGAGGGGATATTCCAGAGTAATGCGGCCTCACCCTACGGACCCTGGACCAAACCTGTTGCTGTGTTGCCAGGTAAGGGTCTGGAGGATCCGTGTCCATTCTGGGATGACGACGGGCGCGCCTACCTGATCCATTCCCGGTTAGGTGCCGGGCCGCTGATTCTCCATCGCATGAACGCGGAAGGGACGGCGGTGCTCGACGAAGGAAAAGTGATCGTAGACGATCCCATGCACTTGCCAACGCTCGAAGGGCCGAAGATCTATAAAAAGAACGGGTACTACTACATCTTTGCCCCATATGGAGGTGTCGAGAATGGGTCTCAGGCGGTGCTTCGTGCGAAGAATATCTTCGGCCCCTACGAGCATCGAACCGTCCTTGAACAAGGGCATACTTCTGTCACGGGCCCGCATCAGGGAGGATATGTGGAAACCCCAGACGGCAAGGGGTGGTTTGTTCATTTCCATGCCCAGGGAGCGTACGGTCGTATTACCTACCTTGAACCAGTCCGGTGGGAAATGGACTGGCCTATCATTGGTGCAGCGAACGCCGGTTCCACTGCGGGCGTTCCCGTAACAAAGTGGAAAAAGCCGGTCTCAGGCCAGCCGATCGAAGTACCGTCCACCTCAGACGAGTTCGATTCGGCAATCTTGAAGCCGCAATGGGAGTGGAATCACAATCCTGACGACGCGCTTTGGTCTCTGCACGATCGTCCCGGATTTCTTCGTCTTCGAAGCGGTTTCGCGGAAGACCTATATCATGCACGAAACACCTTGACAGAGCTCTCGCAGGATCCTGCATACTCCTTTACCGTCCGCGTAGATATTAAGGGCATGGTGGATGGCCAACACATGGGGCTAGCCATGTTTTCCGAACACGCCTGCTGGATCGGGGTCATTCAATCAGGAACAGAGCGTCAGCTTCAATTTGGGTCAGACTCTGATTCCATATCAGGGCCACGCCTGTCGGCATCATCAATTCAACTTCGCGTGCAGGTCCGAGATGAGACGGCGCTGTTCTCATACAGCGAAGACAACGGCCACAGCTTCACGGTTCTAGGGAAGCCAACGCGCATACAGTTCAGTTGGTGGAAGGGAGCTCGACCGGCTCTGTTCAACTTCACTACAAAGAATGCTCCCGACACATCCGGCGTGATCGACGTCGATTGGGTTCACTATAAGAAGCAATAGGCGCGTGTAAAACGGCGGGGTAAGATCAGTGATGCTAATTCTTCATCGAATCAATGGCATAAGCATTGCCATTCTTTTGGCATACTTCGCGGTATCGGTTCTCATCGGCTGGATCGTCCGGAAAAAACGTACCAACGCAAATGATTTTCTAAATGCGACTGGTTCACTTCCTCTGTGGATCGTAAGCTTAGCGTTCCTGGCCGCAAACTGTGGGGCGCTCGACATCATTGGGTTGAGTGCAATGTCTGCTCAGTATGGCGTTCAGGCGTTTCAGTTTTTCTGGATCGGAGCAATTCCAGGCATGATCTTCGTTGCCCTGTGGATGCTTCCCCAGTACGTTCGGATGGGCATTCGAAGCGTACCGGAGTATCTGGAGCAGCGATACGATAAGCGCGTGAAACTCGTGAACGCCTGTACTCTCGCTGTGACGACGATAGTTTTCGCTGGAATCAACCTCTATGCAATCGGGCAGACACTGCAAGCGCTGATCGGGATTCCTTTCTTTGCCGGCGCTCTTCTGGCAGCTACGATCGTATCTGCATACGTTCTGCTGGGTGGGTTGCGGGCCACTATTTATAACGAGGCCTTGCAGCTTTTAATCATTCTGGCCGGACTGTTTCCCCTCCTCCTAAAGTTGCGACGAGTTGGATCGTTTAACCCAAGCCCAAATGCCCTTAGAGATCACCTCTGGACCAGCCTTCCTTTCGCAAGCACAAAAGCTCCGTTTGACGACCTTGGGACTGTCATCGGCCTGGGCTTCGTTTTGGGTTTTGGATACTGGTGCACCGACTTCGTCCTCATGCAACGGGCACTCGCGGCCCGCGGTCGATCCGATGCACGAAAGGTTCCTCTGCTGGCTGGGTTCGGGAAAATTCTGGTCTCATTTCTCGTCGTTTTGCCTGCGGCACACGCAGCGCGGTTTCTGCCGGGGATTGGTAAAACTGTTCGCTACGACGCTGTCCTTCCAGAGATGATGGCCCGCCTGTACAGCCCGAGTTTGTTGGGACTCGGCATGACTGCCCTGGTTGCCGGCCTTATGTCTGGTCTTGCTGCCAATGTATCGGCATTTGCGGCGATTTGGACCGAAGATATCTATAGAGCCTGGCTGGTAACGGAACGATCAGAGAGTCACTATTTGAAGATTGGCGCGGTCTCCACTATAGGTGCCGTGTTACTGGGATTGCTGGCGTCCGAGACTAGCTTCCGCTTCAGTAACCTGATGGAACATGTGCAGCTTGTGCTCTCTGTTTTCGGACCGCCTTTCTGGGCAATATTCCTTCTGGGGATCGCAACCACAAGAGTGAACGCCAGAGCTGCCTTCGGTGGACTTGCCAGCGGTATCACTCTGGCCATCGTGCACGACCTTCTCGTTCTATTCAATATCCTTCGATATGGAAGCGTCATGACGGCAAATTTTCACGTGGCAATTTACGGGTTCTCAACTAGCTTCGTCATTGCGCTCTTGCTCAGTTGTTCAGCTAATCCACATTTGCTGACGCCAGGCGGCTACCGAAATGGAACGCAAAGGAGGAGCCAGATTGGAGAGTTCCCGATCTACATCCTGGCAGGCCTGCTAGCGTTGGCTTGCGTTAGTTTGAACTGGATTTGGCGTTGAGCCTGAAGCTCAGTGTTTGGGACAACAGCCGCAGTTTGTTACATTCGGATTGATATGATGAAGCGAAAATCCACTCTAGGCAAAAACCCCGCGACGATGCGGGACGTCGCGAAAAAGGCAGGACTCTCCGTCGCGACCGTGTCGCGTGCACTCGACGGATCATCCCTCGTCACGGAAGAAACTTGCCTGCTTGTGCGAAAGGCAGCCGAAGAGCTCGATTTTGTGCCGAACATTTCGGCCAGAACACTCAAGTACGGCCAAAGCCATGCAATCGGCGTTATCGTGCCCGACCTCACCAATCCCTTCTTTTCTGAGTTCCTACGCGAGTTTGAAGCGCTCGCCTCCGCAAACGGGCAGGTTATCCTGCTCGCAAACGCAGAAACGAGCGTGGGAGGTGCCCGGACCTCAGTACGCCAGATGCTTATGCGGCGAGTGGATGGCGTCGTGGTGATGCCTTCAATTGACGAATTGGAGCCGTATCAACTGCTGACGCTGCGAAGCGTACCAACCGTAGCGATCGACAGTAGAAGAGTTGGGCCCTGCTTCAGTGACGTGAGCCTGATGCATGAAGACGGAATGATGCAGACAATTGCCTATCTCAAAGATCTGGGTCATCGTCGCATCGCCTTCATCGGAGGCTCCGCAGGGCTTCTGATTTCAGACATTCGCTCGCAAGCATTTGCAAAAGCACTTCAGGCATATCAAATCCCCGTGCGTTCCGAGTACCTCCGAAATGGGAACTATCGAGTCGACTCTGGAGACAGCGAAATGCGGAAGCTTATGGGCCTTCGCACCCCGCCGACGGCCATCGTTGGGATCAATGACATGTCTGCATTGGGGGCATTGCGGGCCGCAAGGAATTTATCCATTCGGGTCCCGGAAGAAGTATCTATCGTCGGATTCGATGGAATTGAGTTAGACCAGGTCGTGTATCCGACCCTGACAACGATGAGTGTCTCCAAAAAACTCATGGCGGAGAGCTGTCATTCCGCTCTCGAGGCTCTTCGAGGCTCCACGGGCAAACAAGGTGAGCAACTCTATGTTCCGGTGGAATTGATGGTTCGACAGTCTAGCGGACGTGCCCCCAAGCGCACATCGTAAGTAAGCTGGTTAGCGTTAAATTTCTCGCCTTCTATCGCAAATTGAAAAAGCCGCCGTCTATGGGATAGTCACATCCCGTGATGAAGGAAGCAGCATCCGAGCAAAGAAAGAGAGCGAGACCTGCCACTTCATCCGGCGTTCCCATGCGCCCTATCGGCTGTGAGGCTGCCAGGCCCTTCAATTTTTCGGCTTCTTCTCCTGGGAAACTGCGGGCCAGGAATCCATCAACGAAGGGCGTATGAATGCGCGCAGGCGAGATGCAGTTGCAGCGCACCTTGCCGCTGAGGTAGTCCTTCGCAACAGAAAGCGTCATGGAAATGACCGCTCCTTTGGTCATGGAATATGCGAAGCGGTCGCTGATTCCTCGCGTCGCGGCGATAGAGGCGAGGTTCAGAATGCTGCCTCCTGCGTTCTGCAACATCGAGGGAACGGCGGCTTTCATGCAGAGATAGGTGCCACGAACATTGACGGCAAACAGTCGTTCCATATCCGAAGTCTTCGTAGACTCAAGATTGCCGACATGAGCAATGCCGGCACAGTTAACGAGGATGTCCACTGAGCCACAGACCTGGCTGAAGGCTTTTGTGACGGATACTTCATCCGACACATCGCAGCCAAACCCTACAGCACTCCCATGGAACTCTGCTTCGATGCTCTCGGCAGCCTGCTTCGCGCTCTCCCCATCGAGATCGAGAGCAACGATAGTCGCGCCCTCGGCGGCAAAGCGCCGGGCAATGGCAAGACCTATACCGCTAGCCGCACCAGTAATGACTGCTTGTTTTTGAGAAAGCTGAAGCACTCGGTCCCTGCCTTATTCGCGACGCCAGGCCGCGTCTTGTGTTGTAAGCGAACGAAACAATGACTGTCAAATACAAAACAGTAATTCTGCTGGCGAAAATGCATACTCTAGACGACAAAAGCAATGAACATTATGTTTTTATTGACGAAAAATGAATTGCATGAATACAATTCGAATTGCAATCTGACGAAATGAATCTCGATCGATTTCACTGCGCGATCACAAATACCGAGGTACACCTTGAAGCCGATCATCATTACGGATGTGCGTGTTATTGACCTACGCTTTCCGACATCGCGGCACCAGATCGGGTCGGATGCGGTAAACAAGGACCCCGACTACTCAGCGGCGTATTGCATTCTGGAAACCGACAGCGAACATGAGGGGCATGGTTTGACCTTTACCCTGGGCCGCGGGACAGAATTGTGCGTGAGTGCGCTGAACTATCTGGCACGATTTGTACGGGGACGGTCGCTAGAGTCCATCACATCAGATCTCAATGGCTTTTTCCTGGAAGTCACCGGAGATACACAGTTTCGCTGGCTGGGTCCAGAAAAGGGAGTAATCCATCTGGCGAGCGGCGCGCTGATTAACGCGGTTTGGGATCTCTATGCGAAGGCCGAGGGCAAGCCCGTCTGGAAGTTGCTGGCGGATATGTCACCGGAGCAGATTGTGGCTGCAGTGGACTTTCGATACATCAGTGATGCACTGAATCGCAAGGAAGCACTTGAGATTCTGAGGCGTGGCAAGCGAGGGCAAGCCGGACGCCTGGGATTGCTCCAAGACCAAGGGTATCCGGCTTATACGACTTCGGCAGGATGGTTCGGTTTCAGCGACGAGAAGATTCGGCATCTGTGCCAGCAAGGCTTGGCCGACGGCTGGACCGCATTCAAACTCAAGGTCGGTGGCGAGCGCGAGGACGACCTGCGACGCGGCCGCATAGTTCGTGAAGAGATTGGCTGGACGAACCGCCTCATGTTGGACGCGAATCAGCGTTGGGGTATCGAGGAAGCGATTGAACGCACACGCGAGCTGGGAGAATTGAATGCGTGGTGGATGGAAGAGCCCACAAGCCCTGACGACATTCTTGGACATGCACGAATTCGCCGCGAAGCTGCTCCCACGCGAATCGCTACGGGCGAGCATTGCCATAATAGCGTCATGTTTAAACAGCTATTTCAGTCCCGCTCCATCGATGTCTGCCAGATTGATAGCTGCCGCGTTGCAGGGGTAAACGAGAACCTGGCGATCCTGCTCATGGCCACCAAGTTTGGTATCCCTGTATGCCCTCATGCCGGAGGCGTCGGGTTATGTGAATATGTGCAACATCTTTCCGTCTTTGATTTTCTCGCGGTGTCATGCACGTTAGAAGATCGAGTGATTGAATACGTGGATCATCTGCACGAGCACTTTCGCGATCCGGTGAGAATCCGAAACGGACACTATCTTCTGCCGGAAGCAGCCGGATACAGCGCCGAAATTTTAGCGGCTTCTCTGAAGTCGTACAGCTATCCCGATGGGGAGATATGGTTTGGGCAAGCCAGTGAATCAGAAAGAGTGCCGGTAGCGCGATGAAGTTTATCACTTATCTATCCGCTAATGGGACTGTCTCTTCCGGGGTTTTGGAAGGCGAGTTTGTCCGTCCACTTTTAGCTTCCGGTGCCGACAACATGCTGGCCTATCTGGCCAGTGAAGCTTCGCAACCTGTGTTATCGGAGGAAAGCCTGCTACTGGCTGAAGTCAAGATACTGGCGCCGTTGCTACGGCCTCCCCGAATCTTTGGAATCGGCTTGAACTATCGGGAACACGCCGCTGAGTCGAAGATGGTGGTGCAGAGCGTTCCCACTGTATTTTTGAAGCTGCCGTCTTCTATTGCGGGCCCAGACGCTGACGTTTTGCTGCCGCCGAACGCGACGCAGCCAGATTACGAAGCGGAGCTTGCCGTGGTGATTGGGAAGCCGGGACATCACATTGCCGCTGAAGACTGCGAAGAACATATTTTCGGCTACACGATCCTGAATGATGTCAGCGCGCGAGGGGTTCAATTAGCAACTTCGCAGTGGAGTCTCGGGAAAAGCTTCCCAACTTTTACGCCTATGGGGCCATGCATCGTTACACGCGATGAAGTGGGAGATCCCCACGCACTGGATATCGCCCTAACAATCAATGGCGAAGTCATGCAGTCGGCCAATACCCGGGACATGATTTTTCGTATTCCGGAATTGATTGCATACATTTCCAGTATCGTTCCCCTGGAGTGTGGCGACGTAATCAGCACCGGAACTCCGCCCGGCGTCGGACTCGGTAGAACACCGCAGAGATGGCTGCAGCCTGACGAAGAAATGATCATTACCATCGAACGGCTGGGAACATTGCGGAATCGCACACGCGCGACTGCCTGAAGTTGAAAGGGACATAATAATGCCGTGCCACGTTACGTTCAATCTCCAGTTTAGGTCGCTTTATTTAGAGATGCCCATCGGGAACACGGCCGGCGTTCTGTTCAAAGCGTTGGTTCAAGGGATGTGTTTGTGAACCTAACAGCGGCTGCGAACTCAGTCTCCGGGAAGAAGAGCATACCGCTATTTCCACGCGGAAATCTGTTTCTGTTTGCACTAGTGATTGGATTATTTTTTCTGTGGGGCATGTCGAATAACCTCACAGACATTCTGGTGCAG
>Ga0302309_10003367_pt1 | contig 12439 bp, 13 predicted proteins | sample III_Palsa_N1_1_FD_200453 | JGI IMG/M metagenome (GOLD analysis project Ga0302309, IMG submission 200453) | Peat permafrost microbial communities from Stordalen Mire near Abisko, Sweden - III_Palsa_N1_1 | ecosystem: Environmental > Terrestrial > Soil > Palsa > Peat permafrost | place: Sweden... | reverse complement strand
CTCAAAGGCTGGCCCGCGAAGATTCACGTAATCGATCTCGATTCGCTCCGCGACGACATCTTGTGCCAGGCCTTCCAGAAATGATTCCTTGATTTGTGCTTCATAGAACGCGGCATAGATGAGGTTGACTCCCAGAATGCCGATAGCTTGCTGCTGGAGGACATTCGAGGGGTCGCGCATATTGATGTGCAGCAGGATGTCATTAGGTGCGCCCCCGGGCTGCGATTGGAACCGGAGGCCGATCCAGCCATGTGAGTCGTTAGTTCCGGCGAAGTTACGGGCGGAGACGGTATCAACAAAGCAGAAGAACCGAGTTTGCGCCCCACGAGTCTTGTCTAATTGCGTGAGGAGCTGGTTCCATTCGTTGTCCAGCATCGCCTCGAGTCGCTGTTTGGATACGTAGCGCGACCCGGAGCCGTAGAGATCGTCGCTAACTTCCTTATCGTAAGCGGAGATGGTTTTAGCCACGGTGCCGGAAGCTCCTCCCACGAGAAGGAACCAACGCGCGACTTCCTGTCCGGCGCCGATTTCGGCAAACGAACCGAAGGTGGATGCATCAAGATTAATAGTGAGCGCTTTGTGGTGAGTATCTAGCTTTTGAGTGGAAGGCATAGCCATCACCTCGTTCAATTGCGGTTACCGAAGGACAATGAGAGAGTGCGTTGTTGCCCATCAATGTCACTGCTGCACCCACGATACGTGCTTTTTTCATAAAGAACAAAGCAGTTGCGCTTGAGAGTAATACACAGCCCAGAGCCAGGAAACAATCTCTGTATGCGAGCAGGAAGGCCTGGCGACGAACCGCGCTGCCGATAGCGCCGATGGAGCGCATGTGAGCTGAATACGGGTCGCTTCCCTGAGACATGAAGAAAGCTGCTGTGTGCTGCATTCGTTCCTGAACGCAGCCGGAATAGACGGTTACAAATTCCCCGATGCGTTCCGAATGGAACCGCTCTCGTGCCCTTTAACCATGCCAGCCGTGAAGACAGTAGAGAGTGGAACCATGATAAGAGGCTGACCCAACGCGGATAACAAGCGGGATATAAATTGCGAGCCGGCAAAATCCGAATCGAGATGAGAGGTAAAAAACGAACTGCTGCCAAAGAAGAGTATTCCGACGCCGATACGAACTCGGGCGTCAAAGCGTTGCATTAACTTCGGCACCAGGGGAATGACGAGGAGTTGCGGAAGGCCCCGCCAGATAATGACCTCGCGATCTGCAAGGCATCGTAGCCATGAGTCTGCCCGAGATGCAGGGAAGGATAAATACACGCCATAGAGCCCAACACTAGGATCACGTTAATGATGCTGCCAAACCTGAAGTTTCTTCGCGCGAAGAGGCGCAGGTCAACAAGCGCATCTTTTTTGCGTAGTTCAATGATGATGAAGGCAGGCATGAAGATCGCTGCAATCCAGGCTAGTTACAAACGTAGACGAAGGAGTGGCGTATGACCTCTTTTAAGAGGTGTGAACGCCGGGCATGAACGCAGGAGAGACATGGAATCCGGCTTCAACTCTCTTGAGAAGGAGACCCGGCAATCACTGTAGGCGTGGGCAAGAGATTAGTTATCAGGCAATCGTCAAAGAAATGTCTTTATGTGAAGAGGCAGGCAATCGAGTATTCGTTCGTAGATATTTCCGGTGACCCTTACGCAGAGAGGATCCAACAAGACAGTGACAATTTCCTTACTGCTGTATGACAATCGCCAGTCGGAGGTTCGTTAGGCTGGTCTCAGCATTCTGTCACCGCTGCAAGCAGGGCGGCCGGAAAGCTGCCGTTGCATGAAGCCGGATCAACGATGAGGTGATATTGCATTGCCACTGCTTTCCAGTCAGACATCTTCGCTTGAACCCGAGATTCGGAACGTGGCCGCGTCATCCGTCACCCGGCGACTGCTGCGGCGATCCGGAAAAACTGATGCGCTGTTGTGGACCTCCAACCGGAATATCGATGTCGGATCGAGTTGCTTGAATCGGGAACAACTGATTCGAGAGGCTGTGCTGCTGACCTTTTGCGAGCCCGTACCGGAGAAATGCTCGCTACTTCAGAATCTCTCCAACAAGGACTGGACCAGATTATTGCACTGGTTGGATGTCAGCGGATTGGCGCTGTACTTTTTTGATCGCATGATGGAGTTGCAATTGGGTACTCTCTTGCCGACCAGGGTGCTGGCGCGTCTGGAACAGAATCTGCGGGACAATCATGAACGAACACAGGGAATGATTGCCGAATCCGTTGCGATCCAACAGGAGCTTCAGGAAGCGAATCTCTCCTATGCGACGCTGAAAGGGTTTTCACTCAGTCCACACTCTGTGCCGAGACCGGAGCTGCGTCATCAGTTTGATCTTGATTTCCTCGTAGCGCAGAAGAGCGCTGCCGATGCACGGAAGATTCTCGAACGCCGAGGCTATCGTCTGTACGCTATTAACGGCAGGAGTTGGGAGTTCAAGATAAACGAAACGCCAAGCATTACGATCAAGGATCTGTATAAGAATCTGCCAAGCCGATCCGTGGAACTGCATATCGAGGCCGAGATGCCGGGGCAGCCGTCGTTGCTTGAAAGATTGGATAAACGGGATTTTCAAGGTTTTAGCATGCCCGTGCTTTCGTCCATCGACCTCTTTTTTGGCCAAGGGCTTCACGCGTACAAACATGTATCCAGCGAGTTCTCGCGGACGTCACATCTTCTCGAGTTCCGTCGTCATGTGCTGCTGCGTCGCAGTGATGACGCCTTTTGGAGGGAGGTTCAATCAAGGGGCGAAGAAAATTCAAGGGCTTCTCTGGGCCTTGGCATAGTTACGCTGCTAATTACCAGCGTAATGGGCGATTTCGCGCCGGAAGCATTTACGAACTGGACTGTACGTCGCCTTCCCCGGGCGGCACGGCTCTGGGTAAAACTGTATGGACGCCGCGTTGTTTTCGGAAACACTCCGGGCAGCAAGCTGCACCTGCTGCTGCAGAGGGAGCTTGAATCCAATAGTGTTCCACCAAATCGCTCGTTACGGCAGGCATTGTTGCCTTCGCGTTTGCCGCCACCTGTTGTGCGGGCATCTGCAGATGAGACGCTACTCGTGAGGATGAGCCGTTATCGATTGCAGGTCCACTTTGTCCTGCTCCGCCTGCGCTTTCATGTCGTGGAGGGACTCCGCTATATGCGAGAATCCTACCGTTGGCGGCAGCACATGAGTTGAGTTACACGATGATGCCCTCGTTGCGGCCCGCAGCCCTTGCGTTCAAGGCGATCGCACCAGCATTTTGTTTCGCGCTTCGGTGCCATCCCCTGCCATCGTGACGCAGGCGAAAGCCAAGCTTGCACCGTTTGAGGGGTGAGCTGAAGTGGCCACCGGCGAAGAGATGGAGGACTTCGCTGCCAGACATCCTGCTATCACTGCCGTGTAGCGATGGTGCGTGCCTTCACACTGTGGTTTGTACTAGAGAAACGGCTCGGTATTGGCGTGACTGTGCCGCCCAGCGCCGCTGAACCCTGGATTTCACAGCAGCCTCATTTGCTCGGTGCGATGGAGGTGCCTCATGAGCGACACGTCAGTCCTACTTCGACAATGTGATGACTACTTCGAGACATTGTGGCGACACAAATTAGAAAGCAAGAGGATATGCTCACCTGAAACGTAATCTGGCCTTCTGGGCTGGGTTATGCAAAACATGGAATGTCTTGGGGATTCGCGTTGAACAATCTCAGACAAATCGCCGACGTAACCCTTCCAACAAATTGGGCAAACTTCCGTGCGCTGGCCTTCGAGGGTACGCAATCCGGCAGTGAAGCAGAGGAGGGGCGTGTGGAGACCGCGCTGGCCTTGATTCTTGGGGATATTCGCAACGCACCGCCGATCGTCCGTATCCATTCGCAATGCGCGACTGGGGACGTGTTCCACTCTCTGCGATGTGACTGTCATGACCAGCTGCATTTAGCTTTACGGACAATTGCAGATGAAGGTTCGGGAATTCTCCTCTACGAGCATCAGGAGGGTCGAGGCATTGGTCTGATGGAGAAGCTGCGCGCCTATGAACTTCAAGAGCAAGGCCTCGATACAATCGAAGCAAACCTTCGATTGGGACATGCGATCGACCTGCGTGATTATACCCTCGCTGTAGACATACTTCGATTCCTCGAGGTTCGTTCGCTTCGATTGATGACTAACAATCCTGAGAAGATCGGTGCTGTGCTCTCGTCGGGAATTAAAATTGTCGAGCGTTTGAGCGCAGATGTTCCAGGGAATGCTCATTCCGCCCACTACCTGACGACCAAGCGCGAGAAACTCGGTCATCTCTCGGGTCCGACGAACCTATCCATCGGTAACTAAATTAAACTTGGTCTCACAGCTGCGAGAAGTAGCCACAGCCGTGTTTATGCGGAGTGCAGGAATGCCCCAAATTGCGAAAATTCTGAACGGCAAAAGGGATGACATTGAGTTGACAATCCTGAGACAACTCTCTGCACGCGATCGGACTACGCTACGTCAATAAGCAGGATCTGCCAGTAGCGACAATGCCTCTGGCGCACGCATGCGCGTGCTGAATCCACAGACGTGCATGTATTCGAGGTGAAATTTGGCACAGGTCTTACTCACACATTCGTATCATCTTGGCTATGACCCCAAGCAACTACGCAAGATGCAGCCATATACTCCGATCGGTACGCTCTATGCGGCTTCGACATTGCGGGAAAACGGCATTTCGGTTTCAGTATTCGATTCGATGCTGGACGATCCCTCAGAAAATTTTTATTGGATGTTAGAGAAGCATCGGCCGAAGATCGTGGCGGTTTACGAGGATGATTTCAACTTTCTTTCGAAGATGTGTCTTACGCGTATGAGGGACGTGGCGTGGGAGATGGCGAAGGCGGCTCGGGCGATAGGTGCTATCGCGATCGTACACGGTTCGGATTCGACAGATAATCCTGGTTTGTTTCTCGAGAATGGCTTCGACTATGTGCTATGCGGAGAAGCTGAGGAGACCCTGGTGCAGCTATGTGCCGCCGTACTGCATGGTCGAGCATTGCCGGAGATCGATGGATTGGTAAGGCTCGATGAGGATGAACGTCTTGTTCGAAGTCCAGTGCGGCTTTCAAAGAACCCTACGTGGGCGGAGCTTCCCGTTGCATCGCGCGATCTGATCGACCTGGAGCCTTATCGTGCAGCATGGGTGAAAGCTCATGGGTATTTCTCAACGAATATGGTTGCCAGCCGAGGATGCCCTTATCGCTGCAATTGGTGTGCCAAGCCAATCTCGGGTAATAAATTTCATCTGCGTCCGGCTGCAGTTGTTGCCGAAGAAATGAAGGTGCTGAAGGGGGAGGGAGTGCAGCATGTCTGGTTCGGTGACGATGTCTTCGCTCTGAACCAACAATGGGTACAAGAGTTTGCTGAAGAAGTTACGAAAAGATATGCGAGCATACCATTCAAGATCCAGTCCCGTGCGGATCTGATGAGCGAGCAGACGGTGCAGTGCCTGAAGGCCTCGGGATGTGCCGAGGTGTGGATGGGAGTTGAGTCCGGTGCTCAATCGGTGCTCAACGCAATGGATAAAGGACTTAGTCTTCCGTCCGTAATTGTCGCGCGCAGCCGCTTGAAAGAGGCTGGGATTCGCGCTTGCTATTTTCTGCAATTTGGCTATCCGGGCGAATCCTGGAATGAATTGCAAGAGACGATTGCTTTCGTTCGAGAGACACGTCCGGACGACATTGGAATTTCCTTCTCATATCCACTGCCGGGCACCGTGTTTTACGAACGCGTACGGACGCAGCTCGGGCAGAAGCGTAACTGGACGGATAGCGATGATCTTTGCATTATGTTCAAGGCAGCGTACAAGACAGAATTTTATCGCGCTGTGCGTGACGCCCTGCACGCTGAGGTTGACTCCTGGCGCGAGTCAGAGTTAGGGGTCGAAAAAAAGGCTCAGATTGACGCCCTGTGGCGCAGTGTTGATGAATTGGAGCCACTGAATCGAGATACGGAGGCTTTGGGACCAATGGAGATCATCACCCAGCCTCCTTCGTCTGCGTTGGTGTCTATCGAGCTATCGACACCGCTCGGAGAAGCGTAGAGAAGGATTTTCAACTCGGCCAAGGTCGTAGCTGATGCATCTGGAGATAGCCTATTGATGAGTGCACTGCAAAATGACGGGGGTGGTAACGACGCTGTCGACTTTGGCATCGCTATGCAGTGCCCGTGCTGCCGAACAGACATGGGCGGATTGGGCTGTATGTTGTGCGGATTTCGGATGCAGATCCGTCGTGGAATTGTGCAGGCTCTGCTGCCGGAGCGAGTTGCGCATTATGCGCGTTTCATCGAAGACTATGAACGCATAAGGTCTGAAGAGGGGCGGGGCAGTAGGAACGAAGACTTTTATCTGGGACTACCTTATAAGGATACCTCCGGGAGAAACGCCAAGCAGTGGAACATTCGGGCCCGTAGTTACGAATGTCTAATCCAACACGTTCTGAAGCCGCTTGGTCGACGTGGAACGATCCTGGATCTTGGCGCCGGCAACGGCTGGATGAGTTTTCGTCTCGCGCTCGCCGGATTCAGGCCTATTGCTGTGGACCTACTCACAAATGAGCATGATGGTCTCGCAGCTGCTGCGCATTATCACAGGCATTTGCCCGAACCATTTCCGCGCTTCCAAGCCGAGATGACGCATCTACCGTTTCAGAATGAGCAGTTCGATACGATCGTCTTCAATGCTTCCTTCCACTACTCCGAAGACTATGAGGCGAGCTTGCGTGAGGCTCTTAGATGCCTCAGAAGCGGCGGCATGGTGATCATCAGCGACACTCCGTGGTATTCCCGAGAGGAGAGTGGAAGGCAAATGATCTCAGAGCGTCATGCCGCGTTTCTGCGGAAATTTGGTACGGCTTCGGACTCCATACCGAGCCTCGAATTCCTTACAGATGAACGCCTGCGATTGCTGGAAGAGCGGTTGTCGATCCAGTGGACCATACATACACCCAAGTATGGTTTGAAGTGGGCTCTGCGGCCGTTCCATGCGCGACTCCGTCACAAGCGTGAGCCCTCTCGATTTCGCATTTATACGGCGAAGAAAAATGGGTGAGTCTGGCGCGTCAAGGAACGTCGGAGGAATGATACTGCCAACATGAATGACAACGGCTGGGGAGAGCCATTGATTCGGCTGATCGAGCCACGCCTGAAGACAGCATCATCCACAATCAGATCATGTTTGTGCCGACATTGCACACTGGACGCCTGAAAGAGGACTGCTCATGATTGTCGCCGCACATCTCAGTGGGTGGCACGTTGGGAATTGAAGATGTTCTGGTGCCTGTTCGATTGATACAGCGCTCATCGAGCCTGCAGGCCGCGCTTGCGGAATACGAAAAGAGCGGCAAGCCGCACTATCAAAAAAATCATGAGTTGGCGGATGCAGTTGAGCGCGCAGGCAATGCACAGGAATATGCGCTCCATCGAGCGCGATTCAGCCATTGGATGTTGAATGATGGCGCTGCACACTCCTGCATATACGAAAGCTTGTCTCGTCCTCAGGTGGGCAGCAGAGTCGCCCGGTGAGTCCGTGGAAATTAGGAGAATAATGTCGACAGAGTCGATCGTTGCTTCTTAGGTTTCCAGGGAACGAGTTCAACACATTCGAGTGTGAAATGGACAGTTTCCGGTCTCAGGCGAATTGTCGTCTGGAAGAGCGTACTGTTTCCACTCATGGTTGTTCGGTTGGCCATAGAATCCAATATCCGGGTGTACAGGCATTTCGTCATATGCCAGCATTCGCCGGTGTATCCTGTGGCGCACCTCGGCTGCTATGGGTTGCGAGGTAGCAGGATCAATGAAAAGCCTTCGGGGCTGGAAAATGAGCACGATGCCGGGACCGAGATTTCTACTAAGGCGTCGTTTATAGGTTGGCGAAGACCCCACAACAAACATCTCGCATCCCTCAAAGGAGAATTCCCAGAGTGGATCATCCGGCGCTCTCTCAAGAACGGGGTGACTGTCATGCTTGTGAAGCATCTGCAATAGTTTCCAGAAACAATCAACAAAAGCGACGTGAGCAGTGATCTCTCGATCAGGTTCGAAGAATGCAACCAGGCTGCAGCGCTCATACTCCGTGGTGCCCAACAGAGTAACGAATTCCTGCATGTCTCTCACAAACTGTTGCGGGAACTGTTGCGAAATGAAGGTATATAACATCTCTCCACGCATCTCGCCTGTCTGCCCAAAGAAACATGGGAAATCTGCTGCCCGCAACTTTGTTCTGTAGGATTCGTATGCTCGAAGCTTCCAAACTTCTTTCGGTGCGATACCTAGGGTTCCGTTCTCGAGAACTCGGCTTATCCAAGGTGATACTTCGGTGCTGATCATAATGTGCCCCTTGCCGCGTGTGTCTTTCTGGCACGCCGAGCTAACCGCAGCATTCGACGAAAGCCTGCGGCCTGCTGTTCTCCCCACGATCCAGTGACCATCGCGGGCTCTGCCCCGGCGTCCCCAGTCTCGACTGTGTTGTCACGGAACCTGGCTGTTCGGAACAGAATGTCCCACCAGGACAGAGCTGTGCCAAAGTTGCAGCTGCGCCGTCCTGCTGCCTTCAGTGCATGATGCGTTCGGTGAAATCCGGGAGAGATAAAGATGTGGTCGCCAAGCCATCCATAACTGATGCGGGTATTGGAGTGCGCAATGCTTCCTATGAACCTGAAGCCAAGAACGACAAAAGGGAACTGAAAGGACGGGACGCCAATCGATAAGCCCACTGCAATCAGCCAGATATATGTGATTGTGTCTTCCAGCACATGAGATCGCTCATCTGACCAGAACGTCATCTGATCTTCGGCATGGTGCACTGAGTGGACCCCGTACCACCATCCATATCTGTGAGACAGGCGATGTCTCCAGTAGTCGGAAAGATCCAGAATCGCGAAGTTTATGAAGAAGACCAATAGCGGCCAGGAAGCCAATGCAGGCGCGAGCGTAGTCAGCGACGGTGGGGCGATCGAATGTGGCAGGAAAAACCTATCAAGCTGCTGCTGTAGCCAACTGTACTCAAAAAAAGCGACCAGAGGAAAGAGCACGAGACGGACGAAAAAGGCATACGACACGTCTGCTGCAATGGGATTCCGTTGAGGCCAGTTTGTAAGCGGCCACAATCGCTCGATTAGAGTACAGATCAGAAAGCTCACGCAGAGCTGTAACACTCCGCAACCCGCGAAAAAGAGCCACAATGCCACAGTGTGGCTGTCCTGTGGCACTCCAATGTTGATAAGAAACGACTGAATTGAAGCCACAGCACAATCGATCGTGTCTGCACCGGTCGGGATTGCGTGGAATATCCAGGACATGTGTCCCCTACGCCTTCGATCACTCTCTTCTTATAAAAGACGGATGGACTATTCCAGAGGTTTGCAGGGAATAGCGGTTTTCTCGCAGGAAGAGGGCTTTTCACGTGGGTGTCAATGACTACCTAAGAGGTTGAACAGTTTTCCATCAGAACATTCCCAAGGAACAATTTGGTTCATGCCCACGTAACAGATAGCAGGCGACACCCTACTTGATCCATGTGCTTTTGCCCTGGAGTTGAAACAGATGTTGAAGTCTTCGCAAACCCCTCTACGCTGTACACTTGCGCTCGTTATTACACTTGTGATGCTCAATGCTTCGCTGTCCGCACAGAAGAGACCGGCTGCGGAAACCGAGGCCCAGAAGAAGGGCATTCAGGCCGGTGGGTACTATGGTGCACAGCCTGCGATCGAGTCGATCGAACTGAACATGTACGAACGCATTCGCGCGGAAGGCATAGCGCACGGTCAGGCGATGTTTTGCCAGCGCGCTCTCCGACGGCATCGGTCCGCGTCTAACCGGCTCCCCCAACATGAGGAAGGCGAATGAGTGGACGCGCGATACGCTGACCAGGATCGGCCTTGGTAACGCGCACCTGGAAGACTGGGGCGAGTTTGGCATGGGCTGGTACCAGATCAATACCTGGGGCCGCATTGTGACCCCTGATTCGGAACCCATCTGGATGCAGGCGGCCGTGTGGTCAGCTGCAACGAACGGGCCGGTGACCGGAGAGATTGTCTACGCACCGCTGGCCGATCCCGACCAGCTTGACTCACTTAAAGGCACGCTGAAGGGCAAGATAGTCCTGCTTGGTGCGGCGCGTCCACTCCCCGAGCTCGACCAGCCTCTTTCATTCCGGTATACCGACGACGAACTGAAGGAACTGGAAGGCCCCGGCCTTCCGCCTCGCTTCACTGGTCCTCCGCCGGCCGCCGCTCCATCGCGGATTGAGCGGCGGCGTGTCGACGCACTTCGCCAGCGCGCCTTGAAGATGGCGCAGGAGGAAGGAGCGATCACGATCCTGCTACCCTCGCATGAAGAGGGCAGGAATGTCGACACAGGCCTCATCCTCGACGACAACGGTGTGGAGCTCGTGCGCAATGCTCAGCTTCGCGAGAATGCGGTGTCCATTCCGTATGCGGTCGTCATGACGGAGCACTACAACCGTTTGGCGCGGCTTGCGCAAGCGCATGTGCCGGTCGCAGTAGAGGTGAACATCCAGACCGCCTTCACGGGCGACCATGAACATGGCTTCAACACCGTCGCCGAGATTCCTGGCACCGACCCCATGCTGAAGGATCAGGTCGTAATGGTGGGTGGGCATCTCGACAGTTGGCGCGCCGGCACGGGCGCGACCGACAACGGAGCGGGCGCCGTCATCGCGATGGAAGCGATCCGGATACTGAAGGCCCTGGACGTCAAACCGAAGCGTACGATTCGCATCGCTCTGTGGACCGGTGAAGAGCAGGGCGAATTCGGTTCCAAGGGCTATGTTGCCCAACACTTCGGCGGATTCGTTCCAGCCGCGCCTCCACCTCCTGCCGGCGCACCCGGCGCTCTGACCACAAAAAAGGAATGGGAGACGCTGGATGCTTACTACAACATCGACGAAGGCGGCGGCAAGGTTCGTGGCATCTATACGCAGGGCAACTATGGAGTCGATAGCATCTTCTCTCAATGGATCGCCCCACTGAAGGATCTGGGAGTTACATCCATCACCAACCGCAGCGACACTGGCTCCGACCACGAAAGCTTCGACGCGGTAGGGCTGCCGGGCTTCGAGTTTCTTCAGGATGAGCTGGACTACGAGACACGCACGCACCACTCCAATCTTGACACGGTCGACCATTTGTACGCTGCCGATCTGGAGCAGGCTGCCATCGTAGAAGCGATTTTCCTTTGGAACACCAGCGAGCGTGAAGCCATGATGCCACGCAAGCCATTTCCGCACCCCGAATACGACCAGAAGATGAACGCACCAATTCCGGGTCTCTTCCCTAATACCGCGAGTGGCAAACACTAGGAGCAAGCCGAGGCGGTAGGCGAAGACACGGCCCTGGTCCACCGAATTCACTGGAGCTTTGAATATTCAAGGGGAGTGACACCGTTTGAGTGTTTTGATGAAGGCACTGACCTTGTTGCAGCCGGCGACAAAGCACCTCCCGCGTAGCACCACCGAGCAGAGATGCAGTTCATTGAGGTCGGGAGCCCTGAATGAGAATGTCCACGAAAAGCCGCGCCTTTGCTGGCCAATCGTCTGTGTTGCCTGCGCTGGAAACCCCATAGATGGCGCGCAACATGTCCATCGGATCGACATCTGGTCGAAGATCTCCGCTGGCGACGGCGCGGCTCGCCAGCGCATTGGCAGCTTCCTCCATGATGCGAGTGCTCTGCTGGTATACCTGCGAAGGACCGCCGACCATAGCGTCCAACGCCGGGGCGATGATCTTTTTAGCGGCAATGTAGTCGATGAAGACCAGCATCCACGCCCGGAGCGCTTCGACCGAAGGCAATTCGGCGGAGAGCTTTCTCTGTGCCTCAGCCAGTTTCTCGACTTCGCTGATATAGACAGCGGCCAGCAGGTCATCGCGCGAAGGAAAGTGACGGTAAAGGGTGCCCGGGCCGATCTTGGCGCATTTGGCGATCTCGTCCATGCTGGACTCCCCGCCTCGGCGGGTGAAAACCTGCTTTGCAACTTTGAGAATGCGTTCACGGTTGCGTTGCGCGTCGGCTCGGGGTTTGCGAGCGGTTTTTTGTGCTGCTGAAGTTTTCATCGAGCTTTTCTGAATCCGGAGGAGCTCTCCGATAATCTACTTTGCATAACGGAGATTTACTCCGTTTTATTCCAGGCCGAGGCCAGTGTCAAAGATTTGTGATCGGAGTGTGCAGCATGGCAGCAAAATTTGGAGCAAATTCAACGACGGAAGATGTCCTCGTAGGAGTCGATCTGAAGGGTAAGCGGATTCTGGTAACGGGAGTATCTGCAGGCCTTGGTGTAGAGACTGCCCGCGCGCTGGTGGCGCATGGCGCGGATGTGGTGGGCGCAGCGCGGGATCTGGAAAAGGCGAAGCGTGCCACATCGGAAGTCAGTAAAGCGGCGGCAGAGACCGGCGCGAATTTC
>Ga0302309_10003366_pt1 | contig 12441 bp, 6 predicted proteins | sample III_Palsa_N1_1_FD_200453 | JGI IMG/M metagenome (GOLD analysis project Ga0302309, IMG submission 200453) | Peat permafrost microbial communities from Stordalen Mire near Abisko, Sweden - III_Palsa_N1_1 | ecosystem: Environmental > Terrestrial > Soil > Palsa > Peat permafrost | place: Sweden... | reverse complement strand
ATTAGCAATTAGTCCTACTTGTTCATCGGCTAAATCAGGCTTTAAAACAGGTTCTTTTGAGCGATATAGAATTTTTGTTGGATCATCCTTATCTAAAATCATTACTCCGGCAGAATAAACCAATCGCTGTTTTTCATCACCATCGCCTTCTGTTTCATGTACTCCATGGTAAAGGATCATCCAACCATGCTTTGTTAAAAGCGGCGGAGTACCGCATCCTATCTTTAATTTTTCCCAATCAGCCACGGGTATTGCCAAACGATGATGGGATGTAAACTTAGCTCCCTTAACAGGTATATGATTATTTAAATCAACCGGGCGATAAGAGATCCATATACTTTCTAAATGAATATCGATTTCTCTTGACTTCTTTTCTTTTGCGATTTCTTCGGGGCTTGTTCCGGGAAATATCGGACGATGAAGTAATGCGATTTCCAACTTACCCGAAGGATTTGGAACTACATCAGGAAAAACACAGGAATCCTTATCATCTACACCTTGAAATTCAATATCCTTATATGGACTAAAGCTTGCCAAACCAACACGCTCCCATTTCAACAGGTCATTTGAACGGGCTATCGCTATTCTTGGGCCATTGGCTGAAAATGCAACATAAGTCATCACATAATGCTGTAAAGCTTCAACATAACTGATACGCGGGTCTTCACATCCACCGCCATCGGGCCTTTTTTCATAATCAGCCTCTGGTTCCAGTGCAATACCTAAGCGTTCAACTCCAATTGGGTCACCGGCTTCATTAAATTTCACACGTGCTATGCCAATACGTGAGTAATTACCTTTGGCTACCATCCGTGGGAATAAATACAGATTCCCATCCTTCCCACGTATAGCGGCAGGATTAAGCACACCTTCAACCTCCAACTCATTACCCGGTTCAGGTGTCATTAGCGTACCTAAACGCTGCACTATAAACTCACCCATTACTTATCGTTTTTAATTTTAACCTTAACAGGTTTACCACCCAGGCATAGTATTATTGCTTCAATCACACGCTTTGTTTCATCCGGATCTCGTACCTGTATGCAATCAGCACCAGTTGTACTGGCCGGATAATCATTCCCACCTTTAAATAAAGCATCGCCTATGAAAATCATTTCGCTTATTTTTATATCCAATACATCTTTTAGCTTTCGCATACCATAAGCCTTATTTATTCCAGGTTTTGTAATATCAATTGAGGTTGCACCACCCATTTGCACCGAGAAATCAGGCAATGTTTTATCGAGTATTGCCTTTATTTTTTTACGTTTTACAAATTTTGGGTCCCATGTTATCTTTTCATCAAGCGGAGCTTGCTGCCCTAAGGCGGAATAGGTGATCTGGCTACCTCTATTTTCAATCGGTTCACCCCAGGTTTTTTCAACTTTAGTTCCTGATTTTTTTATGGCATCATTAAGTGCATCCATAATCTGAGTTCTCTCATCGTCTGTAAAATCTTCGGAATAAAGTTTTTTCCATCCTTTTTTATATTGATAGAACTTTGTACCGCAGGTAGGCAATATTGAAAGATGTTTCAGATGTTTATCCTGAGGTAAATGCGACAATACTTGCTTTTCAAACTGTGGCCAATCGCCACCAGATATGATGGCTACGTGCACAGTATCAATTAACCGGCTAAACAATTTCACCATTTCGGCATCAAGGGAGGCTTTGCTTTGCGCAAGTGTGCCGTCCAAATCAAATACAATTAATTTTTTCATATAGTATATTGTATCCCGTTCGGGATAACTCGTAAAATTTTAGTTAGTTTAAGGTATGGCAATCTCAAGCAGGTTAATTTTACCTTTAGGCGAACAGGTTAGCACACCCAGTACTGCAGGTAATAGCATTACATCACCTTTGGTAACGGGGTAATCCGCGCCATCGTAATGCACCTCTCCTGCTCCATCTATACAAACCAATATTCGTGGCACATCTTGAGCTCCGACAGAGAATGAAGACTCAGTTTTTATTCGCCATAAAATAAAGTGTTCGTTATTAAATAGCTCTTCGCGTAACACAGGTTCTTGCGTTTCAATTTTGGGCTTTACCGGGCCTACGTCGGTTATATTAAAATCGATACAGGCAATAGCTTTATCAATATCCAAATCACGCGGCTTACCTGTTTTTGCATCAATACGATCCCAGTCATACAAACGATAAGTGGTATCACTGTTTTCCTGTACTTCAAAAACAACAACATCGGCCAATGTATGTACCGTACCCGAATGGATAAACACTCCATCATCAACTTTAGGAGTAAAGCTGTGAATATAATCGGCTACTTTGTGTTCGGCAAGTGCTTTGCGTAAAGTATCAGCATTAGTGCCCGGTTTTAAACCCGAATAGATCAGGCTTTTTTCACCAGTTTCAAGCACTACCCAGGCTTCAGTTTTACCGGTATCACCCTTAGGAATATATTCTTTTTGATCATCTGATGGATGCACCTGAACTGACAGTACTTCCTTCGCATCTAAAAACTTAAGCAACAACGGGAACCGGTCAAAACTTGAGGCAAATTTACCCATGATATTTTCCGGATATTGTGCGATCAACTGGGTGAGTGTGTAACCTTCATAAAGCCCATTGGTAACAACATTTGAATGATCATCCCTGTCACTCAATATCCAGGCTTCCCCTACGGGTCCTTCTGGCAAAGGTTCTTTCAGCAAGTTAGAAAGTCGCCTGCCTCCCCATAGTCTATATTGATATATTGGTTTAAACAATAATGGATGTAATGTTATCTCGCTCATGTTATTCATAGGTCAGAATGCTGGCTTTATAATCAGCTTGTTTACCAATAACACGCGTGGTAGAATTATGTTAGTTTGTTTTAAGAATAATACATTAAGATTGTTTAAACATCTGTTTAAACCTTTTAAAGTTTTGGTTGTCTATTATAACAACAGCACGATTAAAATGCTGCTAACTGTTTATAGATTATGAAAAGGCAATATAGAAATCTGATTTTTTTTAGCTTAAGCGGACTGTTATGTTTGTTTTTAGCTATACCTGCAAGTGCACAGCACAGAGGCGGTGGTGGTGGCCACTTTAGTGGCGGTGGCGGTCATTTCGGTGGCGGCGGTGGCGGTCATTTTAGCGGTGGCGGTGGCCATTACAGTGGTGGCGCACATTATAGCGGTGGCGCAGCCCATTACAATGGCGGTGCTGCTCATTATAATGGCGGTACAAGAGCCTATGCCAATGGTGGCGCAAGGGCTTATACCGGACGCAGTTATGCCGGCAGAGGAGTTGTAGCCCGCGGAAATTATTCTCATTACGGATCCAGAGGTGGTGCTTATCGCGGTGGATACGGATATCGTGGTGCATACCACGGTTATGGCTACGGCGGCAGGTTTGGTTACGGTGGCTTTTACTACCACAGTGGTTTTTATGGTAGCATATATGGCCCACGTATTGGTTTTAGTATAGGATTTTTACCTTTTGGCTATTATCCTTTCTGGTTCGGTGATTACCAGTATTATTACAGCAATGGTTTTTACTACCAATATAACAACAACCAATATACTGTAGTTGAACCACCTGTTGGCGCGCAGATAAATACATTACCATCAAACGCGCAATCTATTGTGATAAACGGACAACAATACTATGAAGTTGATGGGGTTTATTATGTAGCCATTACTAAAGACGATGGTTCATTAGCTTACCAGGTTGCCGGTAAAGACGGCGAGTTAAACACCGATGATCAGCAGGGTGGCATTGACCAGGGAAATAACAACCAGCCACCAGCAGACAACTACGACCAGGGAAATTCTCAGGCCCCTAATTCGCAAGCACCGGTTAATAGCGGAAGCATCAACAGATCTAATGTTCAGGTTGGTGATATTGTACCATCACTACCGGCTGATTCAAGGGGTGTTACTGTAAACGGTAGCCGTATGTTTGTAACCCCTGATGATGTTTATTACCAGGAAACACGCGATAATAATGGTCGTAAAGCTTATAAAGTAATAGGCCTTCCATCTGAGTCGCCTCAATAATTTTACATTAATTTTAATTTAATAGAAGGGTGAGCAATGATAATGCTCACCCTTTGTTGTTATATTTAGTCGTAGAAAAAGTATAGTTATTTAAAACCAGCATATTTGAATATTCGTAAATTTTTTAAAATACCCCAACTTTATGCAGAAACCACCAGTACCGACGAATGAAATGGAAAGAATTCTGAGCCTTTCGGATTTTGACCTCGACTATTCCAATCACCAGGACAACTTTAAAGATCTTGCCAAATTAGCCGCCAAAGTTGCTGGTACAGAAATATCGTTAGTTAATCTGATAGATACCTTTACACAATGGACAATATCAAACCATGGGTTAACAATCGACCAGATGCCGCGCGAGGATTCTGTTTGCCAGTACACAATAGTTCAGGATGAATATTTTGAAGTACCGGATCTTACTGCAGACGGTAGGTTTAAAGATAAATTTTATGTTTCGGAAGACCCGCACTTAAGGTATTATTATGGCGTGCCGCTAAAAACAGATGAAGGGCAAAACATTGGTGCTTTATGTGTGCTTGACAAGGAACTTAAGACATTAAACCCTGAAAAGGTTGAACTACTGAAAATAATAGCCGATGAAATTGTAAATAGATTAAAGGCTTTTAAAGTTATTGATACCCTTAAAAATAAACTTGCTGATGCAAACGAAACTCAAAAAAAGGTTGCTCATGATATAAGAGGCCCGTTAGGCGGGATTATTGGACTGGCACAAATTATTAGTGAACAAGGTAATGATAATAACCTTGATGAGGTATTGGAATTTATTAACCTTATACATAAAAGCGGAAGATCATTACTTGAATTGGCTGATGAAATATTAAGTGCCGGTAAACCCCAGGCATTAAAGGCAGATGAGTTTAACCTGGAAATGTTTAAAGACAAACTGGAAAAGCTTTATCAGCCGCAAGCGAAGAATAAAAATATAACGTTTAAGGTAAATACCTCGGCAGCTACTTCAAATACGCCTTTTTCAAAAAATAAACTTTTGCAAATAACAGGCAACCTAATATCAAATGCAATAAAATTTACGCCAACCGATGGTAAGGTAACGGTGGACTTGAATTTAAAAATTGACCCTGGCCAAAAAAATCTTTTAAGGATAAAAGTTTCAGACAATGGCGTTGGACTAAACAAAGCAACAATTGATACTATACTTAATTGATACTATACTTAAAGGTAATTCCGCATCTACTGATGGCACCGATGGAGAGCAGGGATATGGCTTCGGACTGGCCCTGGTGAAACATCTGATAGATAGTTTACATGGCAACATGCACATTTACTCTGAACCCGGTGCAGTGCTTCATTTGAGATAAATCTAATACAGAACTAATAAGCCATATTAAAAATTCTATCAAATAAAAAAAGGGACAGCTACCAGCAATCCCCTTTTATAATTAACTGATAATATTATTTATTATTAGTTTTTTACGCTTTTCCTTGCAGGAGTTAAAGGTAAAATAATAACAGCTAATAAAATGGCAACTTCTAATACTACTAACATGGCTTTAATTTTTATTTTTTAATGATTAATTTTTTTGTTAGAAAAACCATGATCACTCTTGCAGTTATACCTTTTGTAAGGTTTAGGATGTAAGAACAATTCCTATTTTTCCGTATAGGCTATTGCTAAAAATATGCCATACCCAAATATTTTTTAATACCGCCCAAAAGGCAAAAAATATAATTTAATAAAAAATTCAATTCACTTAAAATTTATCGATTTTATTGAAAATTATCGCCGTTTTTGAGTAGAAAGGGTAAAAATCGGCCTCAAAAAAAATAATTATCCCTTTTTAAAAGAAATTATAAAAAAATAATGGACAAAAATTGAATTTATTCATTAATAAAACTCTTCGATTTATAAATAAGAATTTATGCTTTAAGCGAGCTAATTATAATTTCGAAATATTATTATTTTCCTGAAATACGACTGTTAAAATCTCATAAACGATAAAAAAAACAACCTATTTTAACCTTAAAGAAAAAATTGACAATTTGTCATAAAACATGACACCGTTAGTATATGAGACAAGTTGACATTAAAATAACTGCCAAATCATAATAAAAAACTGCCATTTCTATATAAAATTGTCAAAAGACATGAAAAGCATAAAAAACACTGCTATGCCAAATTATAAAATCAATAACAATAGTGAATTTATAATGCGATTATCGCATTTATGATAGTTAAAATAAGCCACCGCGGTTAGTGCAAAGGCATTCTGAAGGTAAAGCAAGTAGTATTATCTACAGATGTTACATTAAGACTACCATTATGGGCATTTGCTATTTCAGAAGCGATAAACAAGCCCAAACCAAGGCCTTGCTGGCTTTGTTTGACTTCTCCTCGTGAAAACGGATGGAACAGGCGCTCCATAGTTGCTGTTGATATTTCCCCTTTGTTGGTAACAGCTAATTTAAATTCGGCGTTATTGCTTTTTATTGTAACCATTACTGGTGCATTTTCTTTTCCGTGGGTGAGCGCATTTGATAATAAGTTTGAAAATAACTGGGCGATGCGTTTACCATCAGCATTTACCGGCTCTGTTAAATCAATGTCCACCTCTATCTTTCGCTCGGGCCAGATAATACTTAGTTCGGTAATTATATGTTCAAGTATTTGCTCAATAGGTTCATTGGGATTTTTATTTAATAAAATACCACCGCCTAACTTCCCACTGGCAAAATCAAGCATATTATCAATTAAAGCTTTTATGCGATATGAACTATCTTTTATAATAGTAGCTATGCGAATAGAACGCTCATCCAGTGGCATACGCATTAATAGTTGGGCGCTGTTTAATATAGCACCTACCGGGTTACGCAGGTCGTGACCTAATATGGCAATAAATTGCTCGCGAAGCTCGGCAATTTTACGTTCCTCATCTAATTGAGCATTTGAAATAGCAAGCTGTTCAATTGAGTTTAAGTGGAATGAGATCAGGTCTGCAAATAAATTGAACATTCCCATTATTGCCACATTGTTAAGCTGGGCCGGCTTGGGGTCAATTGCGCAAAGCGTGCCAAAAAAAGTGCCGTCTTTACGAATAATAGGCACAGAAATATAACTTTGAAAACCATACATGGCCGGCGTATGATGATTGCGAAAATTCTCATCCTGATCAACATGATCAATTACAACTGCGGCACCATTTTGCCTTATTTCATGGCAGATGGTAGTTTCCAGTTTTAATTCATCGCCTGGTTCAAGACCAAACAAAATCTCGTCGCGAACGCCGCAAGTGATCCATTTTTCATCTGTTACACGTGCAATAGCAGCAAAACCCATACCTGTTGTACGGCAAATAACTTCCAATAAATTAGGAACTATCGGGATGCTGTTTATGGCTTCTACATCTGCACTAAAATCTACCTGGGTTTCTGACACTATGATTGGTTTACGCTTACTAAATGTACACATTTTCAAAAATTATTACAAGCCCGATGGCCTCCTATTTGAAAATGTATATATTTTTTACAAAGATACTAATATAAACAAATTAACTATACAAATTATTGAATTATAATATAATAAATAATCTTGTAGTTAATTACGCAATTTAAAACTACTAATTGGCAGGTATAATAAACCAGAAAGTTGATCCTGCTCCTTCTTTACTTTCAATATTTATTCGTCCATTATGCTGGCTTATAATTTCAGAAGAGATAAATAATCCGAGGCCCAAACCGGCATACCTTTGAGAGTTTTCATCAATACGGTAAAAACGATCAAATATAAGCGGGATCTTATCAGCTGGTATTCCTATACCAAAATCAGTGATCGCTACTTTAACCCCTTCATCCAACTTTTCAACGTTTATAACTACCTTGTCTGCACTGGGAGAATATTTTATAGCATTTGCAAGCAGATTAATAATCACTTGTTCTAACCTTGTTCTATCACCATAAATTGTTATGTCCGTTTCTCCTTCAATTATCAATTGGTGCTTTTGCGAACTGCTTTGCAACTCTTCGATACACTCGGTTATTAATTCATCCAAAACAAATTCGGTTTTCCTTAACACCAATTTACCTGATTGTATTTTAGTAACATCTAACAGATCTCTTATTAATTCTGTAAGCTTGTTAACCTGGCGTATAGCCTTATGAATAAATGCATCAACCGTTTTTATGCTATCGCCCCTTAAAGCGGCTCTCTCCATTATTTGTAAAGCTGCCTTTAAACTGGTAATTGGTGTTTTTAATTCGTGGCTGGCAATACTTATAAATTCATCTTTTTTATTTAATAGTTCACGTGTGGTTTCGTCTATTAATTTCTGTACCGTAATATCAAGTATGGTCCCTATAAAACGTACCGCTATTCCCTGTTCATTAAAATAAGCCCTGCCTTTAGCCTTTAGCCATTTAATTTTACCGTGTATCGGTATTGTTCTGTATTCAATATCAAATTCACCAGAATTTTTGTGACTTAACGTTTCATTTATCCGATTTTCCATATGCGAACGATCGTCAGTATGGGTCATTTTTATAAAAGAAGTTAAATTGACATTGCCTGTTGCTGGCAGATCAAATATCTCTCTGCAACGTTTGTCACAGATAAACTCCCTGCTTTGCGGGTCATAATCCCACGTTCCTAATCCTGCCGAATCAACGGCCGCTTTTAATCTTTCCTTGCTTTCTCGCAATAAACGCTCTGACTCAGCAAAACCTTCTTCTACTTTACGTTTATCTGTTATATCTTCAATAGATAACAACACCAATGGTTCTCCATTTACATTATCAAGTTGCCTAACATTAAGGCACATGATCTTTCGGCCAATATGTGGAAATACATGAGTAACCTCAAAATCATGTAACTTTCTTTTTTTAGGAAGAACATTATCCAGTAATTCATGTAATTCCGGGATATTCCATTGGTGATCACCTAAATCATATATCAATGCTCCTTCGGTTTCCTTTTCACTCGTTTTAAATTTATTGTAAAACCCGCCTGTGGCCCGTTTTACCCGCAAGTTACTGTCCAAAATTAATAATGGGTCGTGAATGGTATTAATAATTTCTTCTGTATATAAACGGGCCTCATTAAGCTGATCATTTCTGCTCAATAATTCCTTATTAACAATCATTATCTCTTCATTAGTGCTTTGCAACTCCTCTTTCGAGGTTTCCAGCTCCTCGTTTAAGCTTTGCAATTCCTCACTGCCTGATAACAACTCTTCGTTAGCGCTTTGTAGTTCCTCATTAGCAGTCTCCTGTTCTTCAGTAACACCGCGCATATCAGTACGTGCCTGTATTAATTCTTTCTCCAGTTGATCAATACGTAATTCATTTTCATCGTAAACCACATTTTCGGGTGGATATGCGACATCTGAAATTGTATACTGAACGCCCGATGATGATGCAGTTTGAAAAACAATTAAGAAATAAGGTTCGGGGGTATCTTTTAACGGAACGGCTTGTATATTAACATAATGCTGCAAACCATTAACCTTAAAAAACACCGCAAATTTTCTGGCTGCCTGGTTTGTTTTTTTAATAAGATGTAAAATATTGCGCAATTCAAATGCAAGCCCTTCGCGCGCCATTTTTATCACATTATAACTTGGTTTTCCGGGTGGGGGCACTAACCAGGTTTCTGTCGAGCCTCTGAACTGAACAATATCAAACTTTTCATTCACCAAAACACTGGCCGGCATAAAGTTGGTCAGCATGGCTTCATCGGCGATTTTAAAAATATCTTTATTGCTGCTTTCCTTCTGCAAGTTCTTATCAATTTCTCTGAATGATAACTCTCTGCCACTTGAGGCCACACTCATAAACCGGCCCAAAGGCCCTTTTCTACGATATATTTTTTCTGAATTATTAAAACTTATAAACAGGTCAGTGCTATTGCCGACAGTTTCAGATTTGCCAAGCATCAGAAAGCCTTCTTCATTTAAAGAATAATGAAAAGTTGTTAAGGCACGCTTTTGTAAAACCGGTTCAAGATAGATCATCACATTACGACAACTCACCAAGTCTATTTTTGAAAAAGGCGGGTCCTTGAGCAAATTATGCTGTGCAAATACGCACATATCACGTATAGATTTACTCACCTGGTAATTACCATCCAGTTTAATAAAAAACTGTTGTAATCTTGATGCTGAAACGTCGGCCAATTCAGTAGGGCGGTAGATACCTGTACGCGCCTTTGCAATAGCAGTTTCTGAAATATCAGTAGCAAAAATCTGTATCTTCATTGCAGCGGTCTTGTCGCCAAGCTGCTCCTGTAAGCAAATAGCAATTGAATAAGCTTCTTCACCCGTGGCACATCCTGCTACCCATATCCTGATCGGCTCATTGATCGTTTTTCTGCTGATCAGTTCAGGGATCAGTGTTCTGCATAAAACATCAAAGCTTTGGGTATCACGAAAAAAGTTAGTTACCGAAATAAGCATATCGTTGTACAGCGCATCTTGTTCAGCTTTGCTTTCACGTAAAAACCCAAGGTATTCGGTTGTTTTTTCAATTTTACTAAGCGCCATCCTTCTAATGATACGCCGTTTTAGTGTACTCTGCTTGTAATAGGTGAAATCTACGCCACGGCGCACCCGCAAAACAGTAAGTATTTGCTTAAATATTTCCTCGTCTTGTTGAGGGGTAGCTTCCTTTATTTCTTCTGTAGAATAATTTGCATGAAAAGGATAATTAACCGCGATCAATTTTTCAGCAATTTTATCGGGCGACAGAACAAAATCAACAGCGCCAGCGCTAACTGCACTTTTTGGCATGCTATCAAATGCTGCCGAACCTTCATCCTGTGCAAAGGTTAAACCACCGTACGATTTAATTACCTGCAACCCAAGAGTACCATCATTTAATGCGCCTGAAAGTACCACACCTACAGCGTAGCTTTGGTGTACAACGCCTAATGAGGAAAAGAACAGGTCAATAGTTTTACCCTTACTGTTACTTTCATCTAATGGAGCAAGTTTAAGAATTCCGTCAGTAGCTATAACAACTTTATTTTGTGGGATTATATACAGATTATCGGGCGCCAGATGAATATTATCCGTAATCAGATGCACCGGAAATGGAGTTATCTTTTGAAGTATCTCGGGTAAAATACTAATATGCTTAGGGCTCAAATGTTGAATAAAAACATAGGCCATGCCAGATTTGGCCGGCAATGCTTTTAGAAATGACCGCACTGCATCCAATCCACCTGCCGAAGCACCAATGCCAACTACAGGAAATTGTGGGGTTATATTTTTTGCTTTCGGCATGATACACAAAGTGGGAGATAAAATATTGTTGTATTAACAATATTAGTATAACTATTAGTTAATAAAAAATGTTTCTATTATCTTTAGTTACTTTATCCAATATTAAGCAATTAGTTTTATGTATTGGGGACTATTGAACTAAATTAATCTTCAGCATCATCAATTACTAACATACTCCAACCTTTACTGCCTGCATTGCTGAGTTGTTTTTTCTTGTCATCCATCATTTTCTTTATACGGGTACTATAGGCCCAGCAGGTACTTTGGCGTATGGCAACAATTTCAGATAACTTATGCGATGATATTTTTCCTTTTGTGGAGTACATCAAAAATATCATGTAAAAAGCTTTATTGATGGGGATCCGTGTGTTTTGCAAAATGGTATAAGCGATTACCGACTCCTCATAACCGCACTTGGAACAACGGCGACTATATGGCAAATGCCCGCTGCCATAATGATCATTACCGCATTTACGGCAGGTGTAGCCCTTTTCCCATTTAAGATCTGACAAAAATTTAAAGCAAGTTTCCCTATCTGGATAGATCCTGCTGAACTCCTCAAAATCAACCGCTGCCGACATTACCCTGTCATGAGTAACCTTTTCAATATTCGTATGCAGTGTAATATTGTCATTCTCCAGCAAAACGTTGATTCGGGAGATTTCCTCGGCCTGCTCTTTAAGCAATATATTAACCGATTTCAGTTCGTCATTCTGTTCCTCAATAACCTGCGATTTTTCGACAAGCTCTTTTGTACGCTCACGAACCTGCTCTTCCAGGCTCCTGTTCAAGTTGTCTTTCAGCTCTTCGTTTTGTTTCATTTGCCTGATGATACGACGTTGAACATAATCCTTTTTCTTTTTGAGGATCCGCACCTTTTCGGCAATGGCAAACGAGATGAAAAGCATCTCCATAATGAAACAAAAACTGAGGCTATAGTGGGTTAACGGGCCAAAACCCAACCATGCACGTGCTTCTAAAACCTTTATAATAAATCCAAGGAAAAGGAAACTATAACCAACAACAAAAAAACGGGCTGGCCAGTAGCCTTTATTTAGCACATAATAACCTGTATAGCAAGCTAATAGCAGCGGAATAAATTCAATTACGCGGTAATTGAACCACGAATTATCGACTGTTAAACACAGAATAAAGAATATGGTACGCAAGCCTATAACAATCCATAT
>Ga0302309_10003363_pt1 | contig 12448 bp, 6 predicted proteins | sample III_Palsa_N1_1_FD_200453 | JGI IMG/M metagenome (GOLD analysis project Ga0302309, IMG submission 200453) | Peat permafrost microbial communities from Stordalen Mire near Abisko, Sweden - III_Palsa_N1_1 | ecosystem: Environmental > Terrestrial > Soil > Palsa > Peat permafrost | place: Sweden... | reverse complement strand
CGCCGATCTGTTTGATTGCAGCCTCTGTCTGATAGCGGTGGAAGAGGTACAACGGCGCGAGGGTCTCTTCAAGCTGCGCCATGGGAGTGCCGGGTTTGATCGCATTTTCGCCAAAGCGGGAGAGAGCAGCCGCCCGGATATTGAGGACTCGATCAAGCTCATCTGCGGGGTCTGTGCCGTTGTCCCACAGGTGAGCATGTGGATGGGCGCTGCCTAGAGGCCGGGCATCGTCGTCGGTGATAAAGATGAGGCCGGTTTTCTCGGATTGGGTGAGAATGCTGTCAAGGGCTGTGGCATCTTCTGCCGGCTTGCCGTTCTTATCGAACTCGCGATAGCCATAGTCGATAGCGACCTTGTCCCACTGTCCTATGCCGGCTGCGTAGGCATGAGAGATGTCCGGTATTCCGTTTTTGTCGAGAGTGATATACGGATGGGGATAGTCCATGACGCTGACCGACTGGTCCGGGGTGTGAGGAAAGCTGGAAGCTGCGAAGTTATGCGCGAGACCCAGGGTGTGGCCCGTTTCATGAGCAGCTAACTGGCGTATGCGGGCAAGAACGAATTGCGTGATGGGATCATCCTCAGGCCTGGAGGATTTGCCTGCGACATAAGGGCTCAACAGGGCTTCTGCAATCAGATAATCCTGACGACCGCGGAGGCTGCCCAGCGTGACATTGCCTTTGACGATCTCACCGGTGCGGGGATCGGTGATGGCCGCACCGTAGCTCCAGCCACGTGTATAGCGATGCACCCACTGGATGATGTTGTAGCGGACATCCATAGGGTCGGCGCCGGGTGGCAGCACGTCCACGCGGAATGTGCCGGGCGCCCATCCAGCGGCTTGAAAGGCTGTGTCCCACCAGCGTGCGCCTTCGATGAGAGCGGAACGGATCGGCTCCGGCGCGCCGCTGTCGACGTAGTACTGGATTGGCGCAACAGCTACGCAAGCGTGCGTGCAGGAGGGATCGCGCTTGATGAGACGGTGACGGATGATGAAGTTCTGGTCGAGCGGCTCGCCCAGAGGTGCGTTGTAATCACGGTAGGTTGCGGGGAAGTAACCGGCGCGCGGGGAGAAGCGACGCGGTATAAAACCGGGAGGGGGAAGCTCCAGAAAGCTCTGGTGCTCGCGCACTGTGAGCGAGCGCGGGTCAGGAGTTACGTCGTTTACAAAGTTAGCGTCGTGAGCCCCGTTATCTGAAGCGAAGGTAAGCTCTGCTTCGACCTCCGTATTCTTCGGGAAGGCTTTCGTGCGATCGAGTTCGATGACGGAGCGAGCAGGGTCAAGCTTGTACTCTCCTTGTTTCGATTGCTTGAGTGCTTCAGTGACGTGGTGTGAGTCGCGCAAGAAGAAGTCCGTGGCATCGACCAGTACCGTACCGTCTGGAGCTTCCGCCTCGATCTTGAAGCCGGCAAGCACCGATTCAGGGAATGACTGCTTGACCGCAAGCTGTTCCATGGGATCGGTTGAGCTTGAACGGAAGGCAAGGTTGGGTTGGACCAACAGCAGCTTAGGGCCGGTCCGTTCAAAACGAACGACGATACCGTCGGAGACCTGCCCACGGTCCAGTCCGAGATCGTTAGAGCCGGTGCCCCAGGGCAACGATTCGGCGTAAAGAAGGTCTTTCGATTGCGTGTGAGTTGCATCGCCGTCGAGAGGGACTTCGAGATAGAGTTTCCCGGATGCGCCGTCCCAATCAAGCGGCAAGAGGCCCGGCATGTGTTTCATGCTGGAGATTCGCTCAGCGAGCGTGGGGGGAGTCTTGTCGTCAACCTTTGGAGCCGCCGTTGTTTGGGCGCCGATAAGAACTGCGCAGGTTATGAAGCCCAGGGCAATCGTGGCGGCACGGGGCAGAGTCGTTTTTGTCATGCGATCTTCCATCCAACGAATTGTAATTCGTGGTTGTGGCGTGAGGGCGTTGCCGTCCTGAGTTGCGTGGCCTCAGGAGACTGTCCAATATACGGCAAAGCGATCCCAGCTAAGGTTGAATGGTTTGAAGGTTATGTCTTGTTTCTGGCCGGTTGTGCGGAAGGTGAGAGGCTCTCCAGCAACAGGCTTGATCCATTGCTCCGGTTGAGGGCCTTTGGACGCTAGTGGAGGAACCGGAAGAGGCGGAAGCTCTTCAAGCTCGGGGCCCTGATTGTGCTGTAGATCGAAGTCTATTTCTCCCCGCGGGAACTGACCTGCAAGCACTAGCGGACCGTAGAGAAACGCCTGTTGGGTTGGGTCGTCGCGCAGCGGCTCTACGGTGAGTCGCATTGGAGTTATCAGTTCAACACGATCTCCAGCTTTCCATACGCGAGTGATTGAAAGGTAACTGCCGGGTGTTCCGGAGACTCCGAGCGGACGACCATTTATCGCAACGCTGTTTTCGGTGCTTGTCCATGAGGGGATGCGAAGATGCATCGTCCACTGGGTTGCGGGCGTCTCATGCAGCGTAAGGGTGGTCCGGTCAGTCGCGGGAAAGGTGGTCTTCTGTTGTAGATGGATGCCACGCTCTTTCCAGTGAAGCTGTGATGGCACAAAGAGATTCACATAGAGCGAGTGTTCGTCGTGGAAGTACACCGTATCGTTTAGCTTGGCGAAGTCTTCCAGAGCGGTCCCTGTGCAGCACCAGAAGGTCTGATCTTCGGTGCTGAGGGTCTTCCATGCGCCGGGTGACATGGAAACAAAGTAGGTCGTCAGACCAGTTTCAGGCTGGATCGTTCCGAGACGGTGGTTGAGCAGGTTGCGCTCGTAGTAATCGATGAAACGGGCATCGCCGGACCAGCCATAAAGGTGGCGGCTGAGCTTCATCATGTTGTAGGAGCAGCAGCATTCCTGATGGTGCGAACTGGCCTTCATCTCAAGAGCCACGCGGTTCGCGTCGGTGAGCCATCCCTCGGTGTTACCGGAACCGCCCGTGGCGTACGTGCGCGATTCCGAGACGGTCTCAAAGAAGAACTGGCTGGCTTCGCCGAAGCGATAGTCGGAGGTAAGCTCATACCGCCGGGCTGCACCGACGACTTGAGGCATGTGGGTGTTACAGTGCAGACCCTTCAGTTCGTCGCGGCGCAGCGCTAGTGGCGTGAAGAATATCTTTTTTATGAAGCGGTCGCCGGTTGTTGCCCAGCGGTCATTACCGGTCACAGCGGCGAGGTTGTAGAGAACCTCGCTCATTCCGCCGAACTCAGTCTTCAGGATGTCTTGCATGTGGTCTTCCGGCTTCGACGCGGTCCATGTATCGACCCATGCGGCGAGTTGAAGCAAGACATCAAGCGCCTGCTGGTTATTGGAATGCGTATTCATGTCGAGCAGGCCGGCCATAAGTTTATGAAGCGTATAAAAGGGCGCCCAAACCTTTTCGCGCTTGTCTAATCGTACGAACAGCTCCTCCGGGAAGGCGCTTACGTATCCGTTGGCGTTGAGATGTGCCTGGCACTCCGCGATGCCGGCGACGAGTTCGTCGGCTCTTGCTTTGATCGTGGGGTCGCCCGTAGCGGCGTAGAGAAGGCCACATGTGGAAAGATAGTGCCCGACAAAATGCCCGCGAAGCTCCTCTGTCGGGGCTTCCCAGCCGCCAAGAGGTTCGGCGTTGGAGGGAAGGCCGGCGGTGATGCGAAAGTTATGCAGGAGGCGGCCGTTGGCAAGGCGAAGCATGTAGCCGCGGTTCCAGTCCCGTGCCTGTTGGAGAGGACCGGGATCCAGTGAGACAGCGCCCAGGGCAAAGGGCTGAAGCCGGATTTCGAGAGGCCGTGGAGTAAAGGTGAGGGGCTCAACAAACGGAGCCGGCTCGTGAATAGGAGGATGTCGATTGTACTCGGCTGCTGTTTTAGGAACATGCTTTTGGGAGTTAGCATCGACTTGTTGCGTCTGCTCCGAGAAGGTATTGGATTCGCACAGAGCGGGCCGCAATGCGGTTAGCCCGAGAGGCGAAAGCGCCAGCCCCTTTGCGAAGACTCGCCTATTCATCTGCCTGGTCTTCATCGTTACTCCTTCAGCGTGATTTAAATCGAAACCAGTCGAAGTCGGCGAAACCGAACTCGCCGTGATCGGTGTTGCCGCTGGAAAAGATACCGATCTTCGCGCCAACCCATACCCCCGGCGTTGCCTCGAAGTTACGGCCGATGGGCTTGAAGGCGACCCCGTCTTCGCTGTAGCTGAAGGCCGCTATTTCGTTCTGCAGGGTCATCCGCAGATACAGGTCTGGCTTGGTCACAACAGCTTCGCCTGAGACCGCTTCGCGTGCGCTTTGATCCGCGCCCATGCATACGATCTGCTGGACGACCAAACCCTTTTGGGTTTGCGCAACGATGAGGGAGGCGTAGTCTTTGCCAAGCAGAACGACTCCGGCTCGATCCCCGTCGTTCGCGAAGGAGGGTTTGAGCTTTGTTGTCACAGTGAAGTTAGGGCCGGGCAGCTTTTGAAGAAGGACCGCTGGAGTGCTCCAGAGGTTGGTTGCTTCTGGAGGGGAGGGAATGGCGATCAAACGCAAGACGCCTAATGACTGTGACGGAAAGGCCCAGGTCGGGCCGGGATTTGCCTGCCACTGCCACTGCAATCCTAGAGTTGGAGCGTTGAAGTCATCGCTATCGGCGGGATTTTGTTTGATGGATGCGTGGAGCGTTGTTGGCTTGCTATGGGTGAGTACAGGCTGACCGATAGAGCCATGCGATGTGTCGCCTATCTGGGGCCAGTCGTCGACCCATTTCATTGGCTCAAGGTGTACGACCCTTCCCATCCACCCAGCGTCCTGAAAGTGCAGAAACCAGTCTTCGCCGGTGCCGGTATCGACCCACGCGCCCTGATGTGGACCGTTGATGGCGGTAGTTCCTTGTTGCAGAACGATGCGCCGCTCGTAAGGGCCATAGATGTTCTGTGAACGAAGGACCACTTGCCAACCCGTTGGGACACCTCCGGCAGGTGCGAAGATGTAATAGAAGCCATGCCGCTTGTATAGCTTTGGGCCTTCGAAGGTTGGGTCGAGTTGGTGGCCGTCGTAGACGATGACACCGTTGTCCAGCAAAGCAGTGCCGTCCGGTTTCATGCGGCTTACAATCGCGACGCTCTTTGCGCCTGCGCGGCTGCCGGCGAGGGCCGATACCAGATAGGCGCTACCGTCCTCGTCCCATAGCGGGCAAGGGTCTATCCATCCTTTAGCTGCTTTGATCAACAAGGGTTCGGTCCACGGCCCGGCAGCGTCCTTCGCCTTGATCATGTAGATCCCGAAGTCAGGATCAGGATAGAAAAGAAAGAACTCGCCGTCGTGATAACGCAGCGCGGGCGCCCATACGCCGTTGCCGTGCTGAGTACCGCTATACCTATCGAAAGGCGGTTGCTTAGGCAGGGCATGTCCTATCAAACGCCAGTTCACGAGGTCGTAGGATTCGAGAATAGGCAGCCCTGGAACGCTATCAAAACTTGAGGAGACGAGATAGAACTTATCGTCGACGCGAATGGCGTCCGGATCGGAGTAGTCCGCGTTGAGTACGGGATTCTTATACGTGCCGTTGCCGACGTCGGGAGACCAGACACCAGAAACTTGAGCTGCTATGTTGTCGGGTTCGGAGAGAATGGAACTGACTCCGGTAGAGATATCGATTGTCCAGTCGCGCGGTTGGGGCAATGTCAATGTACCGTTGCCGGTCTCGAGGGGCATCCAGATATAGCGGGAGTTCCAGAGTTCTTTAGGGGCCCATCGATCGCCGACGTAGATGATCGAGGTGGACTTGCTGCCGACAACTTTGATCAACATGCTGGACTGCGAGTTGTAGGTATTGGATTCTGGTGGCGCGATATCTCTCATCGTCGACCAAGGGCCGCTGAGCGAAGCCGCTGTCGCGTAGACATTCGGGTTTGGCCTCCAGCCGGTGAGGTGGGAGCCCACGAAGTAGTAAAGATCGTTGTAGTGAACGATGGCGCCGCCTTCGAGCGGCTCCTTGATAAAGGCCACCTGCTTCTCGACGCCCATGTAGTCGTCGGAGAGTTTTGCGATGAAGAAACCTCCGGTCGGCCGGGATTCGAAGATGAGATACGCTGTGCCGTCGTCGTCGACGAATTGGCCGATGTCGCGGCTCTCCTGATCGAGCGGCCGGAAGCTGCGAATGTATTGGTAATCACCGTCAACTTTGTCGCTTGTAAGGACGGCAACCCGAGCCAGTTTGTAGCCCGGTGAGTCCAGATGGGCATACATAACAAACTTGCGGTTCTTTGCGTTGTAGAAGACTTTTGGACGTTCGAGTATCCACTTGGGGCCGAGATTTTCAGGGTCAGCGATAGCGACAACCTGGTGGAGAAACTTCCAATGCACTAAATCGCCCGAGGAGTAGCAGCTGACATAACGTTTGTCGACGTCATTGGTTTGCGAACGATCTTCGCCGAACCAGTAGTAAATGCTATTGAGGCGAATGATTCCGCCTCCATGCGCCTGAATGAGGTGTCCATGGTCGTCGAGCCACGGTTTGCCGGGGGAGATTACACTGCCGGTAGTCTGCGCAATCGCGGTGACTCCGCCAAGGGAGAGGATGTATACGACAACGAGGAGCGCTGCACGAGTGAAGCGTTTGTGCTTATACATGATCTTCGCGATGTGTTCGATGCTGGGCTTCATGGTGTAGATGGAGCGCTTCGGTTATCCGAACAGTTGCATTCTAGATTCATAGTAAGGCCATAGAGATCAACGCGCGGCAGTTCTAATTGCCTGTGAGTTTGCGGCCATTCGTTCAACTTCCGAGCCGGCAAGAAGAAACGCTCCGACACCGAAGACAGAACTTGCATCTGCCGCATAGGCTCCCGGCGCTTCACCCACGGGCTGGATGCAACCGAGACGGCCGCTGGCATAAATATGGGCTTCAAGGCCGGCCCAGCCTCGAGCAACGACGGGTGCATAGATATTTGGATCGAGCAGTTGATGGTCTATGCCCCACGCGATGGCGTAGACAAAAAATGCAGAGCCTGAAACCTCAGGCAGGGGATAGGCCTGGGGGTCCAACAGGCCCGCTCTCCAAAGTCCGTCAGGGCCTTGCAGCTTCGCGATAGACGCGGCCATTTGTTGCAGCTTGTCGATATAAAAACCGCGGTGTGGATCGGTATCGGGCAAGCTTTGCAGCACGCGGACCAGGCCTCCCATCACCCACCCGTTGCCGCGAGACCAAAACACTTTGCTGCCGTTTTTCTCGCGTTTGTTGAAGTAGCTCTTGTCCCGGAAGAAGAGACGCTCTTGCGGGTCCCAGAGGAGATCGGAGGTCACGCTCCACTCGCGATTCATATAGGCCAGATAGCGAGCATCGTGGGTGGTTGCCGCTAGCTCTGCCCAAACGGGCGGCGCCATAAACAGTGAATCGCACCACCACCAGGCGGGTGTTTTCGGGTCGTCAGGGAGATTCATTACCTGATCCAGTTCGGAACGTATCGGTTGGATATGCTTGGGTTCCGGTTGTTGCCGATTGAGCCAGAGATATGCCTGTCCGATAGCTTGATCGTCGGGATGCGTCTTTCTGGGGCCGAGCCTCCATCGATACTTTTCCGCGACGTGAAGCACAGTGTCGCTGTAACGCGGATTCTTCAGTGTCTCCGAGGCGGAAAGCATTCCGAGATAGAGCACCGCAAACGTCCAGTCCTGGCTAGGGTCCTTGACGATTCGAGCGTTTTGCCAGTCCGCCACTTTGCGCATTGCAGTACGCACGGCGTTGGGCTCCAGGGCAGGGGAGAGGTCGGTCGCGAGCGGACCCGGATCCGCGGGTGCGTCTCCAACGCTGGCCCTTTTCTCGTTTTCGGTCATCTGGGCAATCGCGGCGGAGTTCCATCCAACTGCAAACATCAGCGTGAAGACGATCGCCGCATGAAGCCATAGCCCGAGGCGGCCGTTTGGAATTTTTCCGGCGTGCGAAGCATCCAAATTTGTGCTTATCATGATTAACGTTCCCATTATGGGTAGCGCTTACACCCGAGGCCATAATAATGCACGTTCAACCATTCTTTGCGCAAGTTTTGCAAAATTGGCGGAGCTTCGATGTCGTAGGGACGGAATACATTATGACAACAATTAGCGATATTGTTATCGAAAAAGGATGCTTGCTAATTCGAGTCCGTACTCCACTTGCCTACTTTGTAGGGGCTGTTATGGCTCTGCGCGACACTTCCAGAGCGGGTGATTGCGCTCCAGCTAAGCTCCAGAGCTTCCCCATCGGGCGTCGTCATATGGAAGGGAAGGTGACCGTCTCCGAAGACCCGTACGTCGAGGTCGCGACTGGTTGGATCTGCTACGGAGTTGGCTATCCTGGCGAGGGGGACCACGGAGCCGGCGAGGACAAAGACCGGAATGTTGCGGGTGCTCGCAGCGATCTCAAGCGTGGTGCCGCCGGTAAGAGCCTCGCCAGTCCAGAAGTCGTGCCACTGTCCGGGCGGCAAAGTCAGCTTGCGACTTGCTTCTGCCGCAAACAAAGGCGCAACCAGCATCCGGTCGCCCACCATCCACGCGTCATCGGTTTTTGCGAGTTCGGGGGTTGCCGGCCAGTCGAGCACGAGGGCGCGGAAGGGTGGCGTTCCATCTGTTGCGTATCTTGCAAACGCCGCGCGCAAGTAGGGGACAAGTTGCATTCGCCAGCCGATGATCTCACGGCAGCGAGCTTCGAGCGGATGCCAGTCCTGCATCAGGTCGTTTGCATTGTTCTTCTTTCGATCGAGCTGCTTCCACGGCGGGTTGGGAATGTACCATCCGTTGATCATCGCGAGCGGCGAGAAGACCACGGTCTGAAGACGGCGAATGAGGTCTTCTTCGCTCTTGGCGTCGCGGACCTCGGGACACCACAGGAGCCCACTAAAACCCGAGTTGACAAGAGCGCGGACGAACTGGCGATGATCATATAAATCGCTGTACAGCACGAAGGGATAAGGCGAAGCAAGAGCCCCACTGGAGCGTACCAGTGAATAGGTGGGCAGGCTTCTTTGCTGGAACTGCTGCCAGAGAGTTGCTTGATAGCGTAAGCCAAAGAGGTTGTGCATGCGCTCTCCGTCGATGCCGGAGGGAAACTGGCTGACCTCGGCAAACGACCATCCGCCGGTGTAGTCGGAGTTGTCGCACTCGTCGAGTTTGAAACCTGAGATACCTAGATCGATTAGGTTCTTGCCGTGATACTCGCCAAAGACGCGCCGGGCTGCGGGATCCTGGAAGTCAGGCACCAATCCGCCCCACACCCCTCTGTCTCCCGCGAGGTCGCGCATAGGCAGGAACAGAGGTGACGAGGGATGGATGTACGCGTGTTCCCAGAGATTGATGCGGTACTGCCTCGATTTCATCTCTTCAACGAATTTGCCGGCCGCTGGGAAGCGGTCTGTGTTCCAGGCAAAGGTGCAGGAGTAGGCATGGGTTTGCCATCCTGGTTCCAGCCCGATCACATCGCATGGAATATTGCGTTCGCGAAACTCATCGGCGATTGCAAGAATTTCCTTATCGCTGGAGTTGCTGGCGGCACGGTACCAAAAGCCCAGCCCCCAGTCCGGCGGCATGACTCCACCACCCGAGAACAAGTTGTAGCGACGGACAACATCCAGCATGGAAGGCCCGGCGAATAAGTAGACATCGACACCGGGTGCGCCTGGGATATTCACCAGGATGCTTGTATCCTCCTCGGCACCGAGAAATTTTGTGTAGAGCGGAGCTGTTCCGCTGGCTTGAGGCTCTATGGGTTGTGTGGGCTTCGGCCGCGACTCACCACAGAAAAACGTCGCGTACCGGGCGGTATCGACGAGAACTCCATAGCCGCGGCTGCTGACATAAAAAGGCACCGGGGCGTGCGACTCAGCAGTGTCGACTCGTGGATCGGCATTGACACGAATGAAGCGCTTCAACCCGCGTTGTCCCACGCTGAAGAACTGGAGACCGAAGCCGTAAATCTCTTCATGCGCGACTAGCGGCAGAGTGAGCACGGTGCCGTTGCTCCGGAGGCTGCCTGTCGCTGCGACGATCGGCGGAGACGAAATGTTGGGGAGCATGCCCATGGCCTGCAAGCGAGGCTCAACAAGGCGCGAAGTTACAGGCGAGATGGACTCTGGCGAACCGAACGTTGCCTTCCAAACTCCCGGTGCTATGGAAGCCCAAGCGCTGGGGAACGATGCCTTGGTGTCCAGGGGGATGTCCGCACGCGATACTCCGCCAAAAGCGGTGAGCGTCGCCCCTGCCAGCAATCTCTTGCCTAGTTGTCTGCGATCGATGGAAGTGGTCACTGGAGAATCCCGTCCGAGCGTTGCCTCGCAAAAAAGACTATGGGAACCTTACCATCATTAGCCATGCCACGGGAAGGGAGTCAAGCGAGGCGATTCTGGGAGACCTCGACGTCCGGTTCACGCTTTCTGGCATCTCCTGGGGAACGATCTCAGCAGTGTTGCAGCCACTTTAGAGGTTCCGGCACTATTTCGAGGCCGAGGATGTAGGATGTTGGAAGCAGCGGCCGCTCCTGGAAACCGACAGATTCCAGGAGCAGCAGGGAACGTTCTATCAGCCTTATTATCCCGGTAACTTCGCAGCCAGGTAATGTTCGAGAGGATGTCTTTATGTCGCTCACAGCAAGGCGTAAGCAGAAAAGACCGACTCATACTGGCCCTCCGACGATTCGAGAAGTCGCGAAGCTGGCAGGGGTAGGATTGATGACGGTGTCGCGTGTGATTAACGATCACCCCGCGGTACGCCCCAAGACAAAAAAGAAGGTTTTAGCAGCGATCGAGGAGTTGGGCTACCAGCGGAACGAAGCGGCAGGTCTGCTTAAAGGACAGCGAGCGATGATGATCGGTCTCATCGTCCCGGACCTTTCCGACATTTATTTTGCGACCTGTGCGAATACTGTGGAGCAGTTGGCCCGTGAGAGCGGTTATATGATGCTGATCGTCTCGTCAGGCAATGACCCGGAGTTGGAGATGGAACAGGCCGAACTTATGGCTAGGCGCAAGCTCTCTGGTCTTCTGATCATCACTTCCGGCAATACCGATGGAGAAAAAGTACGCAAACTTCGAGGCAGCGGGCTTGCTGTTGTGGCGTTCGACCGGCCTCTTGAGGGGGCCGGAACAGATGCTGTTCTGATTGAAAATCGCTCCGGAGCCGAAGAGGCGATCGGCCATCTGATCGGTCATGGACACACGCGGATATCTTGCCTTGGCTATGACGGCGATGCGTATCCGATCAGGGAAAGAATAACTGGATACCGAAATACGATGCTCTCCAATGGTCTGAAGTCGGAGATTCATATGGACATTTTGACGCTTGAGGCTGCGTCCGCGTGGCTGAAAGCGAATAGTTCGAGGGTGGACAAGTCAACCGCCATCTTTTCTACGAGTTATCGCACATCGGTTTGCATGCTTCGAGCGTTGTCCGAGCAGAAGATTAAAATCCCTGGCGATATGGCTATGATCGGCTTCGACGATTTTGACCTGGCTACCTTAATCGCGCCTCCGCTTACGACGGTAGGGCAGTCTCCTGTCGATTTGGCCAGACGCGCCACGCGACTCTTGATGGACCGCATTCAGGAGATTCGGGAGGGGACCGAATCCGCGCCTGAAAAGATCATGTTGCCGGCAAAGCTGATCGTGCGCGAGTCCTGCGGTCGCCACCCAAAGGCTTGATCAGGATCTAGGGCTCGCCAGAGGGGTGGGGAGCGTTACCGCTACAAGATAATCGTTACGTGCCGACTCAGGCCCCATGGCTGAATCGCAGCCTAGTCTGCTGTCTGTCCGCGTTCGCTGGCCACTCCGTCCGTAGTGGGACTGTCCAGCTGCATCAGCGTCTTTCGATCTGACGCCAAGCATGTGATTAATGGACAAACCGAGCGAAAGAAGCGATGTATCGCGATGCGTGCGCATGTTGTTCATTCGAGGATTTCCTTTGCAGTCAGGGTGACTCGTGAGCGATCATTCTCCTTAAATAGGAGGCTGTCTACGTTTAGAACAGTTCAGCCCGACTGTTCCCGATTTCTCTCTTGTAATCAGAGGTTTACGGTTGGGAGTTGTTAGCGTTACGAGCCTGTTACGAGCGTGCTAGACTGAAAATCCTCTGGTCGGGGAAGCATATGTCTGTTGCCATTTCCACATTACGGAAGCAATCCCCGGAGGAAGCCGCCGAGATCCGAGCCGAACTGGCCGCAATTCTATCCAGCAGCAGCTTTTCGAGCAGCAAACGTTGCCAGGACTTTCTCGAGTTCGTTGTCCAGCACGCCCTTGCGGCGGATTATGAAAGCCTGTCTGAGAGGTTTTTGGGGGTTGAATTATTCGGCAGACCTGTCGACTACGAGACGGCGACGGATTCGATTGTCCGTGTACGAGCCAACGACGTGCGTCGAAGACTCGCCCAGTACTATGCCGGCCAGCGGTCTGCGACCGCAGTAAGAATCGATCTAGTGGCCGGAGGATACATTCCAGAATTCCATTGGGGATCGAGGGAGAGTCATACGCTGTTGGGGGAAGAAGCCGCACACCCAGCGCCGG
>Ga0302309_10003359_pt1 | contig 12455 bp, 10 predicted proteins | sample III_Palsa_N1_1_FD_200453 | JGI IMG/M metagenome (GOLD analysis project Ga0302309, IMG submission 200453) | Peat permafrost microbial communities from Stordalen Mire near Abisko, Sweden - III_Palsa_N1_1 | ecosystem: Environmental > Terrestrial > Soil > Palsa > Peat permafrost | place: Sweden... | reverse complement strand
CTCCCTCCACTGCGGTGATCTTCTTCACACCATTCTCCAACCAGCCGGTTAGGGTGACGGTGACAGGCGACAGGGAGGTATTTTTTATTTCGATATTAAAAAAGGTGGCCGGCAATGCGCTGTCTTCCGCATTCAGGGGAATATAAAAAGCGCCGCCCCTGAGTTCGATCTCTACCGGGAGTTTTTTGTCCGTATACCTTACCGTAGCCAACGGGTAGGTGGCTTCAAAAGAAACTTCATCCCAGTCCTCTTCCCTTAATTGTTTGATAATCGTGTGAGCGCCGTGGGTTATTTTTAAGGCGAAGCCTTGTTCCAGCACTCTTTTATTGTCAGCCACAGACGGGTCTACATAGTTGGCGCCACTGCGGGGTGGCAGGCTTATTTCTTTTGTTCCGTCATTCCATAACACGTCCCTTGGATCGACCCCTTCCCGGTCATCATTGTAAATTCCCCATAACCATAGTCGCCCGTCTCCCCCCATATAAAGGGTTCCGGTGTGCAAGCCTCCTGCCGGCATACCGATATATTTTAATTCATTTTTGCTTTTCAGATAGGTGCTTGGAGCGCTTCTGTCATATAATGATTTTATCCAGGCCGGGTCTAATTTCTTATCCGCAGGAATATTATGGAGGGGGTAATGAAAGGCAAAAGGCACCCGCCCTGCTTTTATCCAGTTGGGCAATGTCAATAGCCCGATAACCGATATACCGCTTTGGACGATGAATTGGCGGCGGGAATTCCTGTGTTGGACCATAGGCATTAAAGTTAGTGTAACAGGGCTGAAAAATGGACACATTCTGCACAACCGATTGCATGGGAAAATTCGATGCCTGCTGGACTATAGGGATTAACCCGCCTGGACTACTGAATTGGCCAGGACTGCGTGTACATTTACTGAATGGAACAAATGACGAAAGCACAGCTATTCCGTGAACTTCACCATAGCGGTACCATGCTGGTCCTACCCAATATATGGGATCCCCTGGGCGCCGCATTGCTGGAAGATGCAGGCTATCCTGCCATTGCCACGGCGAGCGCTTCTGTGGCATTTACCCATGGGTACGACGATGGGGAGATCATGCCCTTCGATGAAATGCTCGGGCTCTTGAAGAGGATCACGTACAGCGTGCAAATTCCTGTAACGGCGGACATTGAAAGCGGATATGCGGATACGGAAGCCAAACTGGAGGAGAATATAAAAAGGCTGATTGAAACGGGCATAGTGGGAATTAATATCGAAGACTACGATCCGCAAAGCAAAACACTTTTCTCCCTGGAGAGTCAAACCCGTAGGATCAGCCTGATCCGGAATGTCTCAAAGGAAATGGGTATTCCCCTTTTCATCAACGCCAGAACGGATATCTATATCAAAGGCGGAGGTCTTTCAAAAGAGCAGCAGTTTGAAGAAACGGTAAAAAGAGGGAAGGCCTATCTTCTTGCAGGGGCGGATGGGTTCTATCCGATCGCCATGAAAGAGGAGGAAGAGATCAGGCGTTTGGTGACGGTTCTTTCCTGTCCTGTCAATATCCTGACCATGCCTGGAATACCTCCTTTAAAGATGCTCCGGGATGCAGGGGTGGCCAGGGTGAGCTTAGGCCCCTCTTTCCTGAAAATAGCCATCCGCTCTTTGAAGGCGGTGGCGCAGAAATTACAGCAAGGTGAAGGATTGGAAGAGATCACTTCCAATGAGATCACGACGGACTACTTAAAACGGCTGGTTACGCGGGGATAAACTATTCTCCCAATATTTCCGCCGCGATCTCCTTTCTGAATAAGATCAGGAAGCGGGTGCGCTCCTCCGCCATTTGCCGGCCCGCTTCCGTTTGCATCATCGCGGGCAGCTTCAGTAATTTCACCTGGAAATGATCCAGGGAAAACTGAGAATCGTCTAATTCCCTTGCGTTGCCCAGGGGATCTTCTTCGTGGAACATCCGGCTTTTCATCAGGCCCGCCGTATAAAAGGTCCGGGCGATGCCAATGGCGCCCAGGGCTTCCATCCGGTCAGCGTCCTGGAGGACCTTTGCTTCGTAGGTATCCGGAGGTATGCCTGCTGAAAAGCTGTGGGTCAGGATGGCGTGACTGACGCCTTCAATCTTGTCTTCGGGGAATCCTGTAAACCTTTCTCTCAGTAGCGTGGCTGCCAATTCGGCGCTGAGCCGGGAGGATTGGCTGCGATCCGGATGGTTTTTAGGCAGGCTCACCAGGTCGTGGAAATAACTGGCGGCCAGGAGGACCAAGGGGTCGCCCTTGCTTCCTTCCACTTCGTTGATCCTGGAGGCGGTTTTCCAGACCCGTTTGAAATGCCCGGTGTCATGAGCCCCGTCATCCGCAGGGCCGCTGCTGGCCAGGTATTCAATGAATTGTTGTTGCCAGTATGGGAGGGACTCGGTGGAATTCATGGAGGCAAATTACGGTTTCCCCACTTTTTTTCCGGGTTTACCTCTCTGTTTTCCCCGTTCTCCTCATTTGACAAAATAGAGGATGGGTGAGTTCTAGTTTTGTTTCATGAAAAAGCTATTCGTTATCGCCTGTTTGCTGATCACCTGCGCTCGCACCGTGGCCCAGGGACCTCCCGGGGAGAGGCAGGACGCCCCCACCGCTGAAGGCCATTTATATGGCAAGTTGGTAGATCAGGCCGGAAAGGGGGTCTCCAACGGCTCGGTGCTGGTCTTGCAGACCCGCGTTGATCCGGTAACGGGTAAACAAAAAGACGTCCTGCTGAAGGGTGTCAATACGCAAAATAACGGAGAGTTCTCGGTGGAGGACCTGCCTGCAGGCAAACAGTTGAAGATCAATATTTCCGCCGTGGGATATAAAGCCATTACCCAAAGCATTTCTTTAACGCCTCCTTCCTTTGATAAGGACATGGGCAATGTCCCGATGGCGCCGGAGGCGAAGGAGCTGGCGGAAGTCGTGGTAGTGGCGACCAAGCCCACCATGTCCCTCGACATGGACAAGAAAGTATTTAATGTCTCCAAGGACATTGTGAGCGCCGGAGGCACGGGAATCGACGTACTCAAGAACGTGCCTAGTGTCAACGTAGATATTGACGGCAATATTTCACTCAGGGGCAGTTCACCCCAATTACTCATAGACGGGAAGCCAACGACCCTTACCCTGGATGAGATACCTTCCGATGCAATCGAGAGCGTCGAAGTCATTACCAACCCTTCGGCTAAGTACGATGCTTCCGGAGGCGGAGCGGGTATTTTAAATATCGTCTTGAAGAAGAACCGGAAAACGGGGTATAATGGAAGTGTAAGGGCCGGCGTAGACAGCCACGGACAAACTTCCCTGGGGGCCGGACTGAATTTCAGGGAGAACAAGATCAACGTTTCGGCAGATATCAATGCCCGTTCTATCAGAGATTGGCAGAGTGGGTCTACCCAGAGGACCAACCTGAGCGACACTCCTCAAACCTTCATTAACCAGCAGGAACTGGATACCTCAAAAGGGGCTATGGTATTCGCCCGGGTAGGCCTGGATTATTTTATCAGCAACCGGACGACGCTTTCACTCACAGGCTTCGCCATGCACCATTCGATGAACAGCACGGCGAACCTGACGGTGAACACGGATAGCTTATACAGCGCCGGCAAGATTCCTCAGTACAGCCAGGAAGAGATTAATGGCACCCATAGTTTTAGCGGCCGGGGTCTGACCGTAGGCATCAAGCATCTCTATAAAAAGGAGAAGGAAGAATGGACAGCAGATGGCAGTTACTTTTCAGGCAATGTCGTCAACAATTCCCTGTATACGACCAATAATTATGAAGGCTCCACCGGATCCGCTCTTGCCAGCACCGAGTGGCAAAAGATCCTGGGCGGCGGCAACGACCATAATATCATTCTCCAGACCGATTACACCAACCCTCTGAGTTCCAGGACAACACTGGAAGCCGGTTTAAGGGCCGCTTTGCAAGGCAGGTTAAACATTAATAACAACTATACCTATAACCAGGATTCGGCGGCGTATATACTGGTGCCTTCCGCCGCGAGCAATTACAAAAGCAACAACAATGTATATGCCGCCTATACCACATTGAGCAGCAGCATAAAGGATTTCACCTACAAGTTGGGGCTTCGGGCGGAAAGCTCCAGTTACAATGGAACGCTGCTTAATACCAACCAGACATTCGGCAATAAATACCCCATCAGCCTTTTCCCCTCTGTATTTGTAAGCCAGAAGCTAAAGGGGAACCAGGAGTTGCAACTGAGTTATACCCGTAGGGTGAACCGACCCGATTTCTTTCAATTGATTCCTTTTACCGATTCCTCCAACAAGCTGGATATTACCCGAGGGAATCCAGCCCTGGTTCCGGAATTTACCCAATCTTTGGAGCTGACCTACCTTAAAACCTTCAAAGGCAACAACACCCTGCTGGGCTCGGTCTATTATAAACATACCAATCACCTGATCACGAGTTACATTGAACAGGAGACCGATTCCACCACCGGCAATACGGCCCTGATCAATACTTTCATCAATGCCAACTCCAGTTACTCAATGGGGGCGGAGCTGACAGATCAGCAATCCCTGACCAAATGGTGGGACATCTCTTCCAATATCAACGTGTATAATTCGAAGATCAATACCGGCACAAGCACCGTTATCCCCCAGGAGGCTTTGTGGAGTTGGTTGGGAAAGGTGAATACGAACGTCAGGCTGCCTTCCGGTTTTACGGTACAGGTTTCGGGGATGTATCAATCAAAGACCAACCTGCCTGTGAATAATAATCAGAATCAGCCCGGCCCGCCCAATATGCAGGCCCAGAATTATTCACAAGGGTACATCAAGCCCTTTTATGAAGTCGACCTTGGGGTCAAGAAGTCATTTCTGAAAAACAAGATGTCCCTTTCCCTCAGCGTAAACGACATATTCAAGAGCAGGAAGCAGGATCAATATTCTTACAGCCAATACTTTGTCCAGGATAATAGCCGCATACACGATCCCCAAATGCTCCGGTTGAATTTCATGTACAACTTTGGAAAGGTCGATGCCAGCCTGTTTAAGCGCAAGAACAATAACGTAGGAAGCGCAGAGGAATAATGGCGACCCATAACGCAGGGCACGCAGAGCAATAATGGCTTATATTTATAGAGTCAATGACAGGCATGAAGGCAGAATGGTATAACAGGAAAGGGATACGGATTTTGACGCACATGCTCATTTGGGTGATCGTGCTCACCTTACCCTATTTGCTGGTCAATCAACACGAGCGCGAACATCATAGCAGTGACAAGATTGAAAGGGCCTTCTTCTATCTGAATTTCTATACCAATTTTTTATGGATAGCTCCTTTTTATCTGAATGCCTATTTCCTGACGCCCCGTTTATTTTACAGTAAGCGATATGCGCTTTATGTCGCCGCTCTTATCCTTTTGTTCGGCATTATCCTCGAAATCCATGGATTTTTGTTTACCCAGGTTTTTGGGCTGCCTTATTTCTCCATCATGGGGGCATCCATCTTTCACCTTCCTGCCTTTTTGCTCATGGTGGCTATCAGTACGACATTCAGGGTGGTCCTGGATAAAATGAAGGCGGACACGCTTGCCCAAATGACACAGGAAGAGAGCCTGAAGACTGAGTTGTCCTTCCTCCGTTCCCAGATCAACCCCCATTTTATCTTTAACATCCTCAACAACCTGGTGGCCCTTGAAAGAATGAAGTCCGAGGAGCTAGGCCCCACCATCTTAAAGTTGTCGGGCCTCATGCAATACATGCTCTACGAAACGGACGAGGAGAATGTCCTGCTGACCAGGGAAGTGGAATACCTGCAAAGTTATATAGACCTGCAGCGCCAGCGTTTTGGAGAAAAGGTGGACATCCGGGTATCCCTGGAAGTTCCGGGTGAACTCCATGAGATTGAGCCGATGTTACTCATTCCGTTCGTAGAGAACGCATTCAAGCATGGGGTGGGGCTTATCGATCAGCCGGCGATCCATATTAATTTGCATACAAAAAATAAAGTGCTGTATTTTTCGGTAAGAAATAAATACAGGGATGGATCTTCAGAGATAAAGGATAAGACCTCGGGCATCGGGCTCGCCAATGTAAAGAGAAGGCTGAACCTGTTGTATGGCGACCAGCAACAGCTTACCATTACCCGGGATCCAGATTGGTTTGCGGTTTCACTGCAAATAAACCTTCATTGACATGCTGCAATGTATAGCCGTTGACGACGAACCCCTGGCGCTGAGCTTGCTCGCGGATTACATTGACAAGATCCCTTTTTTGAGGCTGGCAGCTAAATGCGGCGATGCCTTTGAAGCGGCCAGGGCGCTCCAGGAAAATGATGTCGACCTGATGTTTGTGGATATCCAGATGCCGGGCCTCACCGGGTTGCAATTCATCCAGAGCCTGGCGAGGAAGCCCATGGTCATCATCGTGACAGCCTATAAGAAATTTGCGCACGAAGGATTTGAATTGGACGTGGTCGATTACCTGATAAAGCCGGTAGGGCTGGACCGCTTTATGAAGGCCTGCAATAAAGCCCAGGAACTATACCAGCTGAAAAACGCGACGGCTTTGCCGGCGACGGGAATGCCTGCTGCCGACTACTTTTTCCTGAACGTGGATTATTCCTTGTTAAAGATCCTGTTTGCGGACATTATCTGGATTGAGGGATCCGGGGACTACGTGAAGATCCACCTCAAAAGCGCTGCAAAACCCCTGTTGGTGAGGATGAGTACAAAAACGATGGAAAGTGAACTGCCCGCGGACCGGTTTATACGCATACACAAGTCATACATCGTTGCCATACAGAGTATTACTGCTGTCCGCAGGAACAGCGTTTTTATAGGGGAGCGGGAGTTTCCGGTAGGCGAGACCTATCGGGAAGTGATCAGTCATCTGACGGGGAAGAGCCTATGATTTTCCCTTGAAATGCGCGACATTTGATTAGCCCGACAAAAGCGAGCCGATCATATGAAGATTAAGAAAATCGCCCCGGCCTCCGCCTTCCGGGACTCCCCCTTACTCATAAGGAGCCTTTTGGCCTATTCCCTTATACTGGAACCGGAGAATGAAATTGTGTACCGGGATCAATTTCGGTACAATTACTATGCACTAAACGAAAGGGTGCGCCGCCTGGCGAACGTCCTGCAGGGACTGGGGTTGGACGGAGGGGAAACCGTGGCAGTCATGGATTACGATAGCCATCGTTACCTGGAATGCTACTTTGCCGTTCCCATGACAGGCAATGTATTACACATGATCAACTGGAGGCTGTCCCCGGCCCAGATCCTCTATACCATTCGTCATGCAAAAGACACGGTGCTGATTGTGCACGCTGATTTTATCCCTCTGATCGAAAAGTTTGCTACTGAAATGGAGACCGTCAGGCATATCATCCTTGTGACGGATGAAAAACCGCCTGCGGCGCCTAAAGAATCGTCGCCCGCGGCACCTGAAAAATCGCCGCCAGCTCGGCCCTCCTCATTAAGCGAACGCACGGCCGGCGAATATGAAACCCTGCTCGGCGGAGCGTCCGACCAATACGTCTTTCCGGACTTTGAAGAAGACGCAGTGGCGACCACTTTTTATACGACGGGCACGACAGGTGATCCCAAGGGGGTGTATTTCACGCACCGGCAACTGGTGCTTCATACCCTAAGCCTGGCCTCCACCTTCGGTTTTGTGGATGGTGCATCCTGCCGGGTACGAAGCGATGACGTATACATGCCTTTGACCCCTATGTTTCATGTACATGCCTGGGGATTTCCTTTTCTGGCTACGATGTTTTCCATGAAACAAATATATCCCGGCAAACTCTCGCCCCCGTTGATTGCCGCATTGATCAGAGATGAAAGGCCCACCTTCTCCCACGGTGTCCCTACCGTGTTGCAGATGGTGCTTGCGTGTCCGGAGGCCCAGGGGCTGAACCTGTCGGGCTGGAAGGTGATGGTGGGCGGCTCCGCTTTGCCCAAGTCGCTGGCCAGAATGGCGATGGAGCGGGGAATAGACGTGATGGTTGGTTACGGAATGTCCGAGACCTGCCCGGTGATTGCCTGCAGCAGGATCAGGAAAACAGATGCAGGTAAGGATATGGAATGGCAGTTGTTCGCAAGGACGCGCACGGGTATTCCCACAGCGCTGGTGGACCTTCAGGTATGGGATGAGGATGGACACAGGGTTGCTGAAAATGATAGGGAGAGTGGAGAAATCGTTGTCAGGGCTCCCTGGTTAACCAGAGGGTACGTGAATGACCCGGAAAAAGGAGAGGCCTTATGGAAGGACGGATACCTGCATACGGGAGACGTAGCGACCATTGACCAGGCTCATTCCCTGAAGATCTCCGACCGTATCAAAGACGTCATCAAGAGTGGGGGAGAATGGATTTCCTCTATTGACCTGGAGAACCTGATCGGGTTGCACACGGCGGTGGCCGAATGTGCGGTGGTGGGCGTTCCTCACCCTAAGTGGGGAGAACGGCCCCACGCCCTGGTAGTACTTAAACCAGGCGCCTCCGTCGAAACAGATGCCTTACAACGGCATATACAACAGTTCATCGACAAGGGGCAGATCAGCAAGTGGGCGATGCCGGAAGAAATAACATTGGTAGGCGCCATACCAAAGACCAGCGTGGGTAAGATCGATAAGAAAAGGATCCGGGCGGAGATAGCGCGGTAACGGCCGTGCCGGAAGTGGCTGCCGGCGCAGGGATAGGCTGGCACTAAAGTTGCATTTTTTGATCATCATAAATCAAAACCATATGTCTAAAACAATCGCAGCCAAACTCATTGAAATATTAAAAGAGGCGGGCGTCCGCCGCATTCACGGGGTAGTGGGCGATTCGCTAAACAGTATCGTCGACGAGATCCGCAAAGACAAGGAAATAGAATGGATCCATTACCGCCATGAAGAAGCGGCCGCCTTTGCGGCGGGGGCGGAGGCCCAGTTAACGGGCCAGTTGGCGGTTTGTGCGGGGAGTTGCGGGCCAGGGAACCTTCATCTGATCAACGGCTTGTACGATTGTCACCGGAGCATGGCCCCGGTCCTTGCCATTGCCGCACATATCCCCAGCAGCGAGATCGGAACAGGCTATTTCCAGGAGACCCACCCCGAATTGGTCTTCCGGGAATGCAGCCACTATTGCGAGATCATTTCTTCCGCCCGTCAGATGCCCAGGGTATTGCAAATTGCCATGCAACATGCGGTGGGCCTGGGTGGCGTGGCCGTGATCGGCCTATCGGGGGATGTAGCCATGGAAAAGGTCGAAGATGATGAGTTTCAACATCCGCTCTCGCTCAGCCGTCCGGCTATCCGGCCTTCAGATGCAGAACTCGGACAACTGGCGGCGCTGATCAATAGCGCTTCCCGTGTCACTTTGCTTTGCGGCAGCGGTTGCAAGGGAGCACACAAGGAATTAATGCAGTTGGGAGAGAAGATCCTTTCACCCATGGTGCATGCCCTGAGAGGGAAAGAGCACGTGGAGCATAACAATCCATATGATGTAGGGATGACAGGACTGATCGGTTTTCCTTCGGGCTACCACGCCATGGAGGACTGTGACCTGCTCCTGATGCTCGGAACGGATTTTCCTTATAAAGACTTTTATCCAAAGGAAACAAAGATCGTCCAGGTGGATATACGCCCGGAACGCCTGGGTCGGCGCTGCCGTCTGCATATGGGATTGACCGGAGACGTCAGGGAGACCCTGGAGGCCCTGTTACCCCTCTTGCAAGATAAATCGGATAGAGCACACCTGGATAAATGCGTTGACAGGTACGCTACCAGCAGGAAATCCCTGGATTCCCATGCAAAGGGCCGGGAAGGAATGACGCCCATCCATCCTGAATACCTTGCCAGCGTAATCAGCGACCTGGCGGCGGAGAACGCCATATTTACGGCTGACGTGGGAGCGCCCACCGTATGGGCGGCCAGGTACCTGAAAATGAAGAGCGGGCGCAGGCTGATCGGGTCTTTTAATCATGGTTCCATGGCGGCCGCCATGCCGATGGCGATCGGCGCTCAGATTGCCTGCGCGGACAGGCAGGTCATTTCACTCAGCGGGGACGGAGGATTTGCCATGATGATGGGGGATTTCCTGACGATCCTGCAGTACCAGTTACCGGTCAAGCTATTTGTTTTCAATAACAGCTCCCTGGGCTTTGTGGCCCTGGAAATGAAGGCAGCGGGGATACCTCCTTTTGGTACCGACCTGACCAATCCGAATTTTGCCGACATGGCCACGGCTATCGGAATAAAAGGAATCCGGGTGGAAAAGCCGGAAGACCTGCCGCCTTCGGTAGCGGAGGCTCTTGCCCATAACGGCCCTGTGCTGGTTGACGTTGTAGTGAATCCGGCCGAGCTGGCCATGCCTCCAAAGATCAATTTCGAGCAGGCAAAGGGATTTAGTCTCTATATGCTGAAACAAACCCTGGCCGGAGGGGGATCGGAAGTCTGGGATACCCTAAAAACTAATTTTCTGGGCCAGTAAGGGCTGACTACAACCATCATACAACCAGTAAATGGCGGCCTGCAACAGGCCGCCATTTACATTTTTTGATTCGCTTTCCTAACAATATTGCATCCACCGGTTTGCGCCCCTGATTGTGTGGAAATATTTGCCCAGTCTGCCTCTACGTAAAACTTGCCCTTTTGGTTTTTTCTTTTTTGTAAAACCATTGTCATCCCATTGTCGTAGATACTAAGCATACAGGACATCGTTCCTGGTTGTGATCAAAATCATCTAAAAGTTTTTTTATGAAACATGCAACCATTAAGAAGATTCTTATATGGAGTGGCGGAACCTTTGCCTTTCTTGTACTGGTATTAGCCATCCATATATATGTAGTGACCAGGCCCAAGCTCGTCAAGCCCATCAGCCCTAACAGCCGGACCATGGCCAGGATTGACCTTCATCAGGCTATTACACAGGATGATGCAAACAAGATAACCGCCTGGTTATTTCAACAAAAGGGCGTTGAACACGTATACGTCAGCACTAAGTCTGATAAAGCGCTTTTTCTCTTTTTCACCACCCAGACGACAGGCAACAAGGTTGTCCAGGATTTTAAGGATCAGATGCATTATGAAAATGCCGTTCGCTATCTGCCTACGACAGATGATTACGCCAAAGGTTGCCCCGTGGTAGCGGTAGCATACACAGAGAAGATCGCCCATTTTTTTAGGCATATTTTTTAAATCGAAAACACATGAATATGAAAAATGCAGCATTGTTCGCAATGATCCTGGGCCTGGTGATCACTGTATCGTCTATGGAATCTTGCAGTAAGAGTAAAACAACCACAACACCCGCAGCCACCTTGTATGACACTTTGGGTGGAACAGCATTGGTAACGGATCCGAAGCCCCCGGATGGCGGCCCTTCAACCATTCAGGCCGGACGTCTGACTGTACGTGAAGTAATTGACAGTACTATCTTCGTGATCGCCGCCGATGATTCAATCAATCCTTATTTTGCCGTACTGCTTTCCGAAGTGGGCGCCGGTAACCTGAGCGGTTTTGATTCGCTGAGCAGGAACCTGACAGATTTTGTGTCTATCGCAGCAGGAGCCACAGCCTATACATATACAGGGCTTAGCATGCACGATGCACACAACACGGCTACCAACCCCCGTATCAGCAACGAAGTGTCTACGAACGGCTTTAATGAATTCATTAATGACGTAGCGAAAGGCGCGACGCAGGTGGGAGCCTCCAATATGGTGATTGGCCAGGTGGCAGCCAGGCTTGAAACTGTCGAATCTCAAGTAGTTCAGCGATAGTCTAGTAGTGATCAGCGCGTGAAGGGCCCTCTCTGGGGCCCTTTTTTTATGGCTCCAGTGCGATTACCCAGCGTCGAGGAACAAGAATAAAAAGAGTTTTCTCATTTTTCTTATTGGGGGGCGGCCCAAAAGGCATCCGGGTTATTGGTCTTATACGTAATAAAGGTAACATTACTCTGGTAGTGCTCTTCCACCTTGTCGGGGCTTTGTTTAAAGTAGTCCAGGGGAATCAGGCGTATGTAACTGCGCAGGGGGCCGCCTTCCGTATCGTACCCGTAGTTAGTGGAACACTCCAGTATGTAGAGGTTCTTGGCCATGTAATGATAGAGATATTCTTCTTTCACCGTGGATTGGCGGTGGTTCCAGTTAGCATCCGGGTTGACGATCAGGGGCTGATTATTGATGATCCGTTGCCTGACTTCCGGAATGCTCAACAGCACCCCTTGCTCATTCATAACATACGCATCATTAGTGGGGTCTATCCATACCCACTTTTGCAGGGAAGGAATATAGACCAGGTTGATGACATGGCAATCGGTATCAGTGTTCAGGCTATCCTTGGGCAGACAGGTCACGAACCGGGATTTGAAGCCCATAGACAGGAACATTTTTATCTTCGTAGGCTTTGATGAAAAGGCTGTCCTGGCGCTGTACAAAGCGGGCAAAAGAAGTATCGTTCAAAGGGCGGGCCTGAGTAAATAATGAAATCAGCAGAAGGAGGGG
>Ga0302309_10003354_pt1 | contig 12479 bp, 5 predicted proteins | sample III_Palsa_N1_1_FD_200453 | JGI IMG/M metagenome (GOLD analysis project Ga0302309, IMG submission 200453) | Peat permafrost microbial communities from Stordalen Mire near Abisko, Sweden - III_Palsa_N1_1 | ecosystem: Environmental > Terrestrial > Soil > Palsa > Peat permafrost | place: Sweden... | reverse complement strand
CGGAGCTTAAAAATTATTTTACTTTATATTTCAACAAATATGCATCTTGAAATATTAAATAAAAATCAGCTCGAACTTTTACCTTTCTTAACAAAATTTAAACGGGAGTATTATATGGTTGGCGGCACAGCTATTGCTCTTCACATCGGGCATAGGTTATCCATTGATTTCGATTTGTTTAAGATGGGGAATATTAAACCTAAAATCATCTTATCAAAATTTGATGCCGCAAAAGAGGCATTCACGATAACACTAAACAGAGAAGATCAGCTTAATCTAATGTGCCGCGACGTGAAATTTACATTTCTTAATTTCGATTATCCGGTACCCCATACTGTAATTGTTCAAAAAGCAATATCCATCCCTACGCTGTTAGATTTAGCAGCTATGAAAGCATTTGCTTTGGGAAGACGAAACAAATGGAAAGTTTATGTTGATTTATATTTTATCATTAAGGATCACTACGCTGTTAATATGATCAGCCGCAGGGCTGCTGAAATCTTCGGCGATCTCTTCAGCGAAAAGCTTTTCAGAGGGCAATTAAGCTGCTTTACAGGTATATGTTTTGAGGAGCAGATTGAATTTATGCCAGGTTTTGATGTGCCTGAAAATTTGGTAAAAGAATTTTTAGTAACTGCATCCTTAGAGGGGTTTTAGCCTGGCTTGGACCATCGCCGACCTCGCCGGCAGCGAAGAAATACAGCTGGAGCATCTTGCAGAGGCTATTAATTTTAGGAGTTTGGATCGAGAAGGCTGGGCCGGGTAGGGAAAAGTATCCAGGCATGTCAATTCCTGCCACGAACCTGCTGTTACACCATTGATCTGAAAGCCGCTGTACCGGCAATTTCGGGTTTCGTAGCCATCGTAAAATGACCGGGTAAGTCCGTATGTAAAATTGCCGGTGTATTCACCGCTTGGCCTTATTTGTGCATCCAAATGCGTATTTTGGCTGCGCTGCCGATGGTTGACCCGAAACCGTGCCGGCTTACTTATGAAAAGGTCTGTTTCGATTTGTTTCGTGTCGATTGTGTTGTTACTTTCCCTTAGTGCGGCGGCACAGACCCGCATCTCACACGGGCCGGTGCTGGGCCGCATCACGTCATGTCAGGGAGTGGAATCGCAAGGGCAGGAAATACAATTTTTCACCTTTTTGGGTTCAACCCTTACCGGTGATGTCGATGTGGCTGCGTCTTCAGGCTTCCTGGTTTCTACAAGCGAATTCACCGGCTTTGCACAGGAAAAAAATGTCGTCCCCCACCGCGGCCTCGTGGTGGATACCATTTATGTTCGCCTTGGACCAACGGCTCCGGTCGGCCAGGTGAGCGGAACTATCACGCTATCGACAGGAGGGACGGCCGCGCAGGTGGTGAACGTGACCGGCAACGTTTTACCTACGCCCACGGCCGTTTCTGAGCCAAACATAACCGTGTTAAATGGAACGACTATCCCAAGGCTCAACTTCGGAGGAACTGGCAATACCTACCTTTGGACGATAGATAATCCAAACATCGGCCTGGCTGCCAGCGGTGTCGATTCGTTACCCACATTCCGGGCATCCGGCAATACCACCACGCCTGTTATCGCAACCGTTACGGTTACTCCCGCTTTGGCCGGGGCAGCCTACATAACCGAAAAAGGCATCGATGCCGTTGGTGTCATCAATACGCTATTGAACCAGGTTGATACGACGATGTTCTCGCTCTCAAACAAACCCACCAGTGAAACGCTAAGTCCCGATTACAGCGAGCTTTACGTACTGAACACCGGTTCGTTGACGGTTTCAACATTTACCACTGCAATTAATAAATACAAAAGGTTATTTTACATCCCCACAACGCCGCTTTATCCTATTTATCCCTACCAGATCGCAATTAATAAAGCCAATACCGAAATATACCTGGCGAATTTCGGCTCTGATGATAGTTTTATTTTCAATGCCTTAACCGGCCAGTTAATTAAGGAGATAATTGTCGGCAATTTTCCAAGTGAAACGGCATTCAGTCCAAGCGGGAATCTTTACTATGTCGGTTCAAACCTCGACGTCAGCCAGGGCAACGTCAACATCTTTAACAGCTCGAACAATACGCCGGCAGGCACAATAAGGGTTCCTCCTTTTTCCGGCGCATACAAGGCCCCACCACCATTTCCCTACCTCAATATGGCCTTCAGTCCCGATAGCACCATTCTTTATGTTTGTAACGGCTCGCAGATCACCGAAGTCAACACCGTACAGCAAGCGGCCGTCGGAAGTGTTCCGGTTGGATCCGGCGGAAAGGGGGCAGCGCTAGCCTTAGCCATAAGCCCTGACGGTAAGACACTTTATGCATTGCTGAACCAAACCGGGGCGTATTACCTACAGGCAATCAATACTTTAAACAACGCTCCTTTAGGGAATGTGTTTATCCCCGACACGCCGTCAGGACTGTGCATCAGCCCCGATGGAGACTATATTTATATAACTTCCTCTGCAAATACAGTAGTTGTTTATAGTACAAACCTTAATAAGATCATAGCGAATATACCGGTAGGAAGTGATCCCGAAATCAATACATTTTGTGTTAAGCCAGGTGGATGCTATGGCGAACCTATTTCGTTTACCATTACAGTCAATCCGGCCCCTGTTCCGACGGTTACTATTGCCCCCGACAGCCTGGATGCCATGACCACAATTTATGGCACACCGTCTTCCACTGAAACGTTCACCGTCAGCGGTGCCTTGCTTCGTTCGGCTATCCAGCTCACCCCCCCTGCGGGCTTTGAACTAAGCCTCGACAATATTAATTTCAACAGTTCACTTGCTATCGATGCTTCGGGAACGCTCGCCCCAACTACCGTGTATGTCAGGCTTGCCGCCGCCGATGCCGTAGGCGACTATACAGGCTATGTCGTGCTGGTCAGTCCCGGGGCTGGTAATGCCAGGGTGTTCATTGCAAAAAGCACGGTTACCGCGGCCCCCCTTACTATCACTGCCGATAACAAAACCAAAGCATTCGGAGCACGCAATCCGCTCTTAACTGCTACCTATTCCGGTTTCAAAAACGGCGATACACCGGCAAACCTGGTTTACCAGCCTGCATTGGCTAGCACCGCCCAAACCGACTCCCCGGTAGGTCAATATCCCATCACCGTAAGCGCCGCCTATTCCGAAAATTACAATATTACTTTCGTGCCCGGTACCTTAACGATTACACCTGACGTGATCATTCCAAATACCTTTACCCCCAACGGCGACGGTATTAATGATACCTGGGACATCCAAAAGATCAATGATTATCCCAATTGTACAGTGCAGGTGTTTAGCAGGTACGGTCAAATCGTTTTTCAGTCCACAGGTTATGGCAGCCCATGGGATGGCGCTTACAAAGGTTCACCGGTGCCCGTCGGTACCTATTATTATATCATTAACCTGAATGCGGGTGTACCTTTATTATCCGGTTTTGTGGCGGTCATTCGTTAACGCCAGTCAATCGGTTAACTTTCTGTGCGCTTTGGCTGATGTCCTGCATCGCGAATTTTCGGCCTCTCCTTTGCATTAATTTTTCCCTGAAGGACAACGAGGCTTCCCGCAGTTCCTCAAAGTTTCCTCTAAATAAAAATAGTTGCGTATTTTTATAAATAGAATGCTTAAAATGCGGATTTTGCGTTTTACCTACCAGCCGGCTCCTATGAAAAAAGTTTTACATCATTTATTGTGTGTAGCCCTTTTTTTCATTTCGGCACAAGGCGTCTCCGCGCAAACCATTACAACAGGTTTTGTCGCCGGCCACATAACAACTTGCCAGGGCACGGCCTCGGCAAACCAGGAAATTCAATTCTTCAGCATTGCAGGCGAGGGTTTAACAGGCAATATTTCCGCGTCGGCATCCCCGGGATTCGTAATTTCGACATCGGAATATAACAACTTCAGCACCCAATTAATCTTGCAGCAAATTGGCGGAGGTCTTCTTGACACCTTATATGTCCGTTTACAGGCATTACCCGACACGGGCCTCATCAACGGCACAATTACGTTGAGCACCACCGGCGCACCAGCCCGTACCATTGGCGTAAGCGGTAACATACTGCCCACCCCCATGGCTGATACCGAACGGAATATAACGGTCTTAAACGGCACCACTATACCCAGGCTCAACTTCGAAGGCATTAACGCAAATACCTACCTTTGGACAAGCAGTAATCCCGAAATCGGCCTTGCGGCAACGGGGATCGATTCCCTCCCCGCATTCCGCGCCCTTATCAGCGGCAATACCCCCGTAACTACTACCATAACCGTCACTCCAGTATGGGCCGGCATGGTTTATATGCTCGACAAAGTCAAAAACCAGGTCAGGATTTTCAACACAGTCACCAATGCGCTTGATACTTCTGTGGCAACATTGGGGGGGACCCCTAATAGCGGATGTTTAAGTCCCGACTACAAATACTTGTATGTCCTTAACCAGGCGAATTTCACCGTAGTGAAGACAGCGGTAAACCGGGTGGTAAACTTCTTACCCTTGCCGAGGTTCGTGTCAGGCTTTGATATCGCCGTAAGTCCCGATGACAGTCTTTTATATATTCTCGGCAACGGCCTTTCAAGGATCGATGCCAATACCGCCCGTTTAGTCCAACTTGAGTCAACAGGGGGGTATCAGCCAACGTCCATGGCGGTAAACCCGAGCGGACGTTCCATCTATTCCAATCCCACGTCCAGCCCGAAAACAAGGATCATTTCAGGTTTTAGCGTACCGGCTGTAAGTGGAGTAGCTTTCGCGCGGATCCCCGTGCCCTTTGGCGCCCAAAGCCTGGTGATAACTCCCGATACGACGAATGTCCTTTTCTCCTCGCAGGATACGGTCTACGTGATAAACCACGCTACCAGGCCTATAGCGAATCATTTTCTTAGCTTTCCCAGCGTAGCTGCCGAATCGGCCGCAATGGCCATCAGCCCTGATGGAAAACTCCTGGATGTCGCTGTTAAGGGCTTCGGATTGCGGGTATTTAGTATGTACGACTATTCACTGAAGGCTTTTTTACCGTTGGACGGCAGTCTATCCGGCTTATGTTTCAGCCCGGACGGAACCCTGCTTTATGTAACCGATGGCGGATCAAACCTATTTATCATCAATACCTCAAACAATACGCTTGTCGCTACGATACCTATGCCCGGCTTGTCATCTGTTTACCATGATGCGGTCACGCCCGGTGGCTGTTATGGCAATCCCATTACGTTTACCATCACCGTAACGCCCGACGCCCTGCCAACCATCACCGCCGCGGGAGTCCTAACGGCCATGGAAACCACCTATGGTACACCCAGCGCATCCCAAAGCTTTACGGTATCCGGAACCATTATGCGCTCGGGAATTTTGTGTACGGCCCCGCCGGGATTTGAGCTGAGCCTTGATAACAATATATTCAGCCCAACGGTTACCGCAGGCGGCGCGGGCACAATTAACAGTACAACGGTATACGTCAGGATAGCGGCTGCAACTGTAGTCGGCACTTATTCCGGCCATATCCTGCTAACCAGCCCTGGCGCCGCAAACGTAACCTTAGCTATTCCAAACAGCACGGTAACGCCTGCGGATCTGGTCATCACCGCAGACGATGAAACCAAAGCCTTCGGAGCGCCTCTACCGGCTCTTACCTTAACATTTACGGGCTTTAAAAACAATGATGGAGTGGCCCAATTGGTTTACCCACCCGTGGTAAGCACTACTGCCACGCGCACATCTCCCCCGGGAACATATCCCATCACCGTTGGCGGCGCTTATTCCGAAAATTACAACATCTCCTATGTACAGGGCGTATTGACCATCACGCCCAATGTCGTCATCCCCAATACTTTTACGCCCAATGGCGATGGCATAAACGATACCTGGGATATCGGCAAGATCAACAATTATCCCAATTGTGTGGTGCAGGTGTTTTCAAGGTACGGACAAATGGTCTTCCAGTCAACCGGGTGCGGCATTCCCTGGGACGGTACCTGCAAGGGTTCTCCCGTGCCCGCCAGTACCTATTATTATATCATTAACCTGAATGCGGGTGTGCCGCTGCTGTCGGGCTTTGTAGCGGTTATTCGTTAAGGCTGCCGATCGGTAAACTTCCTGTGTGCTTTGGATGATATCCTGCATCGCGAATTTTCGGCCTCTCCTTTGCATTAATTTTTCCCTGAAGGATGCCGCCTCCCACAGATTCTCAAAATTTCTTCTAAATAAAAATAGTTGCGTATTTTTATAAACAGAATGCGTAAAATGCGGATTTTGCGTTTTAGCTTACCAGCCGGCCTCCTATGAAAAAAGTTTTACATCATTTATTGTGTGTAGCCCTTTTTTTCATATTGGCACAAAGCCTTTCCGCGCAAACCATTACAACAGGTTTTGTCGCCGGCCACATAACCACTTGCCAGGGCACGGCCTCGGCAAACCAGGAAATTCAATTCTTCACCGTTGCAGGCGAGGGTTTAACAGGCAATATCTCCGCATCGGCATCCCCCGGGTTCGTAATTTCGACATCCGAATACAACAACTTCGGCGGCCAATTAACCTTGCAGCAAACCCGCGGAGGACTTCTTGACACCCTGTATGTCCGTTTACAGGCATTACCCGACACGGGGCTCATAAGCGGCACAATTACATTGGGCAGCACCGGCACGCCAACCCGTACCATTGCGGTGAGCGGGAACATACTGGCTATCCCGGTGGCTGACACCGGGCGAAATATTTCCGTGTTAAACGGCACCACCATTCCCCGGCTAAATTTTGAAGGCGCCCATGCCAATACCTACATTTGGACAAATAGTAACCCCGAAATCGGGCTTGCGGCAACAGGGATCGATTCCCTTCCCACATTCCGGCCCCTTATCAGCGGCAATACCCCCGTAACCGCCACCATAACCGTCACCCCGGTGTGGGCCGGTATGGCTTATATGCTCGACAAAACTACAAACCAGGTCAGAATATTCAACACGGTCACCAACGCGATTGATACTTCTGTTGCAACATTGGGTGGGTACCCATTTAGCGAATGTTTAAGTCCCGACTACAAATACCTGTATGTCCTTAACAGCACGAACTACACAGTAGTGAAAGCAGCCGTCAACCGGGTGGTAAACCTCTTAACCTTGCCGAGGTTCGTGACAGGCTCCGAGATCGCCGTAAGTCCGGACGACAGCCTGCTATATATTCTCGGAGCGGGCCTTTCAACCATCGATGCCAATACAGCCAGGTTAATTCAAATTATGTCAGTCGCCGCTTCTTCCATAGTGGTAAACCCGGCCGGGCATTCCGTGTATCTCAATAGCAGCTTCATATCCGGAATCACCGGCCAAACAATACCAACCATTTCCGGTTTTACCGCACCAGCTGGAAGCGGATTACCTTTCGCACGAATTCCTGCGCCCCTTGGTGCCGGGCACCTGGTGATAACACCCGATACTACGAACGTCCTTTTCACGTCGCAGGATTCAGTCTTTGCAATCAATCACGCCAATTCGCCTATTGCGTATAGTTTCCTGGCCTACCCGGGTACTGCCGCCCTGCCGACCGGAATTGCGATCAGCCCGGATGGAAAATTACTCTATGTCATCGTCCCCGGTTACGGCGTACGGGTATTCAGCATGTACGACTATTCTCTGAAGGGTTCTTTGCCGCTGGGCGGTAACTTTACCGGCTTAGGTTTATGCTTAAACCCGGATGGAACCCTGCTTTATATCAGCGGTAGTGGGTCGAACCTATATGTCGTAAATACGTTAAACAATACGCTGGTTAGCAATATACCACTGCCAGGCGCCCCAACTATTTACGCCAACGCCGTTACTCCCGGAAGCTGTTACGGCAGCCCCATCACGTTTACCATCACCGTAACGCCCGATGTGTTACCGGCCTTCACCGAAACAGGCAACCTCAGCGCAATGGAAACTACCTATGGTACGCCCTCCGCATCCCAAAGCTTTACGGTATCCGGAACCATTATGCGCTCGGGAATTTTGTGTACGGCCCCGCCGGGATTTGAGCTGAGCCTTGATAACAATGTGTTCAGCCCAACGGTTACCGCAGGCGGCGCGGGCACAATTAATAATACAACGGTATACGTCAGGATAGCGGCTGCAACCGCGGTCGGCACTTATTCCGGCCATATCCTGCTAACCAGCCCTGGCGCCTCAAACGTAACCTTAGCTATTCCAAACAGCACGGTAACGCCTGCGGATCTGGTCATCGCCGCAGACGATGAAACCAAAGCCTTCGGAGCGCCTCTGCCGGCTCTTACCTTAACATTTACGGGCTTTAAAAACAATGATGGGGTGGCCCAATTGGTTTATCCCCCGGCGGTGAGCACTTCCGCTACGCGCACATCTCCCCCGGGAACATATCCCATTACCGTTAGCAGCGCTTATTCCGAAAATTACAACATCTCCTATGTACAAGGCGTATTGACCATTACACCCAATGTCGTTATCCCCAATACTTTTACGCCCAATGGCGATGGCATAAACGATACCTGGGACATTGGAAAAATCAACGATTACCCCAATTGTGTGGTGCAGGTGTTTTCAAGGTACGGTCAAATGGTCTTCCAGTCAACCGGGTACGGCATTCCCTGGGACGGTACGTGCAAGGGCTCACGGCTGCCCGAAGGCACTTACTATTACATCATTAACCTGAATGCGGATGTGCCGTTACTCTCCGGCTATGTAGCGATAATAAGATAAAACACAATTTTTCAGGCGGTTGATCACAAAAAGCCAAGTCCTTGCCCCGAGAAAAACGTTAGCATTGAGTGGAAGGTAAACCCCTAACGGATCCATAATCGTGCCGGTTGTAGTCTAACCGAACTGATGGTGAACTTCCATCGCCAGGTAAAGCGCCGGTTGATCACGCAAAAAAAAGCTGCCATTTGTTATGACGGCTTTCACACAAAGCCATCGGGAGGAACAAAGAATTGGAGGCGGCTTCCTTTAAGCTTCGTCCTCCCGGGCAACCTATTCACTTGTTTCATAATAAACTTCCATCCCCCGGGAAAATGGACTCGCCGGGGCGCACTAAAAAAGGCCGGCTGCGTATGAGCAGTCGGCCTTAAATGAAGTTCACCTATTACCTATTTCAGTCGGGTGGCAGTTATCCGGCGTGCGTCATCATCAGCGCTGTTAACAACCTGGATGTTATACAGCAATGCTTGCTCAGGCGCTGCTATTTGTACGTTCTGGCTATCGCCGGTGATAGTAACTGGCAATACGTAATTGTCATTATTAGCGCCTATCAATGCCACATTGATTGCTACCCTGATATAAGCAAGCCTGGCGCCGCCATCGATAACTGGGTTCAATCCGGTTGCTCCAACCACGGTATAATCGGCTGCGGGCAAGGGTAATAATACCCCCGTTAAGCCATTTGCCGCGGCAAAAGCGTTGAACGCCGTCAAATTTGTTAACGACAGGTTAACGGTTAAATTGGTTTTCAGCGGCGCCGGGGAAGCCAGGTTCACGTAAACCAGCAAGGTGTCTGTCGCCCCCTTTGCTATGTCATAGGTGGGTGCCTGGTATTCGCCGCCTATACCCGCCTCGTCGCCGATTTCGGCCAATGGCAGCTCAACAAGAGGGGCCACCCCGCCAAAATCGGTATAATGTGATGAGTCCTTCAGGCACGAGCTTAACGAAGCCATGGCCGCAATGGAAACAACTGTTAATTTAATATAAAATCTCTTTTTCATCTTTTTAAATAATTTAAGATTATTTACTTAGCCCAAAATATTTTTGAGGTGAACGGGTTAATTGTACCTTCAGCATTCGCATTAGCGGTATTGGTATTATACTCTATCTGCGGGTAATATATCCTTGAAGGCAATACATTTGATATTCTTGCAGGATCCAGGGAGATCGGTATATTCAATGGATAACCTGTTCGCCTTAATTCATTATACTGCTCAAGCGCACCATAGCCGTTAAGCGCAATATATTTTTGCGTAATGATCGCTTCCTCCAGGTTGCCGGCGGATGAATTCCAGTTCACGTTTACAATTGGCTGGCTATAATAAAGATAAGCCGACAACGTCGGGCTTGCGGGCGCTTTTAAAGTAGTGCCGTCTATTGTTGTTGCCAGCGGATAAAAGGCGCCTGTAGCAACAAATGAAGCGGTGATGGCCAAATGATATAGTGAATCCGCACTAATTGTACTGACCAGCACACCACGGTTTACAGCTTCAGCTTGTAAAAATAACGACTCTGCACCTGAGAAAATTACCGCATTCATGCTCGCCGACTTTAGCAGGCCCGGGCCAACGTTACTGATATCACCGGGCCCATTGGTATCCGCGCTTAAAGCAGGGTCACCCAAATTCAAGCCCCGCACTACTATGGTGCCCGCAGGAATAGTGCCGGGTGCTTCTCCAGCGTTGGAGGGAGCAGGTTCGGGCACGGTAGTATACAATTGTACCAAACGCGGGTCGTTAAAGCCATGCAGCATATTAATAGTGTAATTATTGGCTTTCACCAATACATCCTCAGGATTACCGACTGCTGTGCTACCATACGCATGCCAGAAAGGACTTTCCTGGCCGCCGTAAGCATCGTTCAGGGTGTATCCCGGGTTAGCTTCCGCGTCGACTGTACCATCAAGGAAATCAACGCTTCTAGTCGATGCGATGTCGCCCGCTATAGTACTAAAATTACTCAGGTTCACCTGGCGCAATATTAACCTTAGTTTAAGGGTATTGGCAAATTTTAACCAGTTCGCCATGTTACCTCCAAAAATGATATCATCGGTTGAAGGCGCCGTCTTGCTGCCATTTTTTTGTATTGCGGCGATATTAGCATCCAGGTTGGCGATCAGGTCTGAATAAATGGTTGCGGCCTTGTCATAAGCCGGGAACAGGTTTTTTGTATTGAACGCCTGCGTATAGGGCACGTCGTTATAGTTATCAACCAACTCTTCCCAGTCGTAATCCTCCAGTATCTGGGCGATCGACACGTAATCCGGTAAAGTCCCGGCGGTCAAGCCTTCAAGAGATTTCAAATTCTGAAGATTCAGATAAAGGTCTGTCCATACCTGGAACTCGCTTGTTGTAAAGTTATACTGCGATAAAGGAGGTTGAGTTATAAACCCGCTGCTCACTGCCCAAACCCCGTCCCAATAACCATATTGGGTGTAGCAATTGCCTTCATATGTTGCAATGCCATTTGGCATATCAGCCAGTATTTTTTCAGCGCCCGTCAAAGCAAAACTCGGCGATGTGCTGGGTGGCACATTGGGATTTGCAACCTCGTTAAGGTACTTTTTACATCCCGAAAAGCCGACTGCGGCTATTGCCGCTATAAATAATAATTTTCTTTTCATTTTCGTTTCAATTAAAATGTTACGTTTAAATCAGCCCCAAACACTCTCGGCGACGGTATTGAATTGGTGTCGTTGCCACCGATGGCATTGCTGGTAGTGCCTGCGTTACTTAACTCCGGATCACCCCATTGTTCGCTCTTCGGTACGAAAAGGAACAAGTTTCTGCCCGTAAGGGCAACGGTTAAGCCTTTAATAAAACCGGTAGTTTTAATGTATTGTGTCAAATTGAAGGCCAGGCTAACCTCACGTATCTTCCAGAACGCTCCGCTTGTTACGTAGGGACTGCCAACGTTATCAGGGTAAGTCGACCAATATTCCCAGCCGCCTTTATATACCGGGGTGGTGGTATTCGGCGTGTAAATTGGGTGAACTGATGTTCCCGTATTGATAACGGAGTTGGGGTAGATGAAGATCGAGCGGCCGGCGGCAGCTGATTGCGCCGATGAGCCCGAAAAATCCATTAACGAACCGATACCGTTATAGATTACATCGCCGCCGCGGTAGTCGGCCACGATACTCAATGTTACAATTTTGTAACTAACTGCGGTATTTACACCAAGATTGTATTTGGGTGTGGTACGGCCCATGTCGACAGGAGTGGAATTGCTCGATGGAAGCCCATATCCGTCTACAATAACCTTTCCCTGCGGATCGCGGTTGTAATCGGTTACATACAATTGTGGGAATGCCTGGCCAACAACCGCATATTCACCGCCGATATTACCGCCGTTAGTGTTATATTGACTGCCGATGAGCAGCTTATTTACGCCGGGAAGCAGTGATACCACCTTGGATTCGTTAATTGCCACGTTACCGCCAACGGTCCATCCTACGCCGTTTGGCGATTTAGGGAAAATGATCGCTTGAGCACTCGCTTCCCAACCATAGGAGTCGATTTCACCGGCGTTAATAACGTCATTGGTATAACCCACTGCCGGAGAGATCGACAGATCAAGCGTTTGGTTACGGCTCTTTTGGTAATAGTAGTCGGCCGATAAATGTATCCGGTCCCTGAACAAGCCTATCTCTGTACCGATTTCCTGTTCCGAAACAATTTCAGGTTTTAGCCCGGGCGATAAGTAGGTGGTATTGTCAGATAATCCACCGGTTGTACCATACGGAAAGCCGGTTGTTACCGGGTAGGACGGCGTGATAGAATAAGGA
>Ga0302309_10003353_pt1 | contig 12480 bp, 11 predicted proteins | sample III_Palsa_N1_1_FD_200453 | JGI IMG/M metagenome (GOLD analysis project Ga0302309, IMG submission 200453) | Peat permafrost microbial communities from Stordalen Mire near Abisko, Sweden - III_Palsa_N1_1 | ecosystem: Environmental > Terrestrial > Soil > Palsa > Peat permafrost | place: Sweden... | reverse complement strand
AGCGACGGTATCTCCCGCCGCCCGGACAATCTGATTCTGCGCGGAGCCGACATCTTCAGCTTTGCCATATCCAAGGTGCCACCCAGCATCAAGCGCGTGATTGATTCGAACACCAGAGCAGTCGACGACTTCGACTTTCTGGTGTTGCACCAAGCCAACAAGATGATCAACGACACGATTGCCAAGAAGACTGGCTTCAGCCCGGACAAGTCCCTTTCGACTCTTGCCGACTACGGAAACACCAGTTCTGCATCGATCCCCCTGACCATGTGTGCAAATGCGGATCGCTTCCAGGTTAATCGTCTAGTTCTGGTCTGCGGATTCGGGGTCGGGCTCTCTTGGGCAAGCGCAAGTCTCACGATACCTGCGAAGGTGGTCTTGCCCATCGTGGAGACTGATGATGTCTATTGACCTCGCCGCCTACTCCGACCCTTCCATCTATTCTACTGAAGTCAATTCCATCTTTTCGGAAAGACTCTATGTAGGTAATTCAGGCGATCTTGCAGAAACCGACTCGTACCGAAGCTTCAAAATCGGACGCAAGATTGTGACCGTGCGCAGGACGGATGAGGGCATCAGGGCATTCAGTAACGTCTGTCTTCATCGAAGCAATCTGATAGACCCCCTCGGCGATGGCAAACGCCGATTTAGCTGCGGATTCCACGGCTGGAGCTACGGTGCAGACGGAGAGCTCGAGTTTGCCCCTTTCACCGACAAGTCATGCATCGAGCATCGTTCATTGCGTGTCTTTCCCGTAGCGGAAACGGACGGATTCCTGTTCGTTGGATTATCCGGCGAGCAGCCCCCTATCGAGAAATTCTCCGCTGCGATAAAGAAACTTGGCGTGACGCGTTCGCCAACCTTTCACAGCGAAACATTGCTCCATCATTGCAACTGGAAGCTTCTGGTCGAGAATATACTTGAGAGCTATCACCTGAATTTTGTACACCGCGGCACATTCTTGAAATCCGGCTTTACTTCGACCTCCATCCATGAGTGGGCAAGTGATGCCTATATCAACACGGCATCCATCGTTCCCGATGCATCTACCGATAAAACCAAGGCCATCCACCGGCTAGCCAAAAACGCGACCCACAGCTACAAGCATGCATATGTTTTCCCCAATCTTTTTATCTCTAATACAAACGATTTAATCGGATTTGTCAGCCATCTGCTTCCAATCGATGAAACGAAAACGATGCTTACGTGGGAGCTTTTCGAGCTTCCCGAAATGCTTTTACTGCCCCACCCGATAAGAGATCACATCCGGAATGAGGCTATTAACTTCTCTCAGATCACTCTTGGAGAAGACAAATGCATGGTGGAGGCCTGTCAAACCGGCGTAACAAGCGAGACGGGGAGCATTCAACTTCAGCCGATCGAGGGAAGGGTCAAGCAATTTCACGACTATTACAGCGAGCGCATGAGGCATGTTAAGTAGCAAAACGATCCTCGTCACAGGCGCGACGTCCGGAATCGGCGCCGCCGTATGCCAAGACCTTCTGAAGCATGGAGCAAGCCTGATCGCGGTTGCGCGAAGCCAGGACAAACTTGACGAACTCAGAAATTCAGCACCTTCCAGGATTCGCACCATCACTTTCGACCTCACTGATTTCGGTGGATACAGCGAAGTCCTTTCTAACGTTGGCAAGATCGACGGGCTGGTGTATTCAGCGGGTATCACGGACAACAACCCACTCCGCTTTTTCTCGCTCGAAAGATATATGCGGGTCGTCAATATCAACCAGACTGCCCCCATCGTCCTGATATCGGAATTGGCCAAACTCAACCACTTCAATCCATCTACTTCGATTGTCCTGCTCTCTTCCATCCTCGGCCCGAGAATAGGTATGAAGGGAACAGCCGCATACGCGGCGACCAAGGCGGCACTGCAGGCCTACGTCAAGGTGCTCTCACTGGAGTTGGCCAACAAACTTATCCGGATCAACTGCATTTCTCCGGGGATGGTCAACACTGCACTCATAAGTAGCCAACAACAAGTCTCAGATGAAGCGTTGCGGCTGGACATGCAGCGTTATCCGTTGGGCAAGCGGTTTGCCGAGGCAAGCGAAATCGCATCGGCGGTAAGATTCTTGATATCGGATGATTCTTCGTTCATAACAGGCTCTGATCTCGTAGTTGACGGAGGGTACTCAATCCAATGAAACAGCATGATTTGATTCTGGTCGGCGGCGGGCGTTTCGGGCGGGAAGTAGCGGCTTGGATTACGGTCCTTGAACTGCCATACAACGTGCTCGGATTTATCGACGACGAGAAGGAAGGGCCGAACATCATTGGCCCGATAGTCGATCACGAGCCACAAAGCAATACGCTATATCTCACTTGCATCGGTAACGGTGCCGCAAGGCGTAAGGTGCGCAAGAACCTCGAAGCCAAAGGGGCTGCTTTCGCAAACCTGGTCGACCCTCTTCTGCGTACCGCATCGCCACTTGGAGGCACGAGCAACAGCATCCTACTTGGCACGATCGGCATTTCCAATGACGTGACTATCGGCAACGACTTGCTGATACACGCCTTTGCGAGCATAGGACACGATGTTGTTATCGGAAACGGAGTGACCATTGGGTCCCATGGCTTCGTTGGAGGCGGCGCAACTCTCGAGGACGAGTGCACAATTCATCCCAACGCCGTAGTGTTACCCAACGTTACGGTGGGCAAAGGAGCTGTGGTCGGTGCTGGCTCGGTGATAATCAAGAGCGTAGCGCCATACACAACCGTGTTCGGATCCCCGGCAAAGGTGATCTCTTCTGGCAACAAGAGTGACTGAGATCTATCTCAATCTGATCGAATCCGCGCTCGGATCAATAACCGAGCGCAACGATCCTGAAGTTCTGGGACAGGCTGCTGCGGATTGCGAACGCATCGTCAAGAAAACGGGTGTGTACAGTCGCCCAGTTGTCGCAGACGATGAATACACCAGTGACTTGGCGCTACGTGCTACGAAAAAACTTTTGCAGCAAAATAGCACCAACGCGGACGAGTACGACGCGCTCATTGTTTGCACGCAGACTCCTGACCATCTCATCCCGGGCGTCTCCTCGCTTGTACATGGCAAGTTGGGCTTCGCACAAAATTGCTACACGATGGACATTAACCAAGGCTGTTCCGGCTTTGTCTACGGCACCCATCTCATTGGCGCGATGATCCGCGGCGGTGCTTCCCAACAAGCAATTTTAGTGAATGCCGATTGCTATACGCGCCTGATTCGATCAGACGACCTGACAACGAGAGTCTTGTTCGGCGATGCGGCTACGGCTACATCGTTCTCAACTAAGCGAGCCGGCTTTCAACTGCTCTACTCCCGCTGTTATGCGGACGGCACCGGTTATGAGGATTTCATCGCCCGCGGCTCAGCCATCCAGCCAGACGAAAACATCGGACCGGGCATTCACATGAACGGCCCGAGCATTCTATCCTTCGCCTTGCGAGTGGTCCCTGATGCCGTTAACGACGCCCTCAAAGACAATAACCTGGAGTCAAACGACATCCGCATGTTCGCCTTTCACCAGGCAAACAGCTTCGTCATCGACAAGCTGGCCTACAAGATGAAACTTCGGGGTGCGCAGGTCCCACAAAACTGTGCCAATCTGGGGAACACTGTGTCTGCGTCCATACCGCTGTTGCTTCTGGAGCAACGCAACAACCTGAGTTGCGGCGATCTCGTGCTGACAACAGGTTTCGGCGTCGGCCTATCGTGGGGAGTAGCGCTGCTTGAGTATGTGGGTAACGACTGACCTCACAACTTACAACGCTTACATCTATGTCGAATCTTGAAACACGCGCGGCCAGTGCAGCATGGTGGAGTACGTTGGAAATTCTCGCACGCTACGGCGTGCAGTTTCTTGTCATGGTAGTCCTGGCGCGCCTGCTCACGCCGGAGGACTTCGGCCTGATCGCCATGCTGCTGGTTTTCACCAGCATCGGAACATTATTGGTCGACTCCGGCTTTGGCGTGGCGTTGATCCAACGCCAGCAAACCACCGCCGACGATGAGACCACTGTATTCATCTTCACGCTCTGCATCAGCATCGTCACAGCTGGCATCCTGATGCTTGCTGCGCCGGCCATTGCAGCTTTCTTCAACCAGCCAAAGCTGGTTGAACTGAGTCGCGTCATGGCGGTGATATTTCCACTCGGTGCGTTTGCGTCGGTGCCCGATGCGCTGTTGACGATGAAACTTGACTTCAAGGCTCGCGCCCGTGCGGAAGTGGTCGCATCGCTTTGCTCTGGTGCCGTCGCAGTGGCACTGGCGCTGCGTGGATTCGGCGTATGGAGTCTAGCTTGGCAAAGTATGGTTTCGATCGGCGTCCGCGGGCTTTTGTTGTGGGTGTATTCGGGCTGGCGGCCACGCGGGCGCTACCGCCGTGCATCCTTCCGCAGTTTGTTTGGATTCGGTGGATACATGCTGCTCTCTGGGCTACTGAATGCAGTCGCCATGCGCTTGCAGTCGCTGTTGATCGGCAAACTGTTCGACGCGCGCACATTGGGGTTCTACACGCTCGCCCAGAACACACAACAAGCACCAGCCTCGTTGATTGACGGCATACTCAAGCGGGTTGGACTACCGGTTTTTTCCACGATCGCGCAGGATCGGGCCAAGCTGCGTTCGGCTTTCCGCGCCTCTCTGCGTATGGTGATGTTCCTGTTCGTCCCTTGCATGGTCGGTATTGCACTGGTCGCCAAACCTCTGATCGCGGTAATTTACGGCGAACGCTGGGTTTCTGCAGCACCGATTTTGAGCATTCTCTCCCTGAGCGCGGCTTTGTGGCCGATCCATGTACTCAATCTCGCCGCGATTGGTGCCCAGGGAAGATCGGATCTATTGTTGCGAGTGGAAGTAGCCAAACAACTCATCGGCATCGCTCTGATCGCGACCTTTGCTCACTGGGGGCCGATTGCCATTGCCTGGGCGGTACTTGTCTCCGGATTCTTCAGCGTCGCAATCAATGCCTATTATTCGAAGAAACTACTCGACTACGGAGTTCTCGCGCAGTTGGCCGATCAGGCCGCGACATTTGGGCTGTCCCTGCTAGCGGCTGGCGTGGGCTGGATGATCTTGCACTGGGCCCCTCCCGGGCCACTTCCTATGCTCGGAGCCATTGCTGTTGCGGCAGTTGTATACGGGCTGCTGGCGATTCTTACACGTAATGTGGCGCTGGACGGATTGCTCTCTGTAGTGCGCGCGCTACGGGAAAAGTCTGAAGGTTCCTCCATCCAATGAACCGTGGGCAAGGCGACGTAGCATGACGGAATCATCCAACAAAGCCGTATCCCACGGCGACCATGAGATCAGTGATCCCTCGGTACTGATCAAGACCCCCATCGTCAGCGTGCTGATGCTTGCTTACAACCACGGACCCTACTTGGCGCAGGCTATCGAAGGCGTTCTTGCGCAACAGACTGACATACCGATCGAATTGCTGATCGGCGAAGACTGTTCACCGGACAATACCCGCGAGATCGCCCTGTGTTACCAGCGTGAACACCCGGAAACAATACGCGTCTTCACCGCCGACAAGAACGTCGGTGCAACGTTGAACCATCGACGCATTCTGCTTGCCGCACGCGGCGAGTTTCACGCTTATCTCGATGGCGACGATTACTGGCTACCAGGCAAGTTGGCGCGACAAGTCAAATATTTTCGCGAAAACTCTGGCTGTGCTGCGGTCTATACCAATGCGCTTACTGTTGATCAGGATGGCAACAAGATTGGTGTATTCAATGATGTCGGAAACGAACGGTTCGATCTAAGTGCGATGTTGCGCCGGGGAAATTTCCTCAACAACAGTTCAGTGGTCTATCGAGCGACATCACGCGATGCATTGCTTGGAGTAAACGTACCCGCGATCGACTATCGCGGACATCTGCTGCTGGCGCGAACCGGTTTCCTGGCACAAATCTCGGAGCCGCTGACGATTTACCGCGTCGGCTCCATTGGATCCATGGTTGCACATGGCAACAACCGCGTGCGTCAGCTCTATTGGGAAGCAATCATGAGCGTGCCTCGTGAACTGGTCGCCGATCGCGACCGTGCATACGGCGTCACGGATTTCTTGCGCCGAGTGATCTTTCGCTCGCTGCGCTTGCGGCATTTTTCGCTCTTGCGGGAGTGGGTGCCGATAGTCTTCGCCGCTTCGCCATATGGTGTTATGCGGACAGGTTTGCTCGTAGCCGGTTCCGTCATCCGCATTGCATATAAGGAATTAATCGGCCGCCTTCGCAAAGACGAGTATGGACATCTGGTCAAGGTGTTGTATCGTCGCTAGCTCGCTACAAAAAAAACAAGATCAACTTAGTTAAACCGGCTAAATACTCGCTTGCCGGCTAGCTAACCGGCTGCCGTTGTTACTGCGTGATATGCGGCCACTTGGTATGGCGCTTCATGCCGTATATACGCGACTCAGTCGATGTGTCAAAGCTGATGCGCGCCGTAGATAATGGCGATGCGATGGCAACTGGCGTCAATACAGTCGAACCGCTCTTTCTATTTCGTAAATCCTGCTGAGTAGACGAATTTACCAAGGAATTGGAGGATGAGTCGCGTTGAACGATTCGCCGAGCTTTTCAGCCACCAGTCACTGCATCAGTAATGGCCGCTTGGAACGCGTATGGCACCTAACGGGTGACTCTCGGTATTCCAAAGCGAAACAGCATGACGAGTTTGTACGGAAGCCAACTAAACGACCTGAGATAAGCAAATATCGATGCCGTGCGTTGATTCTGGACACGCCGGCGAAGCAGCGAAAGACGCTTCCTTTCGCGTACCAGCGATCGCAGCGTATTTGCGTAAACTTCGATGAAGATGCGCATGTTTAGACGCACCATGCTGATGACAATTCCTTCAAGCAGCAAGCTTGCAAGGTGCATTGCCAACAATACCCACATCGCTGCGGTCGGGGTACACAAGAACAGGACGAATGTCTTGTTGCGTTCGCTCAACCGGCGACGCCTGAACGTCGTATTGAGTTTGCTTCCGACGATCCTCGCACCTCCGAAACTGGCACCGAGTCGGTGTCGAAACCCGCTATGGGGTAATACGATCACCCCGGCACCACGCAGTCGAGCAAGGCAACACAAGTACATGTCCTCACCGATCGATTCGATCCAATCGGGAAAACCTCCGAGATCATTCCAAAGCCTGCGAGAAAGGAACATGCATGCCCCGATTGCCATCGATACGTCACGCCGTGTGGGATCTAGGTTCGGCACCGGATTGTAGAAAAGATCGAGCAAGCAGCCACGATCGACAAGGCCGTGGGTCGTCCAGTCGTATTGCGGAAGCGTCAGGATTGCTGGTGCCGTCTGCGCTCGCGCAGCGGCCAGCAAGGCGGAAATAGCATCCGTGTGAAGTGCTGCATCGTTGTTCAACAGCAAAACGTATTCGCCACGCGCGTGTTCGACCATACGGTTGTTGCTGACGCAGAAACCGACGTTCTCATCTGCCGCCAGCACTTCGACCTGCGGATAGCGCTCGCGCAGCAGAGCGACAGAATCATCGGTCGAGGCATCGTCATGCACAATGATCTCGGTGCTTATGTCACCTTGTTGCATGAAAATGGATGACAAACATTCATCAAGCAACTCAACGCCATTGTAGTTGGCTATGCAAATGGAGCACGCCGGGTGTTTCGGTCGATTCAGTGCGTGATGCTGTTCAACCAAGCCCATGTCCGCTCCAGTCCTTCATGCAATGGCGTGGCGGGCGAGCACCCGTATTCTTGATTGGCTAGAGTTGGGTCCATCACCACACGGGAGGCATCCACTACCCGACCGATTTCATAGTTGCGTCTGAGTGGTTGCCCGGTTACGGCTTCCATTACAGCGAACAGTTCATTGAGACTGAAACCTGCGCCGCTGCAGGCGTTGAAGACGTGCGCGCCTACGCCCATCTGTCTGGTCAGAATGGTAGCGGCCAACTCCACCAAGTCATCAATATACAAATAGTCGCGAACAGCGGAGCCATCACCCCACACATGCAAGGTTTCATTCCGCTGAATCTTGCCAAGCGCCGTAGGTACGATACCGAACCCCGCGCGTTCGGGCTGCCCTGGACCGTAGACGTTTGACGGACGCAAAATTGTCGCTCTACCCGAATACTGGCTACACCATGCCGAAATGAAGTATTCCGCGGCTATCTTTCCTGCACCGTGATATGAACGCGGCTGCACACGAGCCGTTTCTTTTGCTGCTACTTCGCTAGTGGATGTGTAAAGCGAACCGCCCGAGGAAAAATAAAGCAGGTTCACACCAGGATGATCTTGTAATACCTGCAGCAACGCGGCCACAGCTTGCAAGTCGTCGGTTACTTCACGGAAAGGACGCGCAGTAGATGTCCCGGGAGTGGTTGTGGATGCGAGGTACGCCACAGCATGACTGCGAGCAATCAACGGGGCGAAATCCTTCGGCTCGCGCAGCTCCGCAATCACCGTCTCGACATTCGGCAGGTCAAAGTCGATATTTCTGCGGCTGACTGCGATCACCGACCCACTTCGTCGTGACAATGCCCGCACGAGGTGTTGTCCGATGAAGCCGCCTGCACCGAGGACTAGGATCCGATCGCTCATTTACGCCTTTCCAAGTAGCCCGCAGTAGATCTGCGCGTAGCGATTGGCACAGTCATCCCAAGTGCCGATTTCACGAGCCACCCAGCGTTGTGCTGCGTCTCCCAATCGGCGATTGGTTATCGGGTCTTCCAACTCGAGCAACGCAGCGCCGTAGTTGTCAATGGAGTCACATAGCCTTCCCGTTTCTCCGTCAAATACGATATTGGCGTGCGCCGGCATGCTTGAGGCAATGATGGGCAGCCCCGCAGCCATCGCCTCCAGCATGACTTGTGGTCTACCTTCGGCGTGACGACTAAGAGTTATCAGGCCACATGCTTTCGGGAACCACTCGTTTGCCAGTTGCTCGGGCGTAGCGGACCCATGATAGTGAACCCATTCCGGCACTTCGATTCCTTCTTGCATCGGCCCAAACAGATGCAATTCGCGTGAACCCTCACGAAAGAAATCTTCCGACCAATCAAATAATGACCCGAGTTTGTTTGCGGTGAGGCGGGTAACGGCAAGCCAGCAATGCGGCTGCCCCTCCTCACATCTGCGCTTGATCGCATACCAACACGGGTCGATTCCGAATGACACGGGAACTACCTCGGCTACATCTCCAAAAGCAGTTAGCAGCGGCTCTTGCATCCACTCTCCATTTGGACAGATTGCCACCTTCCGCCGACGCATCACCCTACGCAGAAACCAACGCATCATGGGCAAGCGCAACAGCTTCAGATCATTGCCAAGCACCGTGATCAACACGGGCTTTCCGTTGTCCGGTAATGGCAACGCACACTGCAGCCAATTGACGTGATACAGGTCCACTTCGAAATGACGACGATATATGCTACCGATCATGTACAGGAGTTTGAGCGGAGCCAGCTTCGTCCGTATCCCTCCGTTGCGCATCAAGTGCGAAATGCCGCCTGCTGCCATCAATTTCGCCAGCCAGTCAGACTCATTTGATGTTGTGACCGCCGATGCTGCCTGCGGCAGCTCTCCAGGCGGCGCCCACACACTCAGCTGTATATTGGGAGTGCGCGCAAGTGCACCCACCAAGTGCCGCATGAATATACCGCGCCAGTCGGATGCGTCACGTGGGTAGGAGGTACTAAGCAAAAGGACACGCATTACGAAATCATCGCGGCTTTTGCGCTTCGGTCGCATGTCCCGACGCTAGCATCGGCCCTTCTCCCAACAAAGCAAGCAGCCAGCCCAGTATGTTTATCAGTGGAATCGCCAACATCAGCAACGGGGCCAGAAACAGTCTCCAACGCCGCACACGCAGTGCCTCGATTACGAATTCGGCGCAAGCAATCGCGCTCAGCAAAGCTACCGTCTTGAACCCTGCGTTGCGCGGCAGAACGGTGCCCGGTTGCAAGCCGGCCCGAGACAACATCTGGATCAAGCCCGGTGCAGTGTAGCGCCGATAATCGTGCGGCGCGTCGTGCAGCGGGTACAGAAACGGCATACTGATCAGGAGTGTTCCACCCGGTTTAAGAACTTGGCTGATTTCCGCAAGCACCCCTTCGGCATCAGCAACATGCTCGAGCACTTCCAGTAGTAACACGGTATCAAAGCTCGACGGCGCAAACGGAAGACTGGCACCGTCAGCAAAAACTTCTGGTCGCGTCCGATATAGCCCGCTTGCGGTGGTTGGATAGTCGAGTCCGACATAGTCGCAGTGCAAAAGAACACCGCGTGCCCAGCCATCGGCACACCCGATATCCAATACACGTCCGTGCGCCCGATCACCGACCCACTGCCGATCACGTCGCTGGTCGCGGAACATGAACCATTGTGGGTGCAGCGGAGTCCATCGCAACGGTCGCAACCACGCGCGCAGTCGACCTACGCTCATATGTACGCGTGGTTGCACGGAAAGTCGCAAGTACGCACGGCTACGCATCTCGCCGATACGTCAGTGCTGTGATCTGCTCGGACACCAACCCGATCAGAAACACAATCACAGCCGCACTCCAAAGCAAGGTGCTTCCGTTGGTGAGGCGCCCATCGTGCAAGAAAGTCCAAGCGTAATTGGCACAACCGAGCAAGAAGAATAATGCGCTAGTGGGCACAAAGAGCTTGAGCGGCGAATACAGTGTGGCAATCTTGAAAATGATCAAGAGAAAACGAATCCCGTCACGGATCGGTTTGATGTGGCTTTTGCCGATGCGTTGAGCCGCCTTGATCGGCACATAGGCGACCGGATAAGCACTACGAAAAAACGCCATGGTGCTGGTGGTCGGATAACTGAAACCGTTGGGCAGCAGGTGTAGGAACTCTCGAAACTTGGTTGCACGTACGGCGCGAAAACCGGAGGTGAGGTCGAGCACCGGATGGCCGGTCATACGCGTGGCCAGCCAGTTGTACAACGTATTGGCGAGACCACGACCGACCCCAGCCTGACTCCCCCAGTCGCGGGCGCCAACCACCATGTCATAGCCTCGATCCAACTCGTTGATAAGACGTTCAATGTCAGCTGGATCGTGCTGTCCGTCACCGTCCATGAAAACCAAGATGTCACCGGTCGCGGCACGGGCACCACGCTTGATCGCAGCACCGTTGCCCATGGAGTACGGCGAAGACAGACATTCGGCACCATTGCTACGGCAGATGCCGCGGGTATCGTCAGTAGAGCCATCATCGACAACGATGATTTCGGCACCAGGATGAGCAGCGAGCAGACCCGGCAACAGAGCAGCCAGTGCGGGCGCCTCGTTCTTGGCAGGCAGGATAATACTTAGGCGGTTCAACGGAATAATTCCCCGATTTCTCCTGAATCATAACGTGAAGCCGACAAAGTTGATGCTGCAAATTGGCATTCGTGACCAATACCGTTCACCCGCAGGCTTAGGGGCTGGTCCGTTCTTATTTAACGCGTTGAGCGGGCAAATCGTAAGCTCATGGGCTGCTGGTTTTGGGAAAACTCAGGGAACCTTGCCTGATCCAGTATTCCAGCCGTCTGACCGATCGTTACCCCTTCGGTTGTGCACTTCACCATCAACGCCACGCACAGTTCAGGAAATGGATGACCTGACGCCCGAACTGCGGTAGATTCAATTACATACGAGTAAGGGGCCAGAAACCATGTCATCACAATTGCAGCCGTCGCTAGTGGGCCTGTCAGGGATGGCCCGTCGACTGGTTTCCGAAGGCATGTTGCCCGAGGCCGATGTGCGCAAGGCGATGGCCGACAGCGTCCAGAACAAGACAGCCCTCGCCGCCTGGTTACTCGATCACAACCTCGTCGAGAGCATTCAGCTGACGCAGATCGCTTCGGCTGAATTCGGCATGCCGATGATCGATGTGGCGTCGCTCAATCCTGCCCAAATGCCACTCGATCTGATCAGTGAGGCTTTGATCAGCAAGCATCAGGCGCTGCCGTTGTTTCGGCGTGGCAAACGTCTTTTTGTCGGCATTGCCGATCCCATGCAGTCGCATGCGCTAGATGAGATCAAGTTCCATTCCAACTGCATGGTCGAGCCGATCCTGGTCGAGCGCGGTTCGCTGGTACGCGTAATCGAAAGCCTGCTCAACAATATGCGGGACACCATGCCCGATCTGGGCGGCGGCGATTTGGAAGGCCTTGATCTCGAAGGCGGTGATGAGGAAGCCGAACAGACGGGCATTGACGCGAATGCCAATGACGATGCTCCCGTCGTCAAGTTCATCAACAAGATCCTGGTGGACGCCATTCGTCGCGGTGCCTCGGATATCCACTTCGAGCCGTTTGAGACGCAGTATCGGGTTCGTCTACGCATGGACGGCATGCTCAAGGCTGTGGCCAGCCCGCCGATGAAGATGGCCAATCGTATCTCGTCACGCCTGAAAGTCATGGCGCAGCTGGATATCGCTGAAAAGCGTGTGCCACAGGACGGCCGCATCAAGCTCAACCTGTCCAAGACACGTG
>Ga0302309_10003351_pt1 | contig 12481 bp, 13 predicted proteins | sample III_Palsa_N1_1_FD_200453 | JGI IMG/M metagenome (GOLD analysis project Ga0302309, IMG submission 200453) | Peat permafrost microbial communities from Stordalen Mire near Abisko, Sweden - III_Palsa_N1_1 | ecosystem: Environmental > Terrestrial > Soil > Palsa > Peat permafrost | place: Sweden... | reverse complement strand
CTGGCAGAAGTAGCTCCAAAAGGGTACATCGTGCCATTCCAGGTCCTGGTACATCATGGGGACTACGCAGATGGGAAAATCCCCCGCGATGCCGCCGCCGATCTGGAAGAACCCGACGCCTTTGCCACCGCTGTTCTCACGGTACCAGCCTGCCAGCCAGGTCATATATTCGATACCGCTTTTGACGGTCGACGCCTTCAGTTCGCCTTTGATTACATAGCTTGCAAAAATGTTGCCCGTCGTGCTGTCCTCCCAGCCGGGGACCACAATGGGGATGTTTTGCTTCGCCGCGGCGATGATCCAGCTATTTTTTGGATCGATCTCATAATACTGCTCAAGGTCCCCGGATAATACCACCTTATAGAGGAACTCGTGGGGAAAATACCGTTCGCCCGCGGCTTCGGCATCCCTCCACACTTTGACCAGGTGTTTTTGAAGCCGGCGGAAAGCTTCTTCTTCGGGTATACAGGTGTCAGTCACCCGGTTATAATGATTCTCCAATAAATTCCATTCGTCCTGCGGCGTCAGGTCGCGATAGTTAGGCACCCGCTTGTAATGGCTGTGGGCGACGAGGTTCATGACGTCCTCCTCCAGGTTGGCTCCTGTACAGCTGATGATATCGACCTTTCCCTGGCGGATCATTTCGGCCAGGGAGATGCCCAGCTCGGCGGTGCTCATGGCGCCGGCAAGTGTGACCATCATTTTTCCGCCTTCCATCAAATGCGTTTCGTACCCTTTGGCCGCATCCATCAGCGCGGCGGCATTAAAATGTCTGTAATGGTGCTCTATAAATTGTGAGACGGGGCCTTTGTTCATGATTGCTTCGATTGAGCCGCGAAAATACAAAAAAAAGCCGCCCCCTGCCGGGCGATTTTCCTTCATGCCGCTCCGCGGCATGAAAACAAAGGGCCACCTAAAGAGGTGGCCCTTTCCAACTAAAAACTAACCGGCGAAATATTTGCGATTGTAACTACTATTGGATCGATTGCTTTTTTTCCTTGCTGTATACTTCCCAGCCGTCACCGCCCTGCGACTTGAGCACGATCTTCTTTTCACTCGTTTCCAAAGTCACATAATAATTCGTTTGATCATCGGATGCTACTTCGAAAAGATCGGTGATCCAGCAGTCATTATAATCTCTCTTCAAAGAAGCGAGCAGGCTGATCGGCAACTGATTGGATACTATGTTTCTTACTACGGCCTGTAGTTCACCGTTATTGTTATAGTAGGCAAATAGGACCTGGCCATTCAGGGAGAAGGTAGCCTTGGTATAGTTATCCTTCTGTTCCCAGACGATATTGCTGGCAGTGGCGAAATCATTTTTAAAGGCGCGTACAGCATGTTGATTGGCGATGCCGTCATCATTCTTGTTTGCAGCGAAAGCGCTGAGACCCATCATAAGCACAGTAGCGATGGATAAAAAAACCTGTTTCATTGTTTTGTTTTTTATAAGTTTTTAAAAGTCTTTTCTGTTTGTTGAGCTCTACCAGAAAACGCCACAGTCTGAACTTCGTCGGAGCTTCGTTCCTCGCTCCTTCTCGTTCGCAACCTTCGCGTTGCTCGGTTGGGCCGAAGGCCCGTCATCAGATCGTTTGCCGGCGACGCGTTTCTTCCCGGGGTTCGCGTCGATCGGCATACATTAAGAGACGCAGATGTTTGAACGATGTTGCACTTTCCGAAAAATTTTTTTTATTTTTTTTCTTCACCTGCTGCCTGCTATAACAAGAACTGCGTCTAACTGTTCACCTACTCGTTCATTAAGACGACGCAAAGCTATCTAAGGTTACACCGGTATGCAAGCTAATATTGACCAATGGCATCCTATGTTACCGAATGGTAAACAAAACGGTTCCACGGTAATGCATCACGCTTTTCGTGCCAGGCTCAAATCCGCCAGGGCTCTACGTTATAGAAGATTTCTTAATGAAATATTAAAATCGCAATACGCACTGTTAAAATCAATCTTCGGCAAAAAATCGATAAATTGTAGGGATGAACTATCTCGCACACGCCTATCTTTCATTTGAAATAACAGATATAACGGTAGGTAATATGATAAGTGATTTTGTGAAGGGAAAACAAAAACTCGACTACCCCTTTGCCATTCAACAAGGTATAGTGCTACATCGGGCTATCGACAGTTTTACCGATAGTCATGCCGTTACCCGGCAGGCCAAATCTTTTTTTAAGGAGGCCTATGGATTGTATGCCGGTCCCCTCGTGGATGTGGTATATGACCATTTTTTGGCGAACGATCCCCTCCGGTTTCCCGAAACGGGAGAAAAAGGACCGGCTGCCGGGGAGGGTGGGGGCGGCACGGGGGATGGCGTGGGCGGGGCGGGGGGTGACAAGGGCGGCACCGGGCAGGGAGCGCGCGGTCCGGGAGATGGAGTGCCCAGTCCTGGAGAGGGTGCCCGCGGTACTGAGGGCGGGGCTATCGGAGACGAAGAGACGGGCGGCACAGGTCTAAAGGCCTTTGCACAAAAGACTTATGAACGGCTAAGCACCCGGGAGGCCTTAATGCCCGAACGCTTTGGCCGCTTTTTTCCCTATATGCGGGCGCAGGACTGGCTCTTCAACTACCGCTATAAACAAGGCATTCTCAACAGTTTCGAGGGGCTGGCCCGGAGGGCGGCCTATATGGGGAGCTCCGAGCAGGCCGGGCAGCTCTTTGAGAAGCATTATTCCGGGCTGGAAGCCTGTTACACCGATTTTTTTCCTGCTTTACAGGATTTTGCCCTGCGTACCCTGGAACAATTACAGGAGGTAAAGGGTTAATTGTAAAATGCGGTAATTTTATGATATGAAGCAGATTGTCCTGATAGCTTGTTTTTTGATGGGTATGACTATTGTGAGCGCACAAACTGCCTCCACTTTAGACAGTTCTCCCTTAGATATGAGCTATTATCCGGTAGATTACCCCGTCCTGAAGATCCAGGATAAGGTCAGTGAGCCCCTTATAGCGAGGGTCGTCTATAGCCGGCCCCAAAAAAGAGGCAGGAAGCTGTTTGGAGACCTGGTAGCCTACGGTCAGGTGTGGCGCCTGGGGGCAAATGAGGCCACCGAGATCGAATTCTTCCGGGATGTCAAGATCGACAACAAGACCGTCAAAAAGGGCCGGTATACGCTTTATGCGCTTGTCAATGAAGACAATTGGGTACTTATCCTCAATAAGGAAACGGATACCTGGGGCGCGTTCCGGTATGATGCTTCAAAAGACGTGCTGCGCACCACCGTTCCGGTAGCAAAGCAGGACAGCGTTACGGAGGCTTTCTCCATCGCGTTCCTGAAAGCCGGAAAAGGCGCCGATCTTGTTATCACCTGGGACGATGTGCTGGTAAAGCTGCCCATCGGGTGGTAGGACTTCAACTTCAATTCCAACTATGTGTGGTATAGCAGGCATTTTATCTGCCGATACGAGGAACATATCCACTGAAAGGCTGATGAGCATGACTTCAGCGATCGCTCATCGCGGCCCGGATGGTGAACGCACCTGGTTTAGCGGAACCGGCTTGGCGGGATTGGGGCACCGCCGTCTGTCGATCATCGATCTGAGCCCAGCCGGCGACCAGCCGATGCACTACCTCGACCGCTATACCATCGTTCATAACGGTGAACTATACAACTATCCCGAATTGCGGAGCATCCTGCAATCAAAGGGTTATTCTTTCTTTTCCCGCACAGATACCGAAGTCATCGTCGCCGCATATGCCTGTTTCGGCACCGAATGCCTGCAATATTTCGATGGCATGTTCGCCTTTGCGATCTGGGACGAAGCAGACAAAAAGCTTTTCCTGGCCAGGGACCGTTTCGGAGAAAAGCCGCTTTTCTTTTACCACGACTCCGAACAGCTGCTGTTCGCCAGTGAGATGAAAGCCTTGTGGGCGGCAGGAATAAAAAAGGAGAGCAATCAGAAAATGCTGTTTAATTTTCTGACGATCGGCTACACCCAAAATCCCGCGGACGGCTTCGAGACGTTTTTCCAAAATATCTTCAAACTACCTGCAAGATCCTTCCTGCTCTATTCACCGCAGACCGACAGGCTGGAAGCTTCGGCCTACTGGGACATCCAGGCAATGCCAACCACAAACCTCAATGAAGAGACGGCCGTCGACACCTTTTGCAGCCTGCTCAGCACTTCCGTAAACAGAAGGCTTCGCAGCGATGTCCGAATCGGCACCAGCCTGAGCGGCGGCCTTGACAGTTCATCGATCGTCGCCATGATCCTCCGGCAGCCGGATGCCCCCCGCAACCTGCCCACTTTTTCGGCCCTTTTCCCGGGTTTCGAAAAAGACGAATCCACCTTTGTGCACCTGCTCGCCAAACATTTCTCGCTGCAAAATCATTCCACGACGCCGACTTCCGCCGATCTCATCCGGGATTTTGAACGCCTTGTCTATCATCAGGAAGAGCCCTTTCTTAGCTCCAGCATCTACGCCCAGTTCAGGGTGTTTGGCCTGGCGGCGGACCATTCCGTAAAGGTCATGCTCGATGGGCAGGGCGCCGACGAATTGTTGGCGGGCTATCACAAATACTATAGCTGGTACTGGCAGGAATTGTATCGCAGCGATAAAAAAGCCTTTGCATTGGAGCTGGAAGCAGCACGGGAATCCGGTATCAGTGACCGCTGGACCTGGAAGAACAGGTTAGCGGCCCATCTGCCGGTGTATGCAGGATTGTTCCTCAAAAAGAAACGCACCGCGGAGCAGCGGCGCAGCAGCGATCTCTCGCGGGACTTCGTCCGCCAGGCCGGCGTCTCCTATTACGATATCCCGCATATCGACCGGTTGAGCGGCATCCTCTACTATAATACCTTTATGAACGGCATGGAAGAACTACTGCGCTATGCCGACCGCAATTCCATGGCGCATGGCGTCGAGACCCGGCTGCCATTCCTCAGTCATGAGCTGGTGGAATTCGTGTTTTCGCTTCCCTCCCACTTCAAGATCAGGGAGGGCTGGACGAAGTGGTTGTTGCGAAGAAGCATGGACGAGATCCTGCCGGACGAGATCACCTGGCGACGGGACAAGACCGGGTTCGAACCGCCCCAACGCCTGTGGATGCAAGATCCGGTACTGCAGGAGTATATCCATGAGGCCAAACGCAGTCTCGTAACATCAGGCATTTTGAATGGGCGGGTGCTCCAAAAAAAAATTCAGCCGCAGGAAGTCCATGCGGCTGAAAGTCACGATTGGCGGTATTTAGTTACTGCAGCTTGTATTAGCTAGCCTTCTTGTATTTTTCCACTACCTGCATGCCTCCGTCGATATCGGCGCGGACCGTCGTCCAGCTGGTGGCGTCTTCCAGCTTGATAAAATATTGCACGTTCGACTCCGTAGAGACTTCGGTCACGCCAAACACCGTCTTGTCGGCATACTTCTTTTGCAGCCTGCAGAGGATGGTCACAGGCAGGTTCTTCTCGGTATAATAACGCAAGGAGTTGATGAAATTGCCATCCTTATCGTACTCCACCTTGGTGAGAATGTCGTTCTGTTTAAAATTCACGGTGTACTTTTCCCCTTGTTCGGACCATACTACCTGTTGAGCATCAGGGAAGGTTTGTTTGAAGGTCTTCAGCAGTTTGTCGCTGATAGAATAATCAGGCGAAGCAAAGACCCCTGCGGTCATAGCCAGCAGGCAGACGGAGAGGATGAAACTCTTTTTGATCGGAAGATGCGGTGTCATGATTTATTAGTTTAAGAAGATAGAGAAATTGCGCATTGACACCATAAAACTAACTGCTATCCTCATCCAGGTCAAGTGAATCTACACCTCCGGCAACCCCTTACAGGCACGCATTACAGCCTTAAGTTAACGTCCTTCAACCCAAAGGGGTAAAAGAAATCTCCAAACCAGTTAAAAGACGCGCGAAGCGGCAAAAATCATGTTGCAGTGCGCGGGTTAAGCTTTTGTTAAACTGGATGAGTTGCGGCGAACCCTTATCTTTACAGCATGAAGCTGTCTACCAAACTGATCCATGCGGGCGTAGAGCCTGATCCATCTACCGGTGCGATAATGACCCCGATCTATCAGACCTCCACTTATGTTCAAGCCGCTCCCGGCGTTCATAAAGGATATGAATATGCCCGTTCGCAAAATCCCACGCGTGCGGCGCTCGAGTCGGCACTCGCGCATAGCGAGAATGGTCGTCACGGACTTTGTTTCAGCAGTGGAGTAGCAGCTACGGATGCCGTGCTCAGGTTGCTCGTTCCCGGCGACGAGGTGATCGCCGCGAATGACATGTACGGTGGAACATACCGCCTCTTTACAAAGATCTTTGCGAAGAGCGGCATCCGCTTTCATTTCGTGAACATGCAGGACGCATCGGCCATCCAACCTTACATCAACGCGAATACGAAGCTCATATGGGCAGAGACGCCGACCAACCCACTGTTGAATATCGTCGATATTTCCGCGCTCGCATCCATAGCGCGTCAGCATCACGTGCTGTTATGTGTGGACAACACTTTTGCCTCACCTTATCTGCAAAACCCGCTTGATCACGGCGCCGATATAGTCATGCATTCCGCGACCAAATACCTGGGCGGGCACAGCGACGTGATCCACGGCTGCCTGGTCATGAATGACGACAAGCTGAGAGAGCAATTGTATTTTATCCAGAAAAGCTGCGGGGCCGTACCCGGTCCGCAGGATTGCTTCCTGGTGCTGAGGGGTCTCAAGACCCTGCATGTCCGGATGGATCGCCATTGCTTCAACGGGGCCGCCATCGCCCACTATCTGCGTAGTCATCGGAAGGTAGGAAAAGTCTATTGGTGCGGGTTCGAAGATCATCCGGGATATGCCGTCGCAAGCCGGCAGATGCGGGGATTCGGCGGCATGATGAGCTTTACCCTGAAAGACGATAGCATGGAGGCCGCAAAAAAGGTTCTTTCGTCCACCCGTCTCTTTGCCCTCGCCGAGAGCCTGGGTGGAGTGGAGTCCCTGATCAATCACCCCGCCAGCATGACCCACGCTTCGATTCCCAGGGAGGAGCGCATCAAGAACGGTCTGGACGATTCCCTGATCCGCCTGAGCGTCGGCATCGAAGACATAGAAGACCTTAAGGAGGACCTGCGTGAAGCCATCGGTTGAATCGAATAGTCGGTCCCCTGCGGCCAAGGGCCTTGTGGACAAACCGGACTCCGTCCGGTTCAGCAACCTGCGAACTTTCCTGGATAAAAAAGTTGCTGAATACAACCGTCAATCGTTTATTGCCGATGACCCCATCAGCATCCCGCATGAATACACCCTGAAGCAGGATATCGAGATCGCCGCATTCTTTACGGCTATCTTCTCCTGGGGCAACCGGACCACCATTATCCGTAAGACACAGGAATTGATGCAACTGATGGACCGCTCCCCTTATCAGTTCATCCTGCAGCACGAGGAAAAAGATCTGACAAGGTTTCTCAACTTTCGGCACCGCACGTTCAATGCCACTGACCTGCTCTATTTCATTGCCTTTTTTCGTTTCCACTACAGCGATCACGCGTCCCTGGAAGACGCCTTTCTGTTGCCATGGGAAGGCGCACCGAAAGGCCGCTGGACGGCGGAGCCGTCCCTGTCAGCCTTCTACCATTATTTTTTCAGCCTCGACCTCGATGTTGGCGACGGGCCCTTGGGCCGCCTTGCCCCGCGCACGCGTAAACACATCGCCTCCCCCGAGAAGCATTCCGCATGCAAACGCATCAATATGTTTCTACGCTGGATGGTAAGAAAAGACAATAAAGGGGTTGACTTCGGCATGTGGTCCCGTATCCCGCAAGCGCAGCTGATCTGTCCCCTCGACCTGCATGTGGCAAGGGTCGCCAGAAGATTCGGTCTGCTCGACCGGAAACCTTCGGACTGGCTGGCGGCAATGGAATTGACGGACCACCTCCGCCTGCTGGACCCGAAAGATCCCACGAAATATGATTTCGCCCTGTTCGGACTGGGCGCGATAGAGAAATTCTGACAAATGGATACCTTACTATTAGTAGAGGACCTTAACCGTGCTTATGGCTGGGAACTGGCCCCTGTCAGGGCGGAAGAGGCACTGGAGGCAGCCCTGGCGGAAAAGGTCAATGTCTTGATCCAGCGGGATTTCGACCAGCTCCTGCAGCTGCTCTATCGCATCGATATCAATGAACAGCGGCTTCGGCGCCTGCTGGTGGAAAATGAGGGAGAAGACGCCGGGAAGATAATCGCCCGGCTTATCATGGAAAGACAGTGGCAGAAAATGGAAAGCCGTCGACAGTACCGGCAGGACAACACGACGGATGAGAAAGATGAGGAAGAAAGGTGGTGATCAGAACATCAGTTCCTTGACCTTTTCCTTGTCTTCTTTTTCCTTTTTCAGGTCGAACATAGTTCCGAAGACGTGGTCCCAGATCGTGCTGCTGACGCCAAAGCCTTTATGCTCGTCCTTATAGTGGTGCAGATGATGGTTCCGCCATAGGGGTTTCATCCATTTGAAAGGCGGGTTCCAGGCATGGATGGCGTAGTGCATGCTGCCATAAAGCAGGTAGCCAAAGATGAAACCCGGAAAGAACATAAATACATTGAGCCCTACTGTCAAACGCATCAGCAACCAGATCGTGGAGGCGATGATAAGACTGGGCACAGGTGGCATGAACAGGCGTTCTCTGTCCCGGGGATAATGGTGGTGGTTGCCGTGCAGGGTATAAATGAATTTAACCGCCTTTTGGCTTTCCGCAATCATGTGAAAGATATAGCGATGCATCAGGTATTCGAAAAAGGTCCAGAACAGCATTCCGCCAAGAAAGGTGAGGGCGATCCTTGTCACCGAATAATCCAGACGTGATCCGCTATAATACAGGGAATAGCAGATGACCGGCAGATACATTCCCCAGATCACCAGGGGGTGGGTCTTCGTCAGCATTTCCAGGTACTGGTTCTTAAACAGCTGCGCCTGCCCTTTATTATGTATCTTCTCGAATTTCATGGTAACCACTATTATAGCGCAAAAATACAAAAGAACCGCCGAAAAAGATGCTTATTTATGGAAACCCGTAGGCGCTCCTCACTGTGAGGCTCAGCGTCATAGGTGAGCGCAAGTTCCGGTGCGGTTGGATAAAGCCGATCGGATCAGGGACAAACCCGTGTATGTGAGCAAAATTTTATCGTCGCAATCCAATACCTTTGGCGACCATGAAGCTTGCAACATATCTGAACGCGGAAGAAGGTGAACAGCTCGCCCTCCTGATCGACAATGTCCTTTACGACATCGATCTGATCCATCCCGACATTCCCAATACGATAAACATGTTCCTGAACTATTGGGACGAGCTGCTCCCGATCGTCCAGGCCGGGGAGCTGGCTATTCGCGAGGGCCGGCGCGTTCCCGCCGGCAAGGTGGTGCCGGTGGCAGAGGCCAGGCTGCTGGCGCCTGTGCCGCTTCCCTCTTCCTGCCGGGATGGCTATGCCTTCCGCCAACATGTAGCCGCCGCCAGACGCAATCGGAAAGTTCCGATGATCCCGGAGTTCGATCAATACCCTGTCTTTTATTTTACCAACCACCACAGCATACAGGGCCCGGGTGATGTCCGCTGCATGCCCGATCACTTTGAAAAGCTTGACTTCGAGCTGGAAGTGGCCATCCTCATTGGTCGCCATGGTCGTAACATCACTGCTTCGGAAGCGGATGACTATATCGCCGGCCTCATGATCATGAACGATCTGAGCGCCCGTACGCTGCAGATGGAGGAAATGCTGCTGAACCTGGGCCCTGCAAAGGGCAAGGATTTCGCTACCGTCACCGGTCCCTGGCTGGTGACCCTGGATGAGCTCGAGGAATTCGAGACCCCCTGTAAGGAGGGCCATACCGGAAAAAGCTGGAACCTGCGGATGCAATGCCGGGTAAATGACGTCCAGGTCAGCGATGGTAACCTGGCCGATATGGACTGGACCTTTGCCGAACTCATCGAAAGGGCCTCTTATGGGGTAGACCTTTATCCCGGCGACATCATCGGCAGCGGAACGGTAGGGACAGGCTGCTTTCTGGAACTCAACGGCACGGGCCGCCTTGCCAATCCCGACTATCCCGAACAATGGTTGCAGGAGAACGACGTGGTGGAGCTCGAGGTCGACGGCCTCGGCATCCTCAGCAATACGATAGTCCGCGAGGACAGCGATCTTTCCCTGTTAAAAAACAAAAAGAGGGGGGCATGACCATTGACCTTTCCGCCTTGAGCGCCGTGGACAGACAGCAGTACCTGCAAGCTTCTATAGCTCCCCGGCCCATTTGCTTCGCCAGCACGATCGATGCGACAGGCATGCCCAACCTCAGCCCTTTTAGCTTCTTCAATCTTTTTTCCACCACACCGCCTATCCTGATCTTCAGCCCTTCGCGCCGGGTTCGCGACAATACCACCAAACATACCTGGCAAAACGTACTGGAGGTCCCCGAAGTTGTCATCAATATCGTCGACCATTCGATGGTGCAGCAGATCAGCCTGGCCAGCTGCGACTTTCCAAAGGAGATAAACGAATTTGTGAAGGCCGGGTTTTCAGAAGAACCCGCGACATTGGTGCGCCCCCCGATGGTGAAGGAAAGTAAGGTAAAGATCGAGTGCCGCGTCATTGACACCAGGCCGCTTGGCGACCAGGGCGGTTCGGGTAATTTGGTGATCTGCGAGGCCCTGCGGATGCACATCGATCCCGCCATCCTCGACGAACGAAACCACATTGACCAGTGCCGGTTCCACCTCGTCGCCCGTCTGGGGGGTGACTGGTATTGCAGAGCCGACACCCAAAACCTGTTCCAGGTCGAAAAACCCAATATCCGCCTCGGTATAGGCATGGATGCGCTGCCTGACCCTATCCGCGAAAGCCACATCCTCTGTGGCAACCACCTCGGCCAGCTCGCCAATGTCCACGAAATGCCAAGCGTAGACCCGGCCTTCCACGACGTCCGGCTTCAACAGATCTTTCAATATTACTCCATCAACCCTGAGGAGATGGAAAAGGAACTGCATCGCTACGCCGTGGAATTGCTCGATGCCGGCAAGGTGAAGGAAGCCTGGCAGGTGTTGCTGGCGCTCAACTAATTTCCTTACGAAAACAGCTGTTCAAATTCCGCCTTGGTCAGAATCTTCAGTTTCTTAAACTTCCTTTCCAGGTTATTCTTCTCCGACAGAATATCGTAATCACCCGAGGTACCCGAAGATGTTTGCAAAGCCAAGGCGATCAGATAATCGTCGTTTTCATCTTGCGGGATATATCGCTTGATTGGGTAGGCCAACGTGTAGGCGGTTCCTAACGTTGTGACAACGTAAACTGCCTGCTTAATGTCTATTTTGAACTTAGTCAGCCTTGGGTACCCTAAAACTCGCCTAAATTCCGCGATCAGTTCGTCGCAAATAACGAACTCCAGCTTATGCTTTATAGCGAACGCAGCGAGCGCATTTTGGTTTCTGGAAATGAAGTAGCTGATGTAAATATTTGGGTCCAGGACGAACCGCTTATTTCGCATGGCCTTTTCTTGAAAGATGCTTTATTTCGTTAATTTCTTCCAGCGAGAGGGGTTTCACTTTCCGGGCCCTGACAATAGGCTTATTATCTGCCAGCAGCCTCCTTATCTTTAACTCTTTCAGCAGGAGCTGACGATCAGCCTCCTTCAGCTTTTTTGCCTCGGTGAGGATTTCTTTGATGGTATCGTTGGAGGCTGGCATAATTGTCTCTTTAAATGCAAATTAAAATTATTTAGCGAAATAATCGAATCATTCATGAAAGCTGGAATATCCAGATAACCAATAATCTAGCCTATCTAAGGCAAAGTCTGGAGAATCATTTGGGTATCGAGTCCAGGTTGTCCAAAAAACTGAAAACCATAGTTGTATCTGGGCATCTGCAATTGCCCTATTTTTGCGGGAATTTATGAACACAGTAAACCTATCGGAGCAGGAGATCATTCGCAGGGAAAAGCTGGTAGAGATGGCGCAGCTGGGCATCGACGCCTATCCCGCGGATTTGTACCCCGTCAATATGACCGCGGCGCGTATAAAAGAGGAGTATCCCTCAAGCCCTGTAACCCTTACAGACGGCGTATTTTCCCCCAAGGGATCCCCTTGGGAAAACGTTTGCCTCGCAGGCCGCCTGATGAGCCGGCGCGATATGGGCAAGGCTTCTTTTGCCTCTTTGCAGGACAGCACGGGAAAGATCCAGGTATATATCAAACGGGACGAAATTTGCCCGGGCGAAGACAAGAGTCTTTATGACAAAGTCTGGAAACATCTCCTGGATCTCGGCGATATCATAGGGGTCAAGGGATACGTCTTCACCACCAAGACAGGCGAGATTTCGGTGCACGCAAGCGAGTTCACCGTATTGGCCAAAGCGCTGAAGCCGCTTCCGGTGGTGCGGGAGAAAGAAGGCGAAACCTTTGATGCGGTGACCGACCCCGAATTCCGGTATCGTCAGCGCTATGCCGACCTCATCGTCAACCCGCATGTAAAAGACGTTTTTGTCCGGCGGACAAAGA
>Ga0302309_10003349_pt1 | contig 12482 bp, 11 predicted proteins | sample III_Palsa_N1_1_FD_200453 | JGI IMG/M metagenome (GOLD analysis project Ga0302309, IMG submission 200453) | Peat permafrost microbial communities from Stordalen Mire near Abisko, Sweden - III_Palsa_N1_1 | ecosystem: Environmental > Terrestrial > Soil > Palsa > Peat permafrost | place: Sweden... | reverse complement strand
GAACTGGTGCCCATAATACTTGCGCTTGCGGTATATCCATTTAAGTTTAAAACAGTACTGCTGCTGTTAAAGAAAAATGCGCCGTATGTAGTAGTATTGCCTGCTAGGGTAATGTTCGCCGCTATTTGTATGCCACCGCCTGCATTAGCTGCACTGCCGGCAAATGCAGCAATGGGCGCGCTGCTACCGGCAACTTCAACAAAAGCGAGCGTTTTACCGCTGCCGTTCATCCATAGCATACCACCCGTACTGGTGCGTTTGCATGTGCCGCCCAAGTTGCCGGTTATCGTAAGGTTATTTGTCCCGCAAGCCAGCGTAGTCGCTGTTCCGCCGCTCGCCGTAATATTGCTAACCGTTGTGGCGGCAGTAACTGTTAAGGTAGCTCCGTTTAGAATATACAGATTGTCTGTAGCAGCAATGATTACATTTCCCAATCCGGTGATGCCATTGGTATTGGTTGTCCAGTTGGCAGAGGCCGAACTATTGCCGGCAAGCGTGGCCGAAGCGGAGGTAGTATAATAATTTGCGGCGTTGGCCTGTACTACATATAAAAGGCAGGCTAACAAAATTTGTAATTTTTTATTCATAGCTATTGGTTTATGCAGTTGAAAAAAAATGACCGAAATATTTTAAACCAATTGGTAAACAGAAGAATTTTTGCCCATTTTCATAAGCAATTGAAAAATTCACTCAAAAATCGATATCACCGATAATAAAGCTTAAACTTCTCAGAAAAGATGATCAATTCATTTTCCTAAGCTAGTGCGTCAGCGAGCAAATACTACAATCGGGCTTACCCTGATCTGTTTAAAATTGGTTGTAATTTATAATGGTATGCGCAATATTATGTGTATGTAATACAGCTGATTGCCATTAGATACTTTTATTGCACAGAACAAATTTACCGATGGTAGGAATAAACGACGGGTGAAAAATCGGTTTAAATTGGGTGAAATTTCTGTTTATTGTGTGATTGATATGGACGGTGTTAATCAACAAATCTTTTATTTGCATACCAATTTGTATCCTATGGACTTAGGGCACCACATTAAAAGAGCCTCGTCGTTTATCATTATGTTAATAGTCGGAGGAGCTTTGATGCCAATCGCAATGGGTCTACTCGCTGATAAGTATTCAATATCGGTTGCCTATGCCTATAAGGCAATCGCTATATTAGCAAAGAATAATATTAGGTTGACGAAGATGAAGCTGCTGTAATATTGAAATTTCTTTATCACGTTGCCAAAACATATAATAACATTAACACTATCAAGGCCCTAAGGAAACATCGGCTGTAAGTCTTTGTGTGCCAAATATTTATTGGCATAAAAAAAGGAAACAAACACTTATGTTTGTTTCCTTAAGTAGCCCGTAGGGGAATCGAACACGATTAAAATCCTATTGACTTACAATACTTTATATGGTTGTCGATGTACTACGCACCGAATTACTAACCATTCTTGATGCAGATTAATTTACAAATCTTACGATATAAAGATACAAAATCCATTAAACTGTTCAAATTCTAAAGAGACATTTTTTGGTGGAAACACTATGATCTAATTGAATTAATACTTTACTAAATAATATAGTGCCGTCAAACATTTTTTTACTGGCAACGTATTTATTTAAAAGGTCGTTCTATGAAGCCCATATATTTTTCTATAAGTAAAAACTTCCCGATAATGGTTATCCCGGATAGCCAGGCTCATCAGAACGGTCACACGGTGTTAACCTACACCTATAGCATTTTTAAAAACCCCACCGGGCAAGAAAATGAATTTTTGAGAAAGGAAAGCACCTTGCACACCGACAGAAAGAATGATGGTAATTATATGGGCTATATAACTTTTGAGCAACCAGGAAAGCTTTTTACTTATAGCGCGGACGGCAGCGAAGATTTAGCCAGTGAGGACGTGGAGGAAATTATAGAAGTGATAAGCCATTATCGCGACACGCCTAAAATGTGGTCATTATGAACCAATCAATAAAATATGACTTTTGGGTCGTTGCGATAGGATCATCAGCTGGCGGTCTGCAACCGTTAATTAAAATGCTCAATGGGTTGGCTGAAAGTACAAAAGCAACCTTTATCATCATTCCACATTTGTTACGCACAGGTAAAAGCAACTTGGATTATCTTTTATCTAAACACTCAAAAATGCCTGCAATCAGAGCAGTGCACGGTATGCCTTTAGAGCCACAAAAAATATATATCCTCCCTGAAAATAAGGTAATGACCCTGAAAAATGGCTTTCTTATTCTGCGTGACCGAAGACCCGACGAGATCATTAATCATGCTATTGACACTTTTTTTACGTCTTTAGCTTTGGATGCTAAAAAAAAGGCTATTGGAATTGTACTTTCCGGGGGTGGAAACGACGGACTGTCAGGATCTAAAGAGATAAAAAGGAATAATGGGGTTATCATTGTTCAAGATCCACAAACCGCTGAACATCCAGATTTTACCTCCCGAAGAGATAGGAAAAAGAATAATTCAACATACAGGTTTGCTCGGCTGAGAACACGCAATGATGTAATTTCCTGTTTCCACATGATTGACGTTTGGTGATTATTTGGGCAATATATTCCGGCTTGTAAGGCCAGCATTTTCCAGGGCGATTGTTTGTCAGACCTGATGAAAACCTAGATAGGAAAGATGGATCGTTTTTTGGACACCGTTAACGGTAATAGTGAACCTGCCTTTACCTCCAACAGTAGCTGTATTGTTTACCACCATAGCTAAACTTTCTTCAACTATACTATCGCTTAGCGATACCTGGAAAGTATTTTCATGATGCTGAGCCTCGCGAAAAGGCAAGCTCTTGAATTTGTTGGGGTAAAACAAAATACCTTTTTTTGTATTATTGTATAACACATGGACGACGCCGGAATCCTGATCTGATAAGATCACCGAAACTTTCAAAAGCCATATAAAATCAGGCCATGCAGTCACACCTCTACTTTTTACCATTTTTATGTCGGAAATAGCACTTCATTATTTAAAAGATGGCGGAGAAATGGGCGAACATACCCGTTCGTTGGATTGGTCGAAAACCTCGATGGGCGCAATTGCCCGCTGGCCGAAGAACTTACTACTGACCCTGAGTACGCTGCTGCGTTCCCGGTCCCCGATGTTTTTATGGTGGGGGCCTAACCTCATCCAGTTCTATAACGATGCCTACCTGCCAAGTTTTGGTAAGGAGGGCAAACACCCGGCCGCTTTAGGGCAGCATGGCGAAAACTGCTGGCCGGAGATATGGCCGGTCATTAAACCGCTGATCGACCAGGTCATGGCAGGTGGCGAAGCCGTCTGGATGGAGGACCAACTGATTCCGATCTACCGTAATAACCAGCTCGAAGATGTCTACTGGACCTTTGGGTATAGCAGCGTGCTAAATGAAAGCGGACACCCTGCGGGTGTGCTAGTCATTTGCAACGAAACCACCGAAAAAGTCAAAGCACTAAAGGCGTTAGCAAAGGCACAAGCTGAAGCGGAGCAGCAGCGTGACCGGCTCAAGCAGTTCTTTATGCAGGCACCTGCGGGTATCTGTATCCTGCACGGCGCAGAGCTGGTCTTTGAACTGGTGAACCCTTTATACCAGCAACTCTTTCCGGGCAGGGAACTGTTAGGGAAGGCATTACTGGAAGCCGTACCGGAAGTCAAAGGCCAGCCGATCCAACAAGTATTAGCGAAAGTTTATACAACAGGCAACACTTTTGAAGGGAAAGAATTGCTGATTCCTTTAGCCCGGACAGCGGACGGCCCGGTAGAAGACCGGTATTTCAATTTCATCTACCAAGCCAGGCGAGATCACATGGGCGCGGTTGACGGCATCCTTGTGTTTGTGATCGAAGTAACCGACCTGGTTAATGACCGGCACGAAATGGAAAAAACCCAGGATACTTTAAAGGCCGCGGTGACATCAGCCCAGTTGGGCACTTTTGACCTGGACATAACCGCCGGCCAGTTAAAATGGAACGACCGATGCCGCCGGCTCTTCGGCGTCAGTGACCAGCAAGAAGTAACCTATGAAGGCAGTTTTTTAGCCGGGCTGCATCCCCAGGACCGCCCAAGAGTAGAAGCGCATATCGCCGAAGTATTCGACAAATCGGTCAATAATGGCCATTATGATATAGAATTCCGGACCATCGGGTTTGAAGACCAGCGGCTGCGCTGGATCAGGGCAATAGGCCAGGCTTATTTTGATCATGAAGATCAACCTATCCGCTTTGTAGGTTCTGCGCTAGATATCACCGAGCAAAAAGAAAACGAACTCCGGAAGAACGATTTTATCGGGATGGTCAGTCATGAACTAAAAACACCACTAACTTCGCTTAAAGCTTATGTCCAGGTATTAAATCACAAAGCCCAGAAAGGCGAAGACAGCTTCGAAAAGAACGCGCTGGCGAAAGCGGACCTGCAGATCAAGAAAATGGGCGATTTGATCAACGGCTTCCTGAATATCTCACGCCTAGAATCGGGTAAGTTGACGCTGAACCGGCAGAATTTCGACTTGGATGAGCTCCTAACAGACATCATCGACGACATTAACATTACGATGGATACACATGAGATCCGGTTCACCCCCTGGCCGCCGGTAACGGTCTATGCGGATAAGGATAAGATCGGCTCGGTACTCACCAATTTATTGAACAATGCGATCAAATATTCTCTCAAAGGAAAAGTTATCCATGTGACCTGCGAAATGCTGGAAAACGGTCCACAGGTCAGTGTCCGGGATGAAGGGCTGGGAATCAAACCGCAAGATATAGCCTATATATTTGATCGCTATTTCCGGGTCGAAGGGAAGCACATGGCCCATATCTCCGGTTTTGGGATCGGGCTGTATCTGAGCGCCGAGATCATCAAGCAGCACCAGGGAAAAATCTGGGTCGAAAGCGAGCTGGGGAAAGGCAGTACTTTTTACTTTTCATTGCCTATATTCGCCTGATGCACGAAATACAGGTTAAAACAAAATACAACGATCAGGAACTTTCCGAATTTAAAACGCTGATCCTTAAAAAGATCCGGGTCGCGCGGGAAGAATTGTTGTTATTGGCCTCATCACTAAGTTCAGCGCAGACAAACGGCACTGATGATACAGCGAGTTCGGGTAAAACATTGGAAGACGGCTCGGCCACGCTGGAAAAGGAGTCGATCAATCAACTGGCCGCCCGTCAAAAAAAATTTATCGACCAATTGGAAGCCGCGCTGATGGGTATTGCCAATAAAAGTTATGGTATCTGCCGCGGCACCGGCAAACTGATTCCTAAAGAACGCCTGATGGCGGTTCCGCATACGACTTTAAGTATGGAAGCGAAACTTAAACAGACTTAATTTAAATGAAGCCTTTTTGGTCGACCTGGAAAGCCACATGAAAGGTCGACCCCACGCCAGGCTCACTTTCAACCCAGATACGGCCCTGGTGTTTTTCCATGATCTTTTTGACAATGGCCAGCCCGACACCGGAACCTTCATACCCATCCACATCGTCGGAACGAGTGAATAAATCAAAAATCTTATCCAGATCACGCAGCTTAATTCCTATCCCATTATCGGTAACCCGGTAACGCACCTGGTTCCCTATGCGGTCACCGCTTACGGAGATCAGGGGTGATCCCATTTTGCCGGAATATTTGATGGCGTTCCCTAATAGATTGGAAAAGACCTGTTGAATCATGGTTTCATCTCCGTAGATCGGCGGCGTATTGTTAATATCGATCATTACGCTCAACTGTTCGTTAGCGATCAGCAATTGTTCCTTCAGGTCGGCCAGCAAAACGGCCATATCCACAAGCTTTGGCTGGGCTTTGATCTGCCCGGCCTTGGAATAATGAAGCACTTCTTCGATCATGGATTGCATGCGTGCCGCACCGGTCAGGATACCGCCCAGCATTCGCTGTTCGCGCATATCTAAATTCGAACTGCGCTGCAGCAACTGTGCGTAACTCTTGATCGTTGTGAGGGGGTTTTTAAGGTCGTGCGAAATGGTATAACTGAAAGCATCCAGTTCATCATAGGCTTCCTTTAATTTATCATTCAGTATCCTGATCTCGGTGGCCTTCCGGCTGATCGCAAAGGCTACTTCTTCCTTCAGCTGCAAGGCAGAACGGAAGTCCTCATTTTGCCAGGGCGCTGAGGTAAGCTTGACCTCCTGATTCCAGGTCTCAAACGATTTCCGGGGTGATATCTGTGAAAGTCCGCTGGCACTTACTTCAACCGGTTTATCCGGGTTCCCCGCCCAGGTAACGGTACTGGCCACCTCCGGCCGGAACCAAATCATATATTCTTTTAATTCCCTGGACAGCCGGCAAACGAGCATGCCGCTAGCCACATCTTTATAGGCCAGCGCCGGTGGGTATTCCTCGGGCAGCCGGTCCGTCGCATGTACCGCTTCCTGCATATTTTCCTGCAGCCATAAAATAAAAGGCACCAAGAACGCCTCATCCGGTGTCTGGCCGGTTTTGTAAAATTGATTGTCATAAGCAAGTACAGCGCCCCCAGCTTCTACGGCCTGGAGCAGTGTCACCTCATGCTTGAACAGGGCATCCTCAATATTATTATAGCGCAGCAAATGCCGGGTAAGGTCGTCTACCGCCGCCTTGAGCAAATTCGTTTTAAACAAGTCTTGCTCCGACTGGCGGAAGCTGAGCGAAGAAGACAACACCTGCCCGATCAGTTTAGCAGCCTCCCGTTGTTTGAAGTGAATATACCTTGGCGTATAATTATGACAGGCAACCAATCCCCAAAGTTCGCCCTGGTGGATCAGCGAAACACTGAAACTGGAAGCGACACCCATGTTTTTCAGATACTGGATATGAATAGGCGATACCGCGCGTAAAGAAGAATGAGTCAGGTCAAGCGGGGTTTCATCCAGTTCATGGTAAGTCAGTATAGCGGAAGGCACGGTTGTGACATCGGCGATCAGGCGAACCAGGTTCAGTTTGTACAATTCCCGCGCCTGCTGCGGTATATCCGATGCCGGGTAATGCAAACCCAGCCAGCCGGTTAACTTATCTGTTTTAGCTTCGGCTACCACTTCGCCATGGCCATCCGCGTGGAATTTATAAACCATGACGCGGTCATACCCAATGATCTTTTGAATTTGCAGGGCGGTCCGGTCCAGCAACCGGGAAAGATTAGCGTCGGCCATGATCTCCGATAAGGCACTGCCGATGACTTGCTGAATATCTATTTTCAGGTCAGAGTCGCTGGGCTCAAATTCCAGTAAATATTGGTTACCCGAAGCGCAGATAACCAAGTTGATGTTTTGGCCGTCAATCGCGATCGGATAGGGGTTCACCGGCAGGAAACCATCTTTGGTATGCGCAATACTGATCAGCTTTTCAATAAAGCCGTCGATCTTTTTCAGGATGGTTGTTTCAAAGAAATATACCGGTGTACCTAACAGGGTGACTGCGGTGATGGGCGCAAAATCTGCAATATTTTCACTGCAATAGGTAATTTTGAGTTCCCGGTTGATGGCAATCAGGAAGCCGTGCGCTTGTATTTTGCCGGGGATGTGGATAGGTTCCCGGTCACAATTGGATAGGTCAATAGGGTCGTTCATAAGTGTGCCGTTAGGTTATTGTGAATTTAAGCTGAAGCTTTAACACAAAAAAGGTTCGGACTTCGCCGCCTTTTTTGAAACAATAATCAGGGAATAACGGAACGCTGTTTCATTTTCCTGAAAGGTAAACATAACATTTCGTATAAGAGCTATAATCTTTTGATACCTTTAGCCCTCTGATTATGAATGAACTTCTTTCCGACCAGCTCAAATCCAGAACATTAGCCCCGCACCAAGAATTGGAAAAAGCGTTAGTCGCCCGGATGCGTGCCATGCGAAGCGTTGACGACTATATAGCTTTGTTACAGGTTTTTTACCGGTACTTTAGTGCGATAGAAGAACGGATCGGGTTATTTATCGGCCCTGCGGAACTGCCGGATTATTTGCAGCGCCGTAAATCGGAAAGCCTGGCAAAAGATATCCTTGAGTTCGGCGGGGCTTTGCCGGAAAAAGTACCCTTAGCTGAAATTCCGGTTATCGAAGATCATTTACAGGCATTTGGCGCTTTATATGTAATGGAAGGATCAACACTAGGCGGGCAGATCATCAGTAAGATGATCGCTAAACAATTAGGTATCCAAGATAAGGGTTTGGCTTATTTCCATAGTTACGGAGATAACCTGGGAACAATGTGGGCCACATTCAAATTGGTCTTGAACCGGCAGGCTGCTAACGAATCCGATGCCGATCGCATTATTGGCGCAGCGGACGCAACTTTTAGAAAATTCCAGCACTTAGTTGTACTGTAAATATTCTTCCGCCACATAATAAAAAAGGCTGGAATTATCCTTTACTATATCCAGGCATTCACCCACTAATTGTGCATACGGCTGGTAGGCCAGCTTGAGGGCCATCAGGTTCAACATTTTACTGGCACCCACCTGGAGATTTTCGATCACGGCCATATAAAACAGGATGGACAAATCGCTTTCAAAGTGTTTAACATTGTCGAACACCACCTGCTTATGGGCTTCATCTATCACAGCATTCATCCCTAAACAACTATCGGTCAACCAGGATTCCTGCATGAGCTGGAATATCTTTTTAAGTGCGATCATCTGCCGGTTGGTGTCTTCTAGGTCTTCTTCTAATGCTAGTTTTAGGTTCCTGAAAGTGGCCTGCCGGGTCAGTTGCGGGAGCCGGGCGGTCAAATGGAGCTTGGCGTTATACAAGATACTCAGCTGCTCGATAAAAACTGCGCGAAGCGCTGCGATATCCAGGGACTGGGGAGATATTGGGTTCATGTTGATCGGCTTTGACAAAGGATTTTTTCTAAGTTACCCCTAATTTTTACAATGCACCTTTTTATTTTTCGGTGCTAAGGCCATTTCAAACATTACTATCGAATATATTATATGCATTTATATACAGAAACCCAATAGCTTAGAAGGTTTGGAACCCTATATGGACGTAATTTTACAGCAGAAGATTTGATTGGCTACCTTACCGGAGGAAAGAACTCGCTATTATCTAAATTAGCAAGTCTTAAAGCTCTTGAATCTATAAATGGCAATGTAGGGCATAACATCTTCATTGATACAAGCGATGAAAGTAAACAATAGTATCTAACTGTATTTTTTATCGCCTGTCTGCGCGATAGTTAAATAAGGCGCCGATACAATCATTATTGACAGTCTTTTTATTGATGACTCACGTGTACGATATACTTTGACCAGGATTTAACAAAATCTTTTCAATTGAATTAATACAATTAACAAAATATGGTTGACTTCAGTTCGCTTGCGAGGACTATATATAAGTATGCGATTTTTGCTGGTAGTTTTACAAATAGTTATTACACACACCATCCCATTTTCACCGCTTAGGCACCAAAAACGCAAGGTGGGTGGAATGTCAAGGCCGAAGCACCGCTAAAAAACAAATTAAAAAGCTTCGCTTGTATAGCCTTTACGTTTCACCCGCCGGTCGGTAACTTTGCCGGACGCTGTGAAATGGGATTACAATATTGGGAGAGGGGAAAGGCAGGTGTGTTATGAGGAACGAATTTCACTCCTGCCAGCGGAAGCGAGGCGGACGGCGCAATGAAACCCGGCGCGATAGCGCGAGGTGCAATGAAGCCGCCTGCCGTAGCCTTCAGGTTTCTAATTTACAACACACGATTATAATTTATAAGCAATACTTATAGGAAATGCCACTTTACACATCATGAAAGTTTACGAAAGTTCCTTTATCGGAATTTTTTTAAAGGATTTTAATAAGGTAATTGATCGCTTCCTTTTCGATTTCATCTCGTGACATCAACCGATTTTTAGTCATGTACGTAACAAGATCATCACGCTTGATATACACCTTTCCGCCGGATGGCTTGTAAATTGGTAGTTCCCGCCGGTGGGTTAGCTTATACATGGAAGATAAAGACACGCCCAGGTATTCAGCCGATTCATTAATGGTTAACATGGTCTTTAAGGGCGTTTCGGCGGCTTTGCCTCCTGAAAGTAGCTGTTCAATCCTATTGACCTTTTCCAATAACAAAGCAACCGCTTCAGGAAGCTGCTCGAATGTTATTTTTTCCATTGTGATGATTATTTTATCACATAACGCTTTTAGATCGGCAGGTGTGTTACGAATGTTTCACTCCTGCACTTAGCAGCGAGGCTGGCGGCGAATGAATTTAGCGGTATAACGCGTGATGTAATGAACCGCCTGCCGCAAGCTGCGGGTCAACGCCTTACAGGTTATTAATTAGTAAATGCTTTTGATAAACCGTTTCTACAACTGTAACCATTTTTTTTATCGTTGGATATAGGTTGATAATATTACTTTCATCCGGCTCGTAATTGTCTTTATAGCGTACATTTACGTAAGCATGCTTTAGCACATCAAATTGTTTTGCCTTTTCTTCATTTTCCAAATGAAATATGGCTGCGATATCCTGAGTAAACATTTCGGTCATATCTAGAAGCTTAGTGAGATTATGGCCGCCAACATTATAATCAAGCACCGCCTTCACAATTGCAGTTAACAGGCATTCTGCGCATTGATGTAGAGAGAACAAAGCCGAACCAAATGATTTCCTACTGATATAAAACTCTGCGCCGGAAAGAAAATCTTTGCCCTGTTCAAACCAACGATTCCAGTTAAATGCAGTTTTTTCACTCATTATAAAAGGTTCAGGTTTTTTAAGCCCTGGCAAAATCCGGTCACCTGAAAGATAAACCAATGGTGCGCTAAGTGCCTGTTGGAAAAATCGGTTCCCATTAGCAATACCAATAAACAATTTGGATACTTGAAGCACTAGGGTATTTACTGCTATAATTTCCATGCAACTTTCATCAATAGTGCTGGCTAAGTTATGCGCATGCTGCTGTTCGTCATCGGATGTAAATACCAGAAAATAAAGTTTGTCAGGGGTCATAGTTGAAGCTCCCAGATAATAGATAGCTTGTACAGATGGAACTTTATGTTTTATGACCGAAACTATTTGGCCGATAGGTTTGGCGAGAGATTCAAGTATGACCGTACTCAGTTGATAAAGAGTTGCATCTGAAAATTTCTGCGCTGCCGAATTCACTGTTTCATCCTTATCATGTAAAAACAATTTCTCTGGTAATTGTTGGCAGATCAGCCATGCGGCTGAATACAGTCTTTGCAGGTTTTCGTAAACGGTTATCAGGTCAATCGAGGTAATGAATTCGTTTGCCCCTTTTCTCGATAGTCCATGTTCCAGCCACTCATAAAGTTGCTCACGGTATTGCTGAAGGCTGTAAGTCGCAAAAAAACCTGAAAGAACCGCATACAGGTCAAGCCTTTCGGCTTCGCTTAGACCAACTAAAACCTCGGCTAATTCATTGAAAGTATTTTCGCGAATGAGCTCAGCGTTTAATTCAAGCGGCAAGGCCCTAAATATCAGGTTAGCCGCTTCGACCAGGTGTAAGTTTAATTTATAAAAATATAATAGTCCAGCCGGGCTTTCTTTGTGGTCCCGGAAATAATCATCCTTCAAAACATAGTCACGCCATTGTGTCAATCTTTCCAAATGACCATTAAGGGAATCATCTGAAAAGAAATCTGATATGACATTCAGGGGATTTGCTATTTCATTTGTATTAAGATTGATAGGGAAAGATTCCCATTGGTTAAAAGTTGCTTCCATGTCCGTGAAAATTGATCTGCCTGTATTGGCAATGAATCAAATTAAAGGGGTGCTTATCACGTTCCGAACCACAAGCGATTGTACTTTACAATAAAGCCGTTGTTTTGTACATTTACAATTATTAAATACATTTGACTTATGGCAGAACCAACCTTACATATCGGCAGAAAAATCAGTAAGATTCGTGAATTGAAAGGAATGAAACAGGAAACACTTGCCTCTGAGTTAGGTATAAGCCAACAAGCTGTTTCTAAAATCGAACAAAGTGCGGATGTTGATGGCGAAGCATTAGAAAAAATTGCAAAGATTTTGGGATTGTCTTCTGAAGCGATTAAAGCCTTTACAGAAGAAGCCGTCTTTAATATTATTTCAAATACCTTTCATAATACCAGTAGCGACAATTCGACTTTAATCGCCAGTTCGCTAAATTATCAACCAACATTCAATACCGTTGAAAAAATAGTTGAATTATATGAACGCTTGTTACAGGCTGAAAAAGAAAAGAATGAACTGCTAAAAGGTAAATAACAAAAAGTAGCTTAAAAAAATATTAAAATTGCCATCATCTAAAAGACAAATTCTTTTGTCCTATTGTGATAAGGTTTAGGTTAAGTCCCCAAACAGCGAGTGTAAGGGGACTTTATTTTTTGCAGTTATTTGGGCCTTTTTTAGGTCATTCTTGTTCTTTCCTTCGCCTTTTGCTTTTTTTGCTTAGCTTAACTTGATGGGCTTCACTTTTCTCGACCATTTTTGCGGTTTCATCTGGATTGCTTGAATAAACGCTATCAGCCAAT
>Ga0302309_10003348_pt1 | contig 12483 bp, 6 predicted proteins | sample III_Palsa_N1_1_FD_200453 | JGI IMG/M metagenome (GOLD analysis project Ga0302309, IMG submission 200453) | Peat permafrost microbial communities from Stordalen Mire near Abisko, Sweden - III_Palsa_N1_1 | ecosystem: Environmental > Terrestrial > Soil > Palsa > Peat permafrost | place: Sweden... | reverse complement strand
TATGGAAAGATTTTGCGTATTGTTTATGATCATAAGTTATCATCCGAGGGGGTGCTTGATTGTTAAATTATCAGTTTAAGTTTATTGAAAACGGTATCACAGCATCGTGTCTTTACAGAATGATTTCACTATTCTGTACAACCTTATTGAGTACCACTTTAAATTATAGCTTTAGATTTATTTAATAACAAATGTATTGGGCAGAGCGATAAGAGTGTTGTATAATTTATGCAAGTAATTATAGGATATTATCATTGCATATATTTATGGGTAATCATAGCTGATAATACATCGTAAGCTGATTTAAACCGGCTGAAAAAACTAAATATAGCTTCATGCTAATTCAAATTGTATAATATTAACTTATTGCGTATATTACGATAACGATTAAGTAAATATTGCTGCCATAATGTTTGATGTTATAATATTGCAGCAATACATTTGTATTTAAGTTAAGATATTATAATCCAACTTGATATATAGCTTATTAATATAACCAGATCAGTGATATTCCCTGATTTAAACTAAATAACATTACACATGAGTGCAGTTAAAACGTTAGGGCAATTTATTATTGAAAGGCAAGATGATTTTCCATACGCCAAAGGGGAATTGTCGCGGCTGTTGCGTGATTTAGCTATTGCAGCTAAAATTGTAAACCGCGAAATTAATAAAGCAGGCTTGGTTGACATTTTAGGAGAGGCCGGTACTACCAATGTACAGGGCGAAGGCCAGAAAAAACTCGATGTATATGCTAACGAGCAATTTATAGCAGCCTTACAAAGCGGCGGTGAATGCTGTATAGTGGTTTCGGAGGAAAATGACGAATATATTTATATCGACTCGCAAATTTCAAAAGATGCTAAATATATTGTTGCCATAGACCCACTTGATGGTTCATCAAATATTGACGTAAATGTTGGCGTGGGTACGATATTCTCCATCTACCGCAGAATATCAACCACAGGCAAAGCTACATTGGATGATGTTTTGCAAAAAGGTACGCAACAGGTAGCAGCAGGGTATATTATTTATGGTTCATCAACCATGTTGGTGTATACTACAGGTAAAGGTGTTAACGGCTTTACGCTTGATCCATCAATTGGTGAGTTTTGTTTATCGCATCCCGACATGGCTATTCCTAAAGACGGAACGATATATTCTATTAATGAAGGCTATTACACCCATTTTCCGGATGGGGTAAAAAAGTATATAAAATATTGCCAGGTAGAGGATAAAACTACCAACAGGCCATACACCTCACGTTATACAGGTTCAATGGTGGCCGACCTGCACCGCAATATGATAAAAGGCGGTATATTTATTTATCCGAGTACAGCCAGTTCAATAAAAGGGAAGCTTCGTTTAGTATACGAGTGCAACCCGATGGCCTTTATTATTGAACAGGCCGGTGGTTTTGCATCTGATGGTTACAGAAGGATACTCGACCTGGATGTTAAGGAATTACACCAGCGCACCCCGATTTTCGTCGGCTCGGAAAACATGGTAAGAAAAGCCGAAGAATTTATGTCATCATTCTCGCCGCAGATAACTAAAAAGACATTTGAGGGAACAATTCAGATCCAATAATTAATTATCATTCACTAATAATAACAAGGCACTGGCATACTATTGCATACCAGGGCTTTGTTGTTATTAAGTTGGTGTACTTATTGATTTTTGTAGCCAATAGGCACTACCGTTTTAAGCGGTACCAGGCTGTTCAAGTAAACCTCGATATTAGTATAACCGCCACCATTTTTTGCCGGCAGTGATGCATCGGCTGCATTATGAGGGTTTAGGCCATGTTTGATCTCATAAGCATCGGGCATACCATCATGGTCGGAGTCCTTATAAGGCGTGCCCTTATATTCAGGATAACCCCCAACCTGCGATATATCAGTAATAATACCTTTTTTGTAAGATGAGTCGGGCAAACGATGCTTAACCCATTTGCTGCCGTTGCTGTTATCAGTACCTTCGATGTAAGCTATCTTTCCGGTTCTAACATCATTAATTATTCTTGTATCAACGGCATCCCTTTTTGGCAGGAAACAACCCACATTATCCAGAACATAATTATAAGCTTGTTTAGCTGTTATGAGTGTAACAGGCGCCATAGGAAAAGGCTGGTTTACACGGATACTATCAGTATATCTTCCGGCATCCGGCAGCTCGCCAATTTGTATACCGCCATCCCAGTTATCTTTAGTTACTTTTTCGTCGCCTTCCATTATGTTACCATTTGCGTAAACACGCCCAAATTTGCCCCTGCTTTCAGGTGATCTTCCCGATTCTGGCTTCAATATGCGGTGACCAACAGGTTTGTTTATATCGGTAATAGGGCCCGGCTTATAGTAATTGTTAATGAAATTGAATAATGAATTATTATCACCACCATCGGCACTGCGATCCCACCAGTTAAATACCACGTTATCGGCAAAGCCAAAGTCGCCATACATGCCTACTGACGGGTTGCGGCTGATATTATTTGCCCACAGGCTGCGTATAAACGTGCTGTTCAAGCCTCCGAGCGTACTGCCGAATGCATGATTATAAGTATCCAATCCTTCGGCAAACATGCAGTTTTGCATGGTAATGTTCACGGTGGGCAGTTTGTCGCCAGTTTTGCCTTTGCGGTTATACACGTGGCGATACATAGACATTACTTCATCCAAGCCCCAACTTCCCGAAACGTGATCTACCATAATATTACCTACCGGGTTGCCGCCAAAAGCATCATCCCTGCGGGTAACATCGGTTGCGCCCCTGCGGAAACGTACAAATCTTACCACCACATCATGCGTGTCGACCCAAACGGATTCACCGGCTATGCAAATGCCATCACCAGGCGCGCTTTGGCCCTCAATGCTGATATAAGGCGCCCTTATGCTAATAGGTTGGCTTAAATGAATTATACCAGCAACATTAAAAACAACTATGCGTGCGCCGCCTTGCTCGCAGGCATCGCGCAAAGTGCCGGGGCCATAATCAGCCAGGCTGGTTACCTCTATCACCCTGCCGCCACGGCCGCCGAATGAGTACATGCCACCGCCTTCAGCACCAGGGAATGCCGGTATTTTGGCTTGCGGCAAATCAGACGGTTTTGCTGCCCATGGAATATATGGTTTGCCATTTTTTTCATCCTGTTGGATAGCCGGCAACGCTTTTTCCCAGGCCAGGTCGGAGCGTTGTTTCTCCAGGTCATATATAGAATCTGATTTCTTCTGCATAGCAGGGGGCACACGCGGGTACTGTGCCTGCGCTGTTTGACAAATGCCGGATACGCCCAGTAAGGCGATCAAAGCAATGTGGTTCTTCTTCATTTTTTTTGTTTAAATAATATGGTAAAAGCGGGCAAATGCGGAGTTTTTTGCTCCATTGCTATTTTTTAATAAGTTTATAAGGGGTATTTAGGTTAATATCCTGTTTTCAAATATGGGCACTACTTGAAACGGTTTTCTATATGATTTTTTCTATGTAATATACAATATTAGCGTATATAGCCTGTTAGCTTGGTTTATAGAGATAAATACCTATAAATTTACGGTAACTATATAAGCCAATTATAATATTATCAATTTAATGAACACTTTAGTTTGCACCACGCCGGGCAGCTTTGAATATAAATTCGCTGATAAACCGGAACTGATAAAAGATACCGCGATCATAAAAATTAAACGCATAGGTATTTGCGGTACCGATTTACATGCCTTTAAAGGAACACAACCGTATTTTACCTATCCACGTGTTTTAGGGCATGAGCTATCAGGCGAATTGGTGGAGTTTGATAATGCGCCCGGCTTTGCAATTGGCGATGCGGTAACATTTATACCCTACTTTAATTGCGGTACCTGCATAGCCTGCCGCAGCGGTAAACCTAATTGTTGTGTAAGCATGCAGGTTTGCGGGGTTCATATTGATGGTGGTATGGTTGAGTATTTGCGTGTACCGTCATATTCGCTGGTACATGGCTCGGGATTAAATTACGATGAACTGGCACTGGTAGAACCATTAGCCATAGGAGCGCATGGGGTATGCAGGGCAAATATACAAGCGGGCGAATTTGTACTGGTAATAGGAGCAGGCCCCATAGGTTTGGGCACTATGGAGTTTGCCCGGATAGCTGGTGGAAAAGTTATAGTAATAGATGTAAGCGACAACCGTTTAGAATTTTGCAGGCATGAATTAAATATTGAGCATACTATAAATCCTTTAAAGGAAAATGCTGTTGAGAAAGTAAGGTTAATAACCAATGGCGATATGGCAAGTGTGGTAATTGATGCAACAGGAAATTTGAAAGCGATAAATGATGGCATTAACTATTTAGCACATGGCGGGCGGTATGTGCTGATCGGGTTACAGAAAGAGGCTTTTAGCTTTAGTCACCCCGAGTTTCATAAGCGGGAATCGACCCTGATGAGCAGTCGCAATGCCACACGTAAGGATTTTGAATATGTAATAAATTGTATGAAAAAAGGCCTGGTTGATGCCAAAACCTACATTACGCACCGCACTACCTTTGACCAGTTGAAAGATGAGTTTGGTGCCTGGCTTGATCCGGCAACAGGCGTAATAAAAGCGATGGTTGAAGCTAATTAAACAGATGAAATGAAAATTAAACTGATTATAATTACCCTATCTGTACTTGCTGTAAGTCAGTTTTGCTTTGCGCAAAAGCACTTGCTTAAAACTGATAAGCTAAAATCGTATACCAATTATTTTAATGCTATAGATACCGAAACGGTAAAGAACTATATCACCAACGATCATGCCTATGAGTGGCTGGCAGATAATGTACCGCTGTTTGAATGCCCTGACTCAGCTATTGAAAAGATATATTATTATCGTTGGTGGACATTCAGAAAACACCTGGTTAAAACCCCCGATGGCTTTATTTTTACCGAATTCATAACTAATGTAAATTGGGCAGGTGAGTATAATACGGTAAGCAGCGCCTTAGGCCATCAGATATACGAAGGCCGCTGGCTGCGCGACCAGGAATATATTAAAGGATATATTAACTTCTGGCTGTTTGACGACCCAAAACAAGCCAAGCCACACCTGCATGCATTTAGTAGTTGGATTGATGATGCAGTGTACAATTTTTACTTAACCAATTTAGATAAAGCATTCATAAAACAAGATCTGCCGGCATTGAACAATGATTATTCTCAATGGGAAAAAGAACATCAGCTTGCCGATAAATTATACTGGCAGTTCGATGTGAAAGACGCGATGGAAGAATCCATAAGCGGCAGTAGAAAAATTAAAAATGTACGTCCAACTATCAACAGTTATATGTACGGTAATGCCAATGCCTTAGCTAAAATGGCCGCCATTACCGGGAATGATACCCTGAAAACAAAATATCAGCAAAAAGCAGCCGGGCTTAAAAAATTGGTGCAGGATAGTTTATGGGATGATAGCGCCAAATTTTTTGAGGTGAAAAAACCAGATGGAAAATTTGCCGATGCGCGCGAAGAATTAGGCTTTATACCCTGGTATTTTAATTTACCCGATGATAATGCAAAATATGCGGTACAATGGGATCAACTTACAGATACCAAAGGGTTTGACGCGCCCTGGGGAATAACTACAGCCGAAAGGCGCCATCCGCTGTTCCGTACACACGGAACAGGGCATGGCTGTGAGTGGGATGGGGCTGTATGGCCATTTGCTACTACGCAAACACTTAAGGCATTATCAAATTTGCTCACTAATTATAGCAATCAAAATAATATGTCGGCAAAGGTGTTTTATGACGAATTTCATAAATATGCCATGTCGCACATTAAACGCGGTGTACCTTATTTGGGCGAGTACCAGGATGAAAAAACGGGTTACTGGTTAAAAGGCGATAGCCCGCGGAGCAGTTACTACAATCACTCAGGTTTTTGCGACCTGGTGATAAGCGATCTGATAGGACTAAAACCCCGTGCTGATAATGTATTGGAAGTTTTCCCGCTGATACCAAAAGATCAATGGCCATGGTTTTGTTTGGATAATGTGGCCTATCATGGGCATATCATCAGCATTTTATGGGATAAAACGGGCTCAAAATATCACCATGGGGCAGGTTTCTTTATCTATTCAGACGGTAAGGTTATTTATCATGGAACTGAGCTAAAGCATGTAACTGCTATATTAAAGTGATGCATACGGTAACAAAGCCGTTAATGATAAGATTGTACAATATATTGAAAAAAAACAGCAGGATTTATTGACCGAGTAAGAATAGATTTGACTGTTTAGTTAAACCATCAATTATATTTTAACCTAAGTTCAGTTATATACCAATACTGCAGCTTTTTGTAATTGCTTTAAATATTTGCACATCTTTTCATCAATGAGTTGTTCCGCCTGCCGTATGAAAATTAAAATTTTAATTGTTTGCAGTGCCTGGGTTTTAGGCACGGTAATTTGTCGCGCGGCAACTATAAAGCCATTAAAAACGATTACTATAGTAGTTTCCCCGTCATCACATGAACGTATTAAGTATGGTGCGCAAAAATTGGAGCAGCAATTAAGATCCGAAGGCTATGCGGTTACCATTAGATCAGCGGTTAATAGCCATGCTGAAAATATAATAGTGGGATTGTTAAAAGATGCTTCAATAAAACACTACTATACAACCGGTCACATCCATTTAGCTAAAACCCCCGGCAAAGAAGGCTTTGCTATAAATAGTTCATCCGGCAAAATTATAATAGCGGGGGCCGATAATTCAGGTGTTATGTACGGCTGCCTTGAACTGGCTGATGAGCTAAGGGCGAACCATAAATTACCTTCAAAAATAGCTTTGGTTGATCAGCCTGAAATGGTGTTGCGTGGTACTTGTATCGGCATGCAAAAACCGGAACTTTTACCGGGCCGTGGCACCTACGAATATCCATACACCCCCGAAAATTTCCCTTGGTTTTATAATAAGGCTTTATGGTTGCGCTACCTTGATTCCATGGCACAAAATCGTATGAATTCCCTTTACTTATGGAGCGGGCACCCGTTTGCATCGCTGGTTAAGGTAAAAGATTATCCTTATGCGCTTGAAGTTGATGAAGCAACGTTCCAAAAGAATGTTGACATGTATAATTTTATCACCCGCGAAGCTGATAAAAGAGGGATATGGGTGTTGCAGGGGTTTTATAACATTATCGTATCTAAACCATTCGCCGATTATAATCACCTGAAAACCCAGGATCGCAACCGCCATATCGTACCCATTATTGCTGATTACACCCGTAAATCCATCGCGGCATTTGTTCAAAAATATCCGAATGTAGGCTTGATGCTTACTTTGGGCGAGGCAATGGAAGGTGTAGGTCAGGATGATATAGACTGGTTCACAAAAACAATAATTCCGGGTGTTAAAGATGGTTTAAAGGCTTTAGGCCGTACGGACGAACCACCAATAGTGTTGCGCTCGCACGATACGGATGCGCCCGAAGATATGAAATATGCTATGCCTTTATACAAAAATTTGTATACCATGACCAAGTATAACGGCGAAGCATTAACCACCTATACCCCACACGGGCCCTGGGCGCAGTTGCATCAAACATTGAGTAAACTTGGCACTGTGCAGATCGAAAATGTTCACATTATGGCAAACCTTGAACCTTTCAGGTACGGTTCGGCTGATTTTATACAAAAATGTGTGCAGGCAATGCATAATATATATCATTCAAACGGTTTGCATATCTATCCCGAATCATCTTACTGGGATTGGCCTTATACGGCTGATAATACTTCGCCACGATTACTGGAGATGGACAGGGATTGGATATGGTATAAAGAATGGGCGCGCTATTCCTGGAACTGCCACCGGGATAGAGATGAAGAAATAAGATACTGGTCGCAACAGTTGGGTGCCATGTATGGTTGCGATGTTGAACATGGGAAAGATATACTGGATGCCTATGAACAATCGGGCGAGATCGCCCCTAAAATATTAAGGCGCTTTGGCATCACCGATGGTAACCGCCAAACCATGACGCTTGGTATGTTAATGAGCCAATTGGTTGATCCTGAAAAATATGGACTGTTCTCATTGCTTTATAACTCCGAAGGCCCCGAAGGTGAAATGATAAGCGAATATGCTGCTAAAGAGTGGAAGCATGAACCGCATATTGGCGAAACACCGGTAAAAGTAATTGATGATATTATTAAGGAAGGCCACAATTCAGTAGAGGCCATTGATAAAGCGGAAAAAGGGGTTACGGCAAATACTGCGGAGTTTAAGCGGATTAAAAACGATATGTATTGTTATAACGCCATGGCTAACAGCTATGCCCATAAAGTAAATGCGGCACTGCTGGTTTTACGCTACAAATATTCCAACGATATAGGCGACCTTGAAAAAGCTTTACCTGAGCTGCAAATCAGCCTGGATTATTACCAAAAACTGGTTGATCTTACTAAAAATACATATTTGTATGCCAACAGCATGCAAACCAAACAACGTAAAATTCCGGTTGGGGGCAACGACGGTAAAAATAAGACCTGGATTGAGTTGTTGCCTTACTACCAGCGGGAACTTGCCAATTTTAAAAAGAATATCGACTCGTTAAAATCACCGCAGGCAACTGCGAAACAGGCAATCAAAATTCAATTGCTTGATGCCCCCGTTACCTTAAATACGGATACCTATAAATTATCAGCAGGTAGCCAGGTATATGCGGATTCAGCAGGTGCTATTAAAAATATAGCGCCTGAATTAGCCGGATTAAAGGGTATTAAAATGGTAAAAGCCAAACAGGTTGCCGATGGTACAATCCTAACTTTCACCAATGTAAAACCGGTAAAGGTTTTGGTAGGTTATTTTGCCAGCAAAACCCCGCAATATTTACAGGAGCCGCAGCTCGAAACCGATGCCAGCGCCAATGATTATGGTCAGGCGGATATTAAGATAGCCAATGCTATACAAATTGAAGGCTTGCCGCCGGTTAACGTGCATACGTACACATTAAAGGCCGGGAATAACACTTTGAGCCTGGGTAAAGGTGCTTGTTTAATTTTAGGTTTTGTTGATGATACGGCGGTTATACCAGTTTATGATGCAGGTTTAAGTAATGAAGGCAATATCAGGGATTTAAGATGGCTGTTTAAATGATTTAAATGAGAGGGAAAACGAAAATATTAACCATCCGTGCATCATTTATTGCCATAACAATTTTGTTGGCAGTAACAGCTCCGCAATTGTCTTTCTCCCAATCCGCGTTAAGGCTTTGGTACAGGCAACCAGCCGCAAAATGGACAGATGCTTTGCCCATTGGTAACGGATGCCTGGGTGCCATGTTATTTGGCGGTATTGATGAAGATCATATCCAGTTTAACGAGCAAACGCTATGGACGGGCGGCCCAAGGGCCTATGCGCGTAAAGGGGCTTCAAAGTATTTGCCAATCATACGCCGCCTGGTGGCTGAAGGTAAACAAGCAGAAGCAGAATCCATTGCCCAGGAACATTTTATGGGGATGAAAAGCCATGAGGACACCTATGCAACGGATTCAATTGCATGGTTTAAAAGCATGCGGTCAAACACATCGGCATCAGCCGCTGAATTTGATGATAGCCGGTGGAAAACCATCACCCAACCCGAAGCAAATGGCTGGGAAACATTTCCTGGTTTTGAAGGGCTTGATGGCGCTGTATGGCTGCGTAATAGTTTTGATTTACCTGCCGGGATGGCTGATAAGGGTCTGGAGTTAGATCTTGGCCGTATTCGCGATATCGATTTTACCTACATCAATGGTAAATTGGTAGGCACAACCAATAACACCACTAACCGTAAATACATTATCCCGGCAGGCTTACTGCATCCGGGTAAAAATACTATTGCTATACAGGTACTTAATTTTTATGACAAGGGAGGATTAACTTCAGTAAAGGAAAAACCTTCGATCTCTCAAAAGGATGCGCCTCAAAACAGCATCATATTAAAACCGCTGTGGAAATATTGGGTACAAAACGACCAGCCCCCGGCTTACCCACGCTACAATGCCGATTATCAGCCATTCGGCGATGTTTATTTGCAGTTTCCTAAACAGCAGGTATCAAATTATACCCGCGATCTTGATATTAATAACGCGACTGCACATTTAATCTACAATGCCGGCGGTATTGCTTATTCGCGCGAATATTTTGCAAGCGCTCCTGACCATACTATCGCTATACACTTAACTGCCAACAAATCCGGAAGCATCACCTTTAAAGCATTCTTTAAAACGCTGCAAAAATCTTATCACATCTATAAAGTTGATAACAGCACATTGGCATTATCGCTCAAAGTAAGTGATGGTGTATTGCGGGGAGTGAGTTATTTGCATGCCATTGCAACAGGTGGCAAGGTTGCTGTAAATTCAAATGGTATTACTGTTACTAATGCGAATGAAGCTACACTTTATTTAACAGCTGCCACCAGTTTTAAAAATTATAAAGATGTATCAGCAGATCCTGCTGCTATCTGTAAAAATATAATAGCCAAACTGGCCGGAAAAAGTTATACAGCTATAAAAGCTGCTCATATTAAGGATTATAAAAGCTATTTTAACAGATTCACACTCAATTTAGGTGCTGCCGCTAATGATACCCTACCTACTGATAAACGTATATTAAGTTTCAGCAATACTACCGATCCGGCTTTAATAGCGCTTTATGTGCAGTATGGGCGTTATCTGCTTATCTCGTCGTCACGCCCAGGTGGGCAGCCCGCAAATTTACAAGGTTTATGGAATGACCTGCTTACACCACCCTGGGGCAGCAAGTTTACTACTAACATCAACCTCGAAATGAATTACTGGCCGGCAGAAGAATTGAACCTATCGGCATGTAGCCGGCCTTTTTTTAGTATGGTTGATGATCTGTCGCAAGCCGGAAAACTTACAGCAAAAGAACATTACGATGCACCCGGCTGGGTATTACATCATAATACTGATCTGTGGCGTGGAACTGCGCCCGTAAACTCATCAACGCATGGCATTTGGGTAAGCGGCGGTGCATGGCTTTGCCACCAGTTGTGGGAGCATTATTTATTTACAAGCGATAAGTCGTTTCTACAACATCGTGCCTATCCCGATATGAAAGGTGCGGCCGAGTTTTTTGTACATTTTTTAACAAAAGACCCTAAAACGGGGTATTTGATCAGTACACCATCAAACTCACCGGAGCATGGCGGCTTGGTTGCAGGGCCGACCATGGATCATCAGATCATTCGTGACCTTTTTAAAAATACCATACAGGCCGCTGACATTTTAGGTATTGATACTAAATTCAGAGATACGTTAAAAGCTATGTATGCGCAAATTGCACCCAATGCAATAGGAAAATATGGGCAGCTGCAGGAATGGATGGAAGATAAGGACGACACCGCTGATACACACCGTCATGTATCACATTTGTGGGGTATTTATCCCGGTACCGACATTACGTGGGATACGCCTGCGCTAATGAAAGCAGGCAGGCAATCTTTAATATACCGGGGAGATGAAGGCACAGGATGGAGCATTGCCTGGAAAGTTAATTTATGGGCCAGGTTAAAGGATGGCGACCATGCCATGCGCCTGTTTGATATGCTGCTTTCACCGGCTGACGTTAGTTCAGGTAAGGAGAAGGGCGGCGTGTATCATAATTTATTTGATGCACATCCGCCTTTTCAGATCGATGGAAACTTCGGCGGCGCAGCCGGATTTGCTGAAATGCTTTTGCAAAGCCAGGGCGGTATTATTGAACTGCTGCCGGCTTTGCCCTCAGCCTTACCCAATGGAACTATTACAGGCATTTGCGCCCGTGGCGGTTTTGTACTGAATTTTAAATGGAACGACGGGCAGTTACAAAATGTAGCAGTAACATCCAAAGCTGGCGGCGTTTGTAAGCTCCGCTATCATGATAAGGCCATCGTTTTTAATACGCAAAAAGATAAGACATATCATTTTGATGGTGTTTTGAAGGAGTTGTAAGATGGAGAAGCATGAAACCAATAAACAACACCCATCCCGCCTGGTAATTCAGCCGGTTTTTGTGGGTTTTATTTACCTGGTTTTACTTTTCACCTGTAAACCCGTATTTGCTCAAAATATCCGGCAGGAAACATTGCTAAACACTAACTGGCGCACCATAGCCAATGAGCATGATATAAATGCTTATAAAGGATTTGAAAAAGCTGGCTTCCGGGATAAAGGCTGGGTAACCGTTGATGTGCCGCATAATTGGGACACATACGGAGGCTATCGCCGTTTAAAACATGGTAATTTGCATGGTTACGCATGGTACCGCAAAGTGTTTTCAATAACAAGGCGCTCAGCAGATAAAAGATATTTTTTGTGGTTCGAAGGTGTAGGCTCATATGCCACAGTGTGGCTCAACAATGTACAGGTTGGCTATCATGCCGGTGGGCGTACAACATTTACTATTGATGTTACCAAAAGTATCAAAACGGGCAATAATTTGCTATGTGTGCGTGCCGATCATCCTGCATTTATAAAAGA
>Ga0302309_10003345_pt1 | contig 12488 bp, 8 predicted proteins | sample III_Palsa_N1_1_FD_200453 | JGI IMG/M metagenome (GOLD analysis project Ga0302309, IMG submission 200453) | Peat permafrost microbial communities from Stordalen Mire near Abisko, Sweden - III_Palsa_N1_1 | ecosystem: Environmental > Terrestrial > Soil > Palsa > Peat permafrost | place: Sweden... | reverse complement strand
AAGGCATAAAAGCCTACAAACATGCCAATGGTACGGTAACTATTTTCCGCCCCGAGAAAAACGCCAAGCGTTTTAACAAATCGGCAGAAAGATTGTGCATGCCTACCCTGCCCGAGGATATCTTTTTGCAAAGCCTGGCCGCTGTTGTCGACCTGGACCGCGAATGGATCCCTACAAAAGCGAACCACGCTTTATATATCAGGCCCTTCATGTTCGCTACCGACCCTTATTTGGGCGTAACGCCATCGGCAACCTACAAATACATGGTGTTAACCGGCCCGGTTGGCCCCTACTTTTCAAAAACCCTACGGGTTAAGATCGAGACGCATTACACCCGCTCTGCCGAAGGCGGTATGGGCTACGCCAAATCATCGGGTAACTACGGCGGCAGTATGCTGCCCGCCCGCAAAGCCGTTGAAGAAGGTTTCGACCAGTTGATATGGACGGATGCCAGGGACCACCAGTATATTGAGGAAATGGGCGCCGCCAACATCATGTTTGTGCTGGATGGCAAATTGATAACCCCATCAACCCGCGATACCATTTTGGATGGTGTAACCCGCGATACCGTGTTGGCGCTGGCCCGCGAATGGGGCTATACCGTTGAAGAACGCCGCGTATCGGTTGATGAGATCATCAAAGGTGCCAAAAACGGCAAACTACAGGATGCTTTCGGCGCAGGCACTGCCGCTACCATAGCGCCGGTGGGTTCCATCAGCCTGAATGGTGAAGAATACTTCCTGAGCGATCCAAAAACCCGCGAGTTCTCGCAAAAAGTTTTAAAGGAACTGGATGCCATTAAATACGGCAACACCCCCGATACCCACGGCTGGAATTTTATAGTTTAAGCTATTACATTTTCCTGCTAAAGCAAAAAACGCCGCCCTGTTTAATTCAGGCGGCGTTTTTTGTGCTTTTAATAGCCTTTTTAAATAGGTGTTTTTAACCATAAAAAGGGTGTTTTCACCCTACCCCCAAAGCCATATTAGCCGTTACTTAGTACCAGCCTAAACCATATCGTTAATAGTTTGATTGGGGGAATTAGCCCGTTAACACGGGCTTTTCTTTTTTTATCAATTTCCAATTATTCCCATCTCAAATTATACGCGGCGGTTTAAAATCGCAGCTAAAAATTACAAGCGGCAGATGGAGTAATACCCTCTTTATCCTTTGTTAATACTGCTTTCCCATTAACAAAAGTAACTATCCAAATACTGTCATAATCGTCATCGGGCCATTTTAAATCCGGCGCGCTTATACCCAGCGCGCGAATGATGGGGGCAATTGCTTTATGCTCCCAAACAATCAAAACCGTTCCTGTTTTAGTTTGGAGGTCCGCCGCCATATTTATCGAGTCCTTTTCGGCATGGCTGGTATTAATTTTAAGGTTATACTTTGCTGCCAATGGTGTAACTGTTTCAAACATCCGCGCGTGCTCGGTGCCATCACCCATCTTCATTTCCGGAACATAGGTAAAGGCAGGCACGCCAAATTTGGCGTACAACACCGCCGGTAGCTGCATGGCCCGGTTTAGGCCCTGGCAGGTAAGGTTATCACCCTTTTCGGGCTTTTCCCCATGGCGAATAAAAACAAGCTTTAAACTGCCGGCAGTTTGGCAATTGGCAATGCCGCAATTAGCAGTAATAGCTACTAAAAAAATGAAGATAACTCTTTTCATAGGTTGATTTATTGTAAAAACAGCCGTAATTAGCTGCCCGTTTTTTTAAAAATTACTAAGCCTTATTTATGGCTATTGTGGCACGATTAACTTATAACAAACACATTATTAACCATAAGCAAATTTTGTAAAACTATTCAAAAAAATATTATCGCCTGCGGCCGTATCATTAATTTAATGTTAATAAATAATTAAAATAAGGGCGGCATTTACCGCCAATCTTAGGCCATTGTTAACTCAAAAAAATCATTAGGTTAACAAATGCAAATCGGGCAAAAATTCAGAATTTATTCAGAATTCAAGAGGTTTCTTTGTGGCTTAATTACACGTTATTAAGATTTATTACATCGTAAAAAACCCCTTGATTTATGATCGCCATTTGCCACGAAACAACACCAGCTATAATTTGCAAGAAGCATTACTTCTTATCAAAAAGGAAATATAATAAATCTAATCATCCTTATTTTTATTTGGATTTAGTCTAAATAAAGTATTCCTTTGCGCAGACTTACCAATAACATGCAGCAGTTGACATCGACTATACCAACAACTTCCCCTTTTATGCCGCAGCATTTTTTTATAAAGGCGTCAATACATCCGCAGCTTTCATTAATCAATACAACTACGTAATACATGAACCATTTTTTACAATTTAAACACCATTTTTTACTAATAATCCTTTTTGCCGGCTTTCACTTTTCATCAGTTGCCCAAACCATCAGGGGCAAAGTTGCTGACGCAAAAACCGGGGAAATACTCATCGGCGCTACTGTTCATATCGAAAAAGATAATTTTAAATCGAACACAACGGTTAAGCTGGATGGTATTTATACATTCAAAAACATACCTGCCGGAGCTTACAAGCTAAGTGTAAGCTTTGTTGGCTATAAAACCACTAAAACGTACGATGTTGAGGCAAATGCCACAGGAACCACTATTTTAAACATAGCCATGCTTGATAATGCTACCGTACTTAACGAAGTAGCCATTACCGAACACGCCAGCAAGGAAAGCGATAAATCGGCCAGGAGTGATGAAAAGAACTCTAATAATACCATAAACGTGGTTTCGGCCAGTTCCATTGCCATTTCGCCCGATGTATTGGTTTCTAATGTATTGAGCAGGGTATCGGGCATTACCATCGACAGAAATAATACCGGCGATGCCGAGCACGTGATCATCCGCGGCATGGATAAACAATATAATACCGTTTTGATAAACGGTGTGAAAATTCCAAGCCCCGATAACAAGAACAGGTATGTACCGCTTGATATTTTCCCTGCCGACCTGGTGGAAAAAATAGAGGTTTACAAATCACTTACGCCCGATATGGAAGGCGATGCCTCGGGCGGTGTGGTTAACATGGTTATGAAAACCGCGCCCGACAGATTGAAGATTGAAGGAGATTTTGGCACGGGCTACAGCCAGCTATTTTTAGACAGGCCGTTTGCCAGTTTTAATAGCAGTACCGTGAACAGCAAAGCGCCCGGCGAGTCGTTACCGCCGTATGGCGCGGCAGCTATCAGTGATTTTCCGTACCAAAACCTGCTTACCAAAACCGGTAACCCACCGCCAAACAGCAATGCCAGCCTAACCATAGGCAATCGTTATTTAAATAACAAACTGGGGGTACTGTTTTCAGGCACTTATCAAAACTCATACCAGGGCAGCAACAGCTTTGTTGTTGTACAGGAAAATACCGTAGGCGCATCGCCAAACATCAATACACCAAACCAGGAGACTGCTTTTCAAAGCTCTTATAACCGCCAGTACTCCTCACAGCTTAGCCGCCTGGGAACAATCGCTTCCATTGATTACAAGTTCGATCCTAATAACGTTATCAATTTATTTGGCACTTATCTGCAACTGGACGAGCACCGGGTGCGCCAAACCCAAACATCTACCTATGGTGGCTATTCCTACCAGGGCTATAGTGCTACTAACGGGGTTGATGACCTGACCGAAACCAGAACCGACCTGCAAAATATTTACAACTTAACCTTAAAAGGGAAACACAAAATAACCAAAGCATTCTCGCTCGACTGGACCCTGGCCAATTCAGAAGCCACGCATAAACAGCCGGATATTGCCGAATTTAAAACCTCGTACCAAACAAGCCCCGATACGGTTAAGGCACATGGCGGTAAAAACGTACCTAACCCGAACAGCCCCGGCAGTTCGGTGTTTATAACCCCGGATATTATTGATGGCCCGGTAACCGTAGGCAATGAATCGAGAGAGTGGACACGCAATACCGATAAAGACATTTCGGGCTACTTAAACCTGCATTATGACCTGAATATTTTTGGTCGCAAGGCTGTATTGTCGGCAGGCGGCATGTTCAGGCATAAAACAAGAGATAATTTTGTTGATAGCTACAGCCTTCCCAACACCCTTATACCGGGTACCGATAATGCCGAACTGTATACCTCTATCCCCGCATCACAATTTTCCTTTTCCACCAGCCCGGCTAATGCCATTGGCTCGGCCATTAGCGATCCAGGGGTATATACCTTTACCGAAAATATTCAAGCCGTTTATGGCATGGCGCAATACTTTATCAACGACCGCCTTGATGTTGTATTTGGTGTAAGAACCGAATATACTTACCAATATTACTATTCCAACTTACCGGTTACCTTCCCCGGAAAAACGGCTACCATCACCTATGTTGATTACCTGCCCAGCATTAATGCAAAATATTCATTAACCGACAATCAGGCATTACGTGCATCCTATTTCCAATCCGTTTTACGGCCTGCATTTGCCGATCTGATCCCTTATCCCGATCAAACAAGCGATGATCCTTACGCCACGCTTGGTACCCCCTACCTGCAACACACGGTTATCAACAACTATGATTTAAGGTATGAGTTTTTTCCCGGTGTATTTGATGAATTTATGGCAGGCGCGTTTTACAAGTACCTTATAAACCCTATTGAGCAAGTACTGCAACAAGGGCCGAGCGGTGCCACACTATACCTGGAGCCTGAAAACCTGGGCAATGCCCAAAATTACGGAGCCGAATTTGCTGCAAAAAAATTCTTTGGCAACGTTGGCGTATCGGTCAATTACACCTACACCCAATCGCAGATCACCACGCCGAAAAGTGTGGATGTAGACGGCACAGTAACCGCCCGCAATCAAACCAGGCCCTTGCAGGGGCAAGCTGCCAATGTGGGCAATTTCTCGCTGCTATACAAAGATCAGAAAGCCGGGTTGGATGCTCAGATATCATTAGCCTATACCGGCGAACGCATACAGGCGGTATCGCAATACTACGGCCTGGATACCTGGGAAAAGGCTTCAACCTTTCTTGATCTTTCCGCCCAAAAAACCATTGGAAAACATTTTATCCTTTTTGCAAAGGCTAATAACATCCTGAATACCCCTTATGAATTATTCATCAAACAAAATAACAGCCAGGATTATTCCGGCATTTTAAAATACCCGGATCAAAAAAGCCCCAATTACACCACGGTGGAGTATGACCAGTATTATGCCCGCTATAACCTGGGTTTAAGATTCAAGTTTTAATTTACTCAATAACTCAAATAATAAAATCAAAAAATCATCCATTAATTAATTCATCATTTATGAAAAAGCTAAAATTAATTTCTTTATGCCTGTCGGTTCTCGCGATTGCTGCCTGCAAAAAGAGCGATAAAGCAGTGGTATCGGTACCACTTATTCAAATTGGGCAACCCATACCAAACTCGGGTACTTTGCCAGCAGGTACTTATAAAGGCACCATGCTTGCCAACCAAACTTACACCATTGGCGGCGATATTACCATTAACGCCGGCGATACGCTATTGATACAAAAAGGTGTAAAACTTAACATGACAAATGGTGCAAACATCATCAACAATGGTACTTTTATCAGCTTAGGAACAAGCGATGCGCCTATAACCATCACCGATCCGCGCAGATCAAAAACCACAGGCCCATCAACGTTAGGCCAGGATTCGGCGTATGTTGGCGGCTGGGGTGGTATTTACAGCAGCGCTACAGCTAAATTAGTAGTAATTAAATGGACACACCTTGATTTTGGCGGAGCAGCTTTAAAAGCACTTCCTTTTCCAAATTCCAACTCGCTTAAAGCAGGCTCCCAGTATATTTTATACTTTCAAAACCCAGCCGGCGTATTCATAATGGAAGATTCATGGATTTATGGAACTCCTGATGATATAGCTCGTTTTTATGGTGGCTACTGCAACATTATGAGAAATACGGTTGAAAAATTTGGCAGCACCGGTGGCGATGGATTTAACCCCAAGGGCAGCGCGACTGGTAATATGGCTTATAATCTTTTTATTGGCGGTGCAACCAACGGTACAAAAACAGCCAGCGATGGTACTACAGCAGGCGAATGCCAGTTTGCCATTTATAACAATACTTATATTAATGACGGGTTTAGAAACACAGGTGTTTTTGGAGCAAGAAGCGGCTCTGTTGAAGTTGAGAACGACTCAAGGGCACTGGTTTACAATAACCTGATAACTGATTGCGATTTTGGCGTTCGTATTGCAGGCGGCCCCGGTGGTGCAAAGGTTTACCTTGCCGATACTACCTATGATGCCCAGGATGCAATTAAACAAACCGCTTACGGTTACAATTTTTATTATGGCGATAATGCCGCTATAACCGGTCAGTTTGTACCTACAAGTGTGGCGCAACCGGTAGTTACTCATCCGCAGGCTACTGATATTCCAAATATGGCGGCTTTCTTAGGCGCTTCCTACACTTTCGGCTTTGTTTATGACGGCAGTTCACTGGTAGGTAAAAACAACCCATTGTTTGTTAATTACCCGCTGCCTGCAGCTAATAACTTCTGGATCACACAATGCTCGGTTGATGGGTATAACTTTCACCTGCAAGCCAATTCACCGGCTATTGGTAAAGGAACTACCGACGCCAGTGTAGTTGCACCGCTTACTACAGGCATTCCTGTTAATGCTACGTTTGGCTCGAGCGAGATAACCCTTCCCGGAAGGGATATGGGTTGCTATCAAACAAATGGCACCGGTAATCACCACTAAAATCTTAACAAATATTTAAATAAAAGGTAGCTACGGTAAGTAGCTGCCTTTTATTATTAATAAGGCACAAGCATTAATATTAAAGTACTGAATGAAAACAAAATCATTGATCGTTTCATTATTCGCAGGGGCATTTTTATTAGCATCCTGCTCAAAAGCACCAAAAAGTTTAGCGCCGGCACCACCGGCAACAACCGTATCGGTTAATGCACCGCCCCTGCCAAATACGGTTGATAAAACCGATACCATAAACGTTATGGCTTACAATATTTTAAGCTATGGCGATGATTGCCAGGGCAGCACAACCGGCCTGAACGGTTATTTCAGAACCATTATTCAATACACGCAGCCTGATTTGTTGAGCTGTGAAAAAATGAACTCTTTTCAGCTGCCGTCTGTTTTGCCGGTTAATCTGGCCGATAACATTACCGATAGCGTGCTTAATACCGTATTCCCCGGCCGTTATGCCTATGCTACGGTTACCAATGCCAGCAATGGCGATAAAATGTCGGTGCTGTTTTACAATAAACAGAAATTAACCTTTGTGAAAACAGAAACCTTAGTAGCTTATATTACTGATTTCGACCTGTACAAATTATATTATAACGACCCTAACCTGGCCATTACCCACGATACCACTTTTTTGTATGCTATTGTTAATCATACTCAATCGGGTTCATCAAGTTCCGACCGCGATATGCAGGTGGAACAGGAAATGGGGAATTTAAGGGCGAAATTCGCTTATTTACCCAATGTGATCAACATGGGCGATTTTAACACCGCCAATAGTTATGAAGCCGGCTATCAAAGTATCATCACCTCGCCCGATACGACAACAAGAATGGTTGACCCGCCGTTTTATCCCGACAGGGCTGAAATATACCCTGCTCAATGGGAAAACAATGCCAGGGCATTTGCTCAATTTTTAACAACCACCACCAGGGCATTAGCCAGTATACCCAATACCTGTGGCACAGGCGGCGGCGCAAAAGGCTGGTACGATCATATTTTTATATCGCCATGGCTGCTTTATGGTTCAAATTATATGCAGTATATCCCCCACTCTTATCAAACAGTGGGCAACGATGGCAACCGTTTGGGCGTTGATATAAACAGTGCTACACCGGTTGTAAATACATCGGCCCCGGCAGCGGTTATTAACGCTTTATACCAGTTTTCTGATAAATACCCCATAACTATAAAACTACTGGTAAAAGCCAACAGGAACGCATACAGCATTGCCGACCCTAAAGAAAGAAATTAATAAATGATTTAAGGCCGCTATGGCCCAGTGAAATTGCTTTTAAAAATCCAAACTATTAAAATCAGGCTAAAGCCGCTTAATGTTGTTTTATGAGCCCTTGGCTAAAGCCAAACGGCAATGAATGCAAAAAATTTGTTTCGGATGAGGTTTAAAATCATTGCAGTACCACTAAAGTGGGACAGGGATAAATAAGAAACACGAGGGCTTTAGCCAAAAATGACCGGCAAAATTTAAAAGCGATTTCCCTGGGCTATGGCCTTATTCTACACTAACGGTGAGGCCTTCCTGCTGTAAAATTTTGCGGTAGATCTCCATTTCGGTAAATGAGCCTTCTAAAACGGCGCATTTACCTTCGTTATGTACCTTCCAGGCTATTTTTTCGGATTGGGATTCAGAATAATCCAGGTATTTCATCATGCAAAAAATCACATGATTAAAACTGTTTACCTCATCATTCCACAATATCAAACGGTGCAGTTCTTTCAAACCCACCAGCAACTCTTCGAGTGTAAAAGTTTCTTCCTGTACTTCGGTTGGCATATGTAACTGCAAAATTACTTAAAAACTATAATAAATGGCGTAGAATTGTGTTTGAATGAGAATTTTGAACATTATGGTGCAGATAATTTTAATTGCGCCACCATATTATACGATGGTTCATTCACTAAATCGATAGATCACTCATTTAAATACATGAAAAGATACCCCGCCTACATTTTAGCCTTTGCCTTGCAATTATTTGCAAGCGCTTTATGCCGCGCCCAGCCTGCACCGGCAGCGCTTAACTTAAAACAGCCCCCCGCTAATATCAACATTGATGGCGATATTAAAGAGTGGGGCGATAGTTTAAGCCATTACAGCCCCGAAGAGCGCATTACTTACGATATAGCTAACAGTAAAGATACCCTGTACGTTGCTGTAAAAATATACGACCGGACAGAAATTGCCCGTATTATGCTGGCCGGTTTAACTTTCAGCATTGATCCGCGCGGAAAAAAGAAGGAAACTTATAGCATGACCTATCCTTTAAATGTAGGCGGGGCACCGGCATTTAACGTACATACCGATAATGAGGACAATATTACGCAAGCCGACCGCGATGAATTACAGCGGGAACGCCTGACAACGCTAAGAGGTATTAAGGTTGTTGGCTTTAAGGATATTGAGGATGATATGATCACTACATCAAACACCTATGGTTTCCAGGCGGCTATAGATTACGACGCCGTTGGCAACCTGGTGTACGAAGCGGCCATACCGATAAAATTTTTCCACGCGGATGGCGACTTGAAAAACGGCTGGGCATTCAATATCAAGATTAACGGCAAACCAAGGCCAACACCCGGCAGCGATGATAGCGGCGACACTGGCGGCGGTGGAGGAGGACGTGGTGGCGGCATGGGCGGTGGTGGTGGCGGTCGGCATGGTGGCGGCGGCAAGCGCGGCGGCGGCTCCAACAAAATTGCCGAAAACAGCGAACTATTTCAGTCTATCGATTTTTGGGGGAAATTTTATCTATCAAAATGATTTTTTGAGTGGGCGGTTTGCAGTGGTCAGTTTGCAGTTTGATTTTGGCTACAATAACATGCACACTGCAAACCGACTACTGACTACTGACTACTGACTACTCAAAACTATTCCACCGTATATTTATACACTTGCCTGCCCAGGTTACCATTATCATCAATACCTTCCACTACTACACGATAAGTACCCTTGGTATCGGCGTTATAATATTCAAACGAGGCTTTCCCATCCTTATCAGTAATAATATTGGGGTTCCAATAAATGGTTGAGCGCAAATCGGGCGCTTGTGCCTCTGTTTTGGGGCCATCGTATTTCGGCGAGTAAAATACACGCGCCTTACTAAACCCTTTGAAAGGATAAATTATTAACCCCGCCGGCGACTCGCTGGTGACAAAATTACCGCTTCCGCGTTTAGTGGTAATAACCAAAGCCCCGCCACTTGCTTCAGAGCCATAAATGGCTAAATAGGCTCCACTACGCAAAACTTCTATACTGTAAACATCGCTTGGGTTTATATCATCCAAATGGTCGCCGGTAGTTAAGCTACCGTCAATAATCACCACCATTGATGTAGAGCCACTTAAATGCCCCTGTGCACGATTGCTGGATGGTGTACCATCCACCCCAAAGCTCACACCAAAAACCCTCCCATTCAAACAATCAGATAATTTTACGCAACCATCAAGTATGTTGCCCATAATTATCTGATCGGCATTGCCTGCGCCATTAAGGTTGGTTGAGTTGGACAGATCGGGGCTTTTTCGTATTTTTTTATCCTTTATCACCACTTCTTTTAATACGGTCGACGCGGTATCGGTACCGGCGAAACGTTTAGTGGTAACCATTAATAACGCGGGCCTTGAGCCGGTTGCCGATATCATCCTGATATTATCGATCTCACCGGGGGAATACAGATTGATATCATCCACATCATGCTGAAGATCGTCAATCATTAACCTTACCGGGCCATTTTCATATCGTATTTTATTATTAATATAACTTGTGCCGGGTATTAGTATGGCTAAGGCATCGCTCAAATTATAATACTCCCGGTTCAGCATCTTCATATTGGCCTCATATTCGAGCGAGGTGCCATAATTGTTATAAATATCGGGTTTGGAGGCGGTTTTATCCTTTATTATCACCTCTTTAAGCTGCCTGCCGTTTCGCAGCGAATCCTGGCGCATACGTGCGCGGTATTCCCCTATGTTTTGTAACATAACTGGCGTTAAGGCAGTGGCGGTATCGGTATTTATAATACTTTTTACTATTGCCGGATAGCTGGGCTGTTTAACATATATGGCTACGTTTGAACCATTATGCTGCTTTCGGGCACGGATTATTGTTTTTGCCGTATCAGAAAGTTCCAGATCAGTAAATTTGAAATTGCCGTTCATATCAGCAACCGTATCGGCCAAAAAGTTTTCGCGGCTTGCCATTAAAGTAACCTTACCGTTTGGAGCAGGGTTGCCTGATGGCGTTTTTACCCCGCCCGTTATCTCCAGCGATCTTTCAGGCTGGTAAGCCGGTGGCAACTCGCTATTATTCAAAACCTTTTTCCATTCAAACCTGCGGTAACCCTGGGTAAGCATCAGTATATCCAGGTTGGCCTGCGCGCCATCGTCAGTACTATTAAAATAGTAATTAGGTTGTTCTATATAACCCTTAATATCCGAGGTTAACAGCAAACTGTTTAATATGGTAACCTCGGCGTTCTCATTTACAGGCACCCTGCTTTCATTAATTACCGATACCGAAAAACTACCCTGTAAAGCCGGATCTTTCCCATTGCTGGTACCAATATCTATCTTTACTTTTTGCCGGGTTGTGTATTTTTGCGATGGGGAAAATAATTTTAGCTTGATAGTATCATCGTTTCGTATAAATATGACACGCTCGTTAAGCGGTTCACCTCTCTGCGAAAAAAGCGTAAACTGAACAATGCCCGAAGGAAAACGGCTTTTAGCTATCCGCGTGGTAAACACCTCGGCCGCCAGTTTGCCCTGGGCCGTGTAATAAACCTTTCCGCCAGATTGTGCCACCAAATAAAACAGCGAGTTTTGCTTTGCCTGGAAAAGCTGGTCGTTTGCCGCCACTTTTACATAAATGCTATCGGCATCGCTGCTGTTAACCGCCAGTGTGTAGCCTGCCTGTTGTGCTTCCGGCAGGTCTACCGTATATTGTGAACTATCAGCCGCGGTGATCTTCGCTTTGTAGGTTTTGCCTGCCTGCGGTATCAGCGCGAATATACCCATACCCAAATGCTGGGTTGCGAACGAAGCAACCTCGTTACCATCATTATCAGTTATTGTTCCGCTGATATCACGCCCCAGGCCGTTGGGCCCTACACATTTTACCGCTATTTTTGAGCGTACGCCGTTTACTAACTGACCACCTTCGGGGAAAAACTGAATATCGGGCTTTAATTGCGCGGTTTCACCTGCAGGTACCGCCGGGGCTTGCTGGCCCTCAATTTTTATCATTTGATCATAAAAATAATCGGTACCGGCATTACGCATCCAGTTGGTATATGCCCTGATATGATAATTACCTGCCCTGAGCGTGTGTGATAATGCAAAATCGCCCCAACCCAGGCCAACAACAAGTTTTACTATATGACGGCTGATGATTGAATCCTTATTATTGATGAGTTCCACATACAATACGCGGCTTAATGCCGATAGCTGGTGCAGATTGCCTATTACTGTATAAGCTTTGAACCAGATGGTATCGCCGGGAATATAATAGGATTTATCCAGGTGCAGGTATACTTTTTCAACCGGGCGGGTGCTGTAATAATCATTCAGCGCGCGTACTGTTTTATTTAAACCGGTACTGTCGCTTTGCGCGAATGATGAAATACTTATAACGGTAAAAAGTAGTAATAAACAGGTTTTCAGTTTCATAAATGTAAATAAGGTTTTGTTTTAACGATTAAGGTTTAAATTTATTCTACTTTGTAATTGTACACTTGCCG
>Ga0302309_10003341_pt1 | contig 12508 bp, 1 predicted proteins | sample III_Palsa_N1_1_FD_200453 | JGI IMG/M metagenome (GOLD analysis project Ga0302309, IMG submission 200453) | Peat permafrost microbial communities from Stordalen Mire near Abisko, Sweden - III_Palsa_N1_1 | ecosystem: Environmental > Terrestrial > Soil > Palsa > Peat permafrost | place: Sweden... | reverse complement strand
AGCGCGGCAGGCTTAAACTTGAAATCGTCATCAAGGCTGGTCAGCATGGCTGCTGCAAAGTAATAATGGTTGCTGAAGTTATCGTTGTTATTCTGTACAGATGCTGTTCCCAGGCTGGTGACGGTTAGTTCAGGGACCGAAAGGCCAATGTAATACCAGTCGGTATAATACATTATTCCAAATCCCACATTTGGTTTTGTTTGTCTTACATCAACGGAGAATTCCTGGTCCTGCTGTGAGCCCTCGAGCGAGGAATAAAGGGCCACATAGTTTCTGAATCCGGCATTTAACGAAACGGCTAAATAGTCTTCAGCCCCTACCTGTATCGCTTTGGCAAAATAAGCGTTCAACTCAATTTCTTTCTCAATGGCCAACTGGTCGCTCAAGAGGCTAAAGCCGGTAGCAGCGGTCATGGAAGGGAGGGGGACGTCCCCGTTGATCAAAAACGAGGTTGGGCTGCCATTTATCCCTATCAATTGTTTACTCGCCAGGGTATTCAAGGAGCCTGCCTCGTCCAGTAGTGAATAAGCCGGGTTGATCGGAGTCAGGTTATCCATATACTGGGTATAACTAAAGGGCTGCTGCTGCGCAGCAACTTTTGTGCTTACAACGCCTAAAAGGAACAGGCTTACCAGGACTATTTTAGTGCTATTCATCAATTCTTCTTGTGAGCGGTGAGTAGTGAGTAGTAGTGAGTAGTGAGTAGTGAGTAGTAGTGAGTGGTGAGCAGTAGTGAGTGGTGAGGTTAGAGATCAGTTTTTCACCTAATTTCTAACCTCTGGTCTCTAATCACTAATTCCAACTAACCTCTAATCAACTAACCTCTAATCTCTACCTATTAATATTTCAGCACAATATAGCCAGTTTTATGTTTTGTTACACCATTTACATTATAATCCAGCGCGTAAAAATAAGTGCCGGGCGCCTGCATCCTTCCGTTGATATTGGAGTGGCCGTCAAATACCCCTGTGCTGTTGTCGTAGCCCTTTGCCTGGTAAACCAGCGCTCCACTGCGGTTAATGATCGTTAGGTGGTTGTTGGGGTAACTGGCTATTCCGTCTATCATCAGGAAGTCGTTGATGCCGTCGCCATTGGGCGAAACACCCTGGTGCACCAATATGCCGTCATTTGCCATTGATGCGCTGTCTGCCAGGTATCCAACATTTACCGGCCTGAATGCGGCACCGGGTGCCGTTTGGGTTACCGTTATCATATAAGTTTCGGTGACGCCACTCTGTGCCTTCACCACGATAGTGATGGGATTAGCCCCTTGAAAAAGGGGCAGGCCCTGCGACGCCGTGCCCGATGTTACTGTTGGTCCGTTCACGGTGACAGTTGCGGTGGAAACGCTGGTGGTTGGCGTTACCGTTACCGAGGATACCGTGTTTGGCACGCTTACCGTGTAGCTGGTTGTGCCTGTTGCGAATACCGGCGTTAATGTGCCGTTGCTGATCGTAAGGTTCGACAGGTTGTCATTGTTTGAGAGTACTGTAATGTTTACAGTCGCGGTAGTGCTGCCGAGGTTGTTATATACCGTTACAGTATAATTTGCAGTTGGGCTGCTTGCCGTAGGCGTTCCGCTGATGGTCCCGGTAATATTATTAAAGCTTAAGCCGGGCGGCAGGAATGGCCCGATATAAAAGCCGCCCGTTGGCTTTATTTGTTTTACGGCATTATTGCCATAATCGGCCACATATACATTACCGGCGCCATCTACAGCTACTCCGACGGGATTGCTGAAGCCTGATCCGATGGCAACCGGGATATTGCTTCCCACCGGAATCATCTTTACCGCATCGTTGCTGTAATCGCCAACATATACATTGCCTGACGCATCGACGGCTACACCAAAGGGACTATTGAAGCCGGAGCCTATGATGGCTGGCGTATTGCTGCCTGCCGGTATCTCTTTTACGGCATTGTGGCCCCTGTCGCTTACGTACACATTGCCTTGTGCATCCACCGCTATGCCTGCCGGTTCGCTAAAGCCTGATCCTATCGTCTGGATCGTCGTGCTTCCTGCCGGGATCTCTTTTACGGCATTGTTACCATAATCGGCTATGTACAGGTCGCCTTGTGCGTCTACGGCTACGCCTGTGGGTGTTTTGAAGCCTGAGCCTATCGTTTGCCGGGTACTGCTGCCTGCCGCGATTTTATAGACAGCATTTGCGCCATAATCGGCCACATATATATCGCCCGCCGCATCTGCGGCTACGCCATAGGGCTGGATAAAGCCGGAACTTATCGTGGCTGGCGCTCCGTTGCCTGCCGGGATCTTCTTTACCCGGTCGTTGCCCCTATCGGCTACATAGATGTTTCCCAGTGCGTCTATTGCTACCCCCGTCGGCCCGCTGAAGCCTGAGCCGAAGCTAGCTGTGGTACTGCTGTAGCCTACGGGCGCTATTCCGCTGCTTGTTGGGGTAAGTGGTGTAATGGCCGTATTTTGGGTATAAACTTGCGGGCTGGCATAGCTAACCGTGAGCGCCGGGTAATTTACGGTTATGGATAGTGCTGTGATTTGGCCACCCGCAGCGTTATATGCCGTTACGATATAATTTGCTAAGGGGCTTGCCGCTGTGGGTGTACCGCTGATGGTACCGGTTGCATTATTAAAGATTAAACCGGCAGGTAAAAATGGTTCGATATAATAGCCTCCTGTCGGGCTGAGCTGTTTTACGGCATTATTCCCATAATCGGCCACGGCCATATTACCTTGTCCGTCTATCGCTACGCCGGCGGGACTGCTGAAACCTGATCCTATTACTATCGGCGTATTGCTCCCTGCAGGGATCTCTTTCACGGCGTTATTGCCAAAATCGCCGACATATACATTGCCTTCCGCATCAACAGCCACGCCGATGGGGTTATTGAAACCTGACCCGATGATTTGCGGCCCTGTACCTAGGGGGCTGCCTGCCGGAATTTCTTTAACGGCGTTGTTGAGCCTGTCGGTAACGTACACATTTCCCTGCGCGTCTACCGCTACGCCCGCCGGCCCGTTAAAGCCCGAGCCTATGGTTACCGGGATATTGCTGCCTGCCGCTATCTTCTTTACCGCGTTGTTGCCGTAATCGGCCACGTACACATCGCCGGCGGCGTCTACCGCTACACCTGTGGGATGGTTGAAGCCGGACCCTATCGTTATTTTGGTATTAAGGCCCTCGGGCATTTTGTAAACAGCATTTGCGCTGTAGTCGGTCACATACAAATTCTCCTCCAGATCTTCTGCTATGCCATAGGGCGCACTAAAGCCTGTTCCTATGATGGGTGGGGTTACAGCTTCTGCCGGGGTCACCACTTTCACTTGTTTGTTGCCCCTGTCGGCTACATACACAGCTACCAGTCCAACTGTCGCTACACCGGTAGGGCCGCTGAAACCTGAGCCTATGGTAACCGGGCGGGAGTTATAGCCTGGCGCCGCTACGCCGGCGCCTAAGACATCCGGCGTAAGCGGCGTTATAGCTGTGCCCACGGTATATGTTAGCAGCGGGCTGTCGTAGGTGTAATTAGGGGGTTGCCCGGTAACGGTAATCTCTAATTCTGCCTCAGCGCTTCCGGTGATATTATAGGCTATTACGTCATAACCTATCCCGGGCACACCCCCAATTCCCTGGGGCGTGCCGCTGATCGTCCCCGTCGTATTATTGAAGCTTAATCCGGCGGGTAAGAAAGGGCTGATGTAAAAGCCGCCCGTGGGTTTAATTTGTTTTACGGCATTGTTGCCATAATCGGCTGCATACACATTCCCGGCCCAGTCAACCGCTACCCCGTCGGGGCTGCTGAAGCCTGAGCCCATAGTTTGCGGCGTATTGCTTCCTGCAGGGATCTCTTTTACCGCGTTATTGCCAAAATCGCCGACGAATACATTGCCTGAAGCATCAACGGCCACGCCAAATGGATTGCTGAAACCCGAGCCTATTACCTGCGGGGTATTGGCGCCCGCCGGTATCTCTTTTACCGCGTTGTTGCCCCTGTCGCTAACGTACACATTGCCCTGCGCATCTATTGCTACCCCTGTCGGCTGGTTAAAGCCGGAACCTATGATCTGCGGCGTACTGCTGCCTGCAGGAATCTCCTTTACCGCATTGTTTCCGTAATCGGCCACGTAAACATCACCTGAGCGGTCTATCGCAACGCCAGTCGGGTGGCTGAAGCCGGAGCCTATGCTCGTTTTAATTCCGGTGCCGGCGGGGATTTCATATACCGCATTGGCGCCATAATCGGCTACATATATATTCCCTGTCGCGTCAACCGCTATCCCGTATGGCTGAGTAAAGCCGGAGCTAACGGTTACCGGCGTTCCGTTGCCTGGCGGGATCATTATGACCCGGGAGTGGCCCCTGTCGGCTATGTACACATTGCTTTGTGCGTCTGCCGCTACGCCCGTCGGCCCGCTAAAGCCCGAGCCAAGGCTAACAGGGCTGCTACTGTAGCCCGCCGCAGCTACATTACTGCTGGTTGGTGTAAGCGGCGTTATGGCCGTGTTAACGGGATAAACATTGAAGCTGGTGTAAATGACGACGGGCAGGGGCGGGAGATTAACCGTAATGTTTGTGATTGCCGAGATAACGCCACCGGAATTATAGGCATTTATGGTGTAATTTGTTGCCGGGCTTGCTCCGGTTGGAGTACCGCTTACAATTCCTGTAGTGCTGTTAAAACTTAAACCAGCAGGCAAAGCGGGGTTTATATAGTAACCGCCTGCGGGTTTAGCTTCTTTAACAGTGCCGCTGCCGACATTGGTTACATACAGATCGCCCGCGCCATCGACGGCAATTCCGTACGGAGCCGGGAAACCGCTTACGGCGACCTGCGTACCACCACCTGAAGGCAGCTCGGTTACCTGCAGGCTGCCTGCATCGGCAACAAATATATCGCCCGAGGCATCAACCGCTACACCGGTTGGAAGAACGAACCCGCTCCCTATTGTTACCCTGCTTCCGCCGCCAGCGGTTATCTCATATACCGCAACCGGGCCTCCACTGCCTGAATCGGCCACATATACATTACCGGCGGCATCAACTGCTACGCCGCTCGGATAACCGAATGAGAAACTGAACGAAATAGTAGTGCCGGTAGGCGGTATTTCACTTACCAGGCCGGTGGCCACATCCCCCACATACACATTGCCTGCCGCATCTACCGCTACGGCGCCGGGCGTATTGAAATAACCCGTGGGGCCTAAACTTGCAGGCGTACCTGGCGTACCCCCTGTTACCGGGATCTTATAAACTGCGCCATTGTTAGATCCTGCTGTCCCCCCGTCGGCAACATAGATATTGCCTGCAGCGTCTAACGCTATACCCAGCGGCGACACGAAAGACCCGGACGCTATGGTTGTTGTGCCGCCGCCGGCAAGGATCTCTGTTATGCCCGTATTACCCGCATCGGCAACATAAACGTTACCGATGGCATCCACGGCAACCCCTTGCGGCTCGGTGAATCCGGCCCCTATAGGCAAAATGGTGCTGTTATAGGCGGGCGCACCAACCCCTGTACTTGTTGGCGCCAGCGGTGTTATAGCGTCGGTTGTGATATAAACCAGCGGAGTGCTGTAGGTAAGGGTTGGCGGCGGCGAAAGATTAACGGCATTATAGGCAGCAACATTTTCCGGTTGTCTGTCTTTACCCCCGTTATTTTTTAGCTTGATTACAGGCTTGGCGCCTGCATACAAACCGCTGCAAATGCAAAAAAAAACGATGAGCATTAAACCTGGCTTACCAGTAAAAACCGGATTACAGCCTGCTTTAAAATATTGGAATGGATAGGTCTTCATTTATTTTTTTTGTTGAAAAAATATGTCCGGCAACGATCAATATGCCTATGATAATAATCCTGATAATACAGCACGATGTCAATCCCCAATTAGGGGGGTATAATTGATGGCGTAAAATAGTGTATAGAAATAACGGGGGTGAGCGTTTTTGCCGGAAAACTATTCTTTAATGCATATAGAGGCCTACTAAACATAAGGCAGGAATATATATAGTTCAGGAAGCCTGGGAAAAAAACAAAGGCCAATCCCCCATTTGGGTGGGTAGCTGTTGAGGAGAGACGAGTAGCAGCGGCGGTTGGCGTTCGCAGTCGGCAGTTGGCGGTAGCAGTTTGCAGTTAGCAGAAATAACCAAGAAGGGAAGAACTATCCGTAGCAGTCATTTTGGTTCATAGTTGAAGAAGGTGAAGGGGCTTAGGTGATCAGATGACTAGTGATCAGAGATTAGAGATTAGATGACTAGTGATCAGAGATTAGAGATTAGATGATTAGAGATTAGTTTTTACCTAATCTCTAATCATCTAATCAACCAATCTCTAACCCTAATACTTCAGCACGATATACCCTGTTTTGTGCTTTGATACGCCATTAACGTTATAGTCCAGCGAATAAAAATAAGTACCGGGCTGCTGCATCCTGCCGTTGACATTGGAGTGGCCGTCAAATACGCCGTTGGCATTATCATAGCTTTTTGCCTTATAAATTAGCGCCCCATTACGGTTGATGATCATTAAATGGTTATCGGGGTATTGGGTTATCCCATCTATCACCAAAAAGTCGTTGATGCCGTCGCCGTTGGGCGATACTCCCTCGTGTACCAGGATGCCGTCATCTGCCGTTGATGCACTGTCGGCCAGGAACCCGCCATTTACCGGCCTGAATGCAGACCCCGGCCCCGCCTGGGTTACCGTTATGGTATACGTTTGGGTGGCGCCGGTTTGAGCCGTTACCACAGTGGTGATGGTATAAGGCCCGGCAACCAAAGACTGACCCAGCGAAGCAGTTCCGGATATAACCGTTGTGCCGTTCACCTTTACAGTTGCCGTAGGGTCGCTCGTTACCGGCGTTACCGTAACCGAGCTGACCGTATTTGGTACATTTGCCGTATAGCCGGGGGTACCTGTGGCGAACACCGGCGACAGCGGCCCGCTGCTCAATATGAGGTTGGAAAGAGTTGCAATGTTTGATAACACGGCTATATTCACCGTTGCCGCAATGCTGCCGATATTGTTATAAGCCGTTACGGTATAATTGGTCGGCGGGCTTGCCGCTGTTGGCGTACCGCTGATAATACCCGTGGTATTGTTAAAGCTTAAGCCGGCGGGTAAGAACGGCCCGATATAAAAGCCCCCAACCGGTTTAATTTGTTTTACGGCATTGTTGGCGTTATCGGCAACATATACGTTGCCTGCACCATCAACCGCTACGCCGTCGGGATTACTGAAGCCTGATCCGATCGCAACCGGGGCGCTGCTCCCCGCAGGGATCATCTTTACCTGGTTGTTGCTGTAATCACCCACATATACATTGCCCGAAGCATCAACTGCAACGCCAAACGGATTGTTGAAACCGGAGCCAATGACAACCGGGGTATTGCTGCCTGCCGGGATCTCCTTTACGGCATTGTTGCCCCTGTCGCCCACATACACATTTCCCTGCGCATCCACCGCTACACCGGCCGGCTCGTTAAAGCCCGAGCCAATGGCCACAGGCGTATTGCTGCCTGCCGGGATCTCCTTTATGGCATTGTTGCCATAATCGGCTACATACACATCGCCCGCCGCGTCGACGGCCACACCGGTCGGATTTTTGAAGCCGGAGCCTACGGTTACCCGGGTTCCGTTGCCTCCGGGGACTTTATACAAGGCATTTGCGCTATAATCAGTCACATATATATCTCCTGCCGCATCAACGGCTACGCCATAAGGGGAGCTAAAGGTGGCGCTGATGGTTTGCGGCGTACTGCTGCCCGCCGGGATCTTTTTCACCACTTTGTTGCCCCTGTCGGCTATGTACACATCGCCCGCGGCATCTAAGGTTACACCGGTAGGCCCGCTGAAGCCGGAGCCTAAAGCAACAGTCGTACTGTTGTAGGCCACCGCTGCTATTCCGCTGCTTGTTGGCGCCAGCGGCGTAATGGCGGTATTCAAAGTATAGTTTTGCGGGCCGGCATAACTAACTGCGGGTATCGAATTGATAACAGTTATGCTCAGCGTCGCCGCAGCCGAGCCCGCAATGTTATAAACCGATACCGTATAATTTGTGGCGGGGCTTGCCGCTGCCGGGGTACCGCTGATAACACCTGTGGTGCTGTTAAAAGTTAATCCCGCGGGTAAGAACGGCCCGATATAAAAGCCGCCAACCGGTTTAATTTGTTTCACGGCATTATTGCCGTTGTCGGCTACGTATACATTGCCGGCGCCGTCAACCGCTACCTCGTCGGGGCCGCTGAAGCCCGAGCCTATTACAACCGGGGTATTGCTTCCGGCAGGTATCATCTTAACCTCATTATTGTTAAAATCACCCACGTAGACATTGCCCGCGGCGTCGACGGCCACGCCGAACGGGTTGTTGAAGCCCGAGCCAATGACAACCGGTGTATTGCTGCCCGCCGGGATTTCTTTTACCGCGTTGTTGCCCCTGTCGCCGATGAAGACATTTCCGGCTGCATCTATGGCTACACCCACCGGCTGGCTAAAGCCTGAGCCTATAGCTACCGGGGTATTGCTGCCTGCCGCAATCTTCTTTACCGCATTGTTGCCATTATCGGCCACAAATACATCGCCTGCCGCGTCTACGGCAACTCCCGTCGGATGGCTGAAACCGGAGCCGATGGTTGCCCGGGTTCCCGTTCCTCCCGGTATTTTATAAACCGCGTTGGCGCTATAATCAGCCACATATATATCGCCCGCAGCATCAACGGCTACGCCATATGGGGCGCCAAAGCTGGCGTTGATGGCCTGCGGCGTATTGCTGCCTGCCGGGATCTTTTTTACCATTTTGTTGCCCCGGTCGGCCACATATATATTTCCGGCAGCATCAACGGTAACGCCTGTGGGTCCGCTGAAGCCCGAGCCTAAGGTTGCAGTGGTATTGCTATAAGCCACGGCCGCCACTTCGTTGCTCGTGGGCGCCAGGGGCGTAATAGCTATGCCCGCGGTATAGCTTTGCGGGCCGGTGTAACTGACGCTTGGAGGGCTGATAACGGCTATATTTATCGCGGCCGAAGTGCTGATATTAGGGCCTCCGTACACGGTCACGGTGTAATTTGTCGCTGGACTTGCCGTGGTTGGCGTACCGCTGATGACGCCTGTAGTACCGCTAAAGCGCAAGCCGGCAGGTAAAACAGGGCCTATGTAATAGCCTCCTGTCGGTTTAATTTGTTTGACCGCATTGTTGGCATTATCGGCTACATATACATTACCGGCGCCGTCCACCGCGACGCCGTCCGGGTTACTGAAACCCGAACCTATCACTACCGGGGTGTTGCTCCCCGCGGGGATCTCCTTTACCTGGTTATTGTTAAAGTCGCCGACGAAGACATTGCCGGCTGCGTCGACCGCCACGCCGAAAGGATTATTAAAGCCGGAACCCAGGGTAACCGGGGTATTGGTGCCTGCCAGGATCTCCTTTACGGCATTGTTGCCGCGATCGCCTACGTACACATTTCCCTGCGCATCTACCGCTATGCCGGCGGGCTCGCTAAAGCCCGAGCCTATGACCTGCGGGGTATTGCTGCCGGCGGGAATCTTCTTCACCGCATTGTTGCCATAATCAGCCACATACAAATCACCGGCCGCATCGATGGCCACCCCGGTAGGATGGCTGAAGCCGGAGCCGATAGTTACCCGGGCTCCATTGCCTCCGGGCACCTTATATAGTGCATTGGCGCTATAATCGGTTACAAATATGTCTCCCGCAGCATCAACAGCTACGCCGTAAGGGGAGCTAAAGGTGGCGCTGATGGCTTGCGGGGTATTGCTGCCCGCCGGGATCTTTTTCACCACTTTGTTGCCCCTGTCGGCCACATAAATATTTCCGGCGGCATCTAAAGCTACACCGGTCGGGCCGCTAAATCCCGAGCCCAGAGTGCTCGCAGTGCCGCTGTAGGCGGGGGCCGCCACGTTGCTGCTTGTTGGGGCCAGCGGCGAAATTGCCATGCCCTGGATAAAGTATTGCGGACTGCTGTAACTAACAGTGGGCGTGGTGTTGGCTACCGCGATGCTCAATGCCGCCGTTGCGTCGCCGATGATGTCATAGGCTGTTACCGTATAAGTTGTCGCCGGGCTTGAAACTGTCGGCGTTCCGCTGATGACACCTGTGGTGCTGTTAAAGCTTAAGCCGGCAGGTAAAAAGGGCCCTATATAATAGCCTCCGGTTGGCTTAATTTGTTTTATGGCATTATTGGCATAATCGGCCACATATACATTACCCGCGCCGTCCACTGCCACGCCGTCAGGATGGCTGAAGCCCGTTCCGATGATTTGCGGGGTAGTACTGCCGGCAGGGATCATCTTTACCTGGTTATTCCCATAATCGCCGATATATGCATTGCCTGATGCGTCAACCGCTACACCCGACGCTGCATTGAAACCGGAACCTATGATCTGCGGCGTATTGCTTCCTGCCGGGATCTCCTTTACGGCATTGTTGCCCTTGTCGCCCACGTACACGTTTCCCTGGGCATCTACTGCAACCCCTATGGGCCCGTTAAAGCCCGAGCCGATGGTTTGCGGCGTATTGCTGCCTGCCGGGATCTTCTTTACGGCATTGTGGCCGTTATCAGCGATGTAAACATCGCCTGCTGCATCAATGGCAACCCCTGCCGGATGACTAAAGCCGCTGCCTATCGATACCGGTGTTCCGTTGCCTGCCGGGATCTTATATACGGCACTGGCGCCATAATCGGTCACGTATACATCCCCGGCTGCATCTGCTGCTACACCATAGGGGTCGTTAAAACCCGAGCCGATAATTTGGGGTGTGTTGCTCCCTGCCGGTATCTCCTTTACCTGCTTGTTGCCGTAGTCGGCCACATACACATTTCCCGAAGCATCGATGGCCACTCCGGTCGGTCCGCTAAAACCCGAGCCCAAGATAGCAGAGGTATTGCTATAGCCTACTGCCGCCACGTTGGTGCTGGTTGGGTTCAGCGATGTTATGGTCGCGTTTTGGATATAGCTTTGCGGGCTTGTGTAACTGATCGTTAGCGGCGGAAGCAGAACCGTTAGCGTACCGTTTTGATAGGTGATGGCATAATTCGCGTCAACCGCTCCGCTGACCGTGATGGAATAATTGCCGGGGGCCGATGTTGACGTGCCGGTCGTCGACAGCGTTGGTCCCGGGTTCAGGTTGCTATAGGTATCGTTGTTCACAAAACCGATGTAACTAACCGAAAGGGGTGCTATCGGCATGCCGTAGTTAACCGACTGGCTGTTGGCGGTAATGGTGAGCGGAGCCTGGCTTACGGTCAGCCGTTGTGTCACATTTGCTGCTGCCGTATAGTTGGCGTCGCCAACCTGCGAGGCCGTGATATTGGCGGCGCCTGCGCCTACGATATGGATATTGCCGTTTACTATGGTGGCAACATTTGAATTGTCGCTACTATAGGTAATGGCTTCGTTGCTGTTGTTGCTGGTGGCGCCGGGTGAAAAGTCAGCTGCGCCATAGGTAACCGGCGATAATGTATTAAAGGTAATGGTTTCCGCACTGATAACCGTACTGCTGGCTGTCGGTACATTTACACTGCTTACCCCGGTGCTGCTTAATACGATGTTACCGGAGTAGGTGCCGGCAGCATCAGCCTTGGCCAGGCGCACATATACCGGGGTGGAGCTAAGGTTGCCGGCTGCGCCGACAGTTACCGTACTGCTGAAGCTGTTGCCGTCGGTACTTACTTCAAAACCAGCAGGCGGGGTTACCAGTACGCCGCTTTGCAGGTTTGTGGCGGATACGTTAAAGCTGGTAGACACAGAAGCTGTACCAGGCGTAGTGCTAAGCGCCGTTAAAGTTCCGTTAGTGGTGATGGCCGGGCCCGGGTTTACGGTGATGTTAAATGTTGTGGGCGGGCCGGGACAGCCCACAACAGTAGCAATAAAATTACCATAAGAATAGGGATACGCACCCGGATCGATCGTAACATACGTTTTTGTAGCCGTATTGTATACATCAATTGTTCCGGACCCCGCGTGTGTTGAATACAATTCGCTGCCGTCGGCAGTTAATGACAATCCGAAATTATTGCCGGAGCTGGTCCAATGTAAATTGTCAGTTACCGTATTGGATGCGGTATTAACTATATAAATTGTATAAGAACTGGCCGATGTACCGACATATAACGTGCTCCCATCCGGGCTTAGGGCAAGCCCGTTGTTAGTGTAGTAAACGTCAACTGTAGATGATACCCTGGTTGAGGTATTGTAAATATATAAGTAATCGCTCGTTAGGCTCGATTCGTAAAGCTGCCTGCCGTCGGTTGTTATCAGCAACTGAGCTACACTGGTATTTGCATTTGTTGTAAGTACTTGTTTGCTTCCGGCGGCACTTACCGTCCACACGGTATCCTTCGCCGCCACGTAGGCGCCGGTTCCGTCGGGGCTCGCCACTATGGCGGTGGCCGCTGTAAAACCTTTTATAGTATTAACCGCATAGTTGTTTGCGGCATCGATTATCGATACGCTGTTCGAGCCGTCGTCGGCTACGTATATCTTACTGCCGTCGGGGCTTACCGCTATG
>Ga0302309_10003338_pt1 | contig 12510 bp, 6 predicted proteins | sample III_Palsa_N1_1_FD_200453 | JGI IMG/M metagenome (GOLD analysis project Ga0302309, IMG submission 200453) | Peat permafrost microbial communities from Stordalen Mire near Abisko, Sweden - III_Palsa_N1_1 | ecosystem: Environmental > Terrestrial > Soil > Palsa > Peat permafrost | place: Sweden... | reverse complement strand
TAGGATTGGAGGGAAATACAACTAATCAAACATCCGATATTAAAAAAATCAAATAACATACATAGTTAAATAATTGACTATCAGTAATTTATATACCTAAATACAAAAAGAATATATAGATTATTATTAAGGATAATATGAATCAAAAACTGATTTCAAATATGAAATTATCGGATTATCCCAATAGAGCTGACTTTTAAAATTGTGGCATTATCATATTTAAATTGAATAATTGTATCTCAAACATTTCTCCCTTAAATAAAAATCAATATTTACCAGCAGTGCAAACACGCACAATAGACTATAAATCAAATCCTTATATATACAGCCATATATTAAATTCTATATAGGCCTTTTGTTGTATTGATTTTTGCGCCGATGAATAGTTCATTTGTATCGTGTCGCTTCTAAAATGGCAGCTCGCACAAATAAGCCAATTAAGTTTTTGTTGATGTTGAGCATAAAACAATATCAATTTATCATACTAATTATTTATCGCATATAATAAATGCAGCTATACATTAAGCATAAGGTTTATATAATTACGTGCCTGTTAATTGGCATTTGTATTTCATCATTTATTGAACCTAATGAAGTTGAAATAAGTAATGGATTAATTTCAGCCCATTTGTATTTGCCCAATTTTACAAACGGTTATTATCGTGCTGTACGATTTGATTGGGCCGGGATCATTCCCAGCCTTACTTATAATGGACATAGCTATTATGGGCAATGGTTTAAAAACTATGATCCATTAAAAGATGATGCCGTTATGGGCCCGGTGGAATCATTTGATCCTTTAGGTTATGATCAGGCTAAAAGTGGCGGCAGTTTTATTAAGATTGGTGTAGGTGTATTAACCAAGCCTGATGATTCTGCATATAAGTTCAGCAGGTTGTATAAAATCACCAATCCAGGTAAGTGGAAGGTGGATGTTAAAAAAGATCAGGTAATTTTCACTCATACTTTAAAAGATTCGGCATACTCATACAACTATGAGAAAATTGTAAAGCTGGTTAAGAATAAACCAATATTAGAGCTAAGCCATATTTTAAAGAATACGGGCAATCGAACTATCGAAACATCAGTATTCGACCATAATTTTTTAGTGATGGATAATCAACCGACAGGCACTGGCTTCTCGGTAACATTTCCATTTGACTTAAGCCGGATTGTAAATAGAAAACCCGACTACGTAAAGCTACAGGGTAACCAATTAATATATTTAAAAGACCTGGACAAGAAGTTTGTGTCATTTATTGACTTAACAAATGGCAAAGGCTCTGAAAGATATGATCTCAAAATTGAAAATCATAACACGGGTGCAGCGGTTAGAATAACTGCGGATAAACCTATCGAAAAAATGGTGTTTTGGTCTGCAGATAAAACAATATGCCCCGAGCCTTATATCAAAATAAAAGTTGCCCCCGGCCAGGAATTTAGCTGGACCATTAAATATGAATACTATACCTGTAACATAGTTAAATAACCAACATAGCTGAAACAGATTATTAAAGATGAGAAGAACAATTTTATGCATATCCATTTTTATAGGCTTATTATTTACTCGATTTATAAGCAATGCGCAAATTATAACCTATCCCCCACCGTCAGGGCTTACAACCAGTCCCGATTTTACTGTCAAAGTAAACAATAAGCCCATTTGGACAGAATGTGTAGGCAATGGCGGCATGGAAAACTTGAACGTGGCTAATTATTCAGCATCCGGAACGCAAGTTATTACCGTAACCGCATCCTCTGCAATTAAAAAGTACGCTATTCTGCCTAAAAGCAGAAACATCATCGGGCATGTTAATGGCCGTAGCTTAATATTTACAATTACAGGACCTCAAAAACTTTATATTGAGATTAACGGACTACCTCATTTAGCAATATTCTCAAATCCTTTAGAAAAGGATTTGCCTAAACCGGATGATAAAAACGTAATTTTTTATGGGCAGGGCACTATTCATACAGAGAAAGAGATTGACTTGCAAAGCAATCAAACTATTTATATTGCCGGTGGCGCTGTGTTAAATGCCAACATAAGAGGTAAAAACTTACACAATGTTAAAATTATTGGGCGCGGCATCCTAAATGGAAATGTTCGAATATCCGGCACAACAAACCTTGAGGTTAACGGCATATTTATACGGAGCACTTCCGGCTGGTGCAATACACTTACCGATTGCCATCATGCCATTTACAAAAACGTTAAAGTATTCAGTTACAAAACTGTTTGGGGAATTGATGGCATTGACCCGGTATCATGCAAAGATTTCACTATTGATGATTGTTTCATCCGTACCCGGGATGATTGTATTTCTATAAAATCTATCTTAAATCATGGTAGGGATACATCAAAAGATATAAACACAGATTCAATCACGGTAAAAAATTGTGTGCTGATGGGCTGGTCGCATGCCGATGGTGTTACTATGGGCTTTGAATTACAAGGCGGATATGCACAAAATGTACTTGTAAAAAATTGCGATATTCTTTCCTCACGAGGACAGGGACGCACCGGTGGGCATTCGGCTTTTAGTATTGTATGCGATGGGCCATCAATAGTTCGGAACATTCGTTTTGAGGACATCAGGGTTGAAAATGCCATCGAATATAAAAACATGGAACTTATTGTTACCGAAGGACGACGTTACGGTACTGCAGGCCCGGGGCAAATTAATGGCGTTTATTTAAAGAATATCCATTGGGCGAATGCCGGTAAACCTTTTGTTATAGCCGGTATACCTACAAATTTTGTTGAAAACATAACGTATGACCATTGCTACCTGGCCGGCAAATTAATAACAAGTATTAATGATGCCGATTTTGAGACTGAATTTGCCAAAGACATAAAATTCATCCCATAATTAAGTTGTGAAAATCGAAATCTGAATAATAAAATATAAGTCAACATAAAAAATGAAAAGAATAATAAGCTACATGGCTGTAACGGCTATGCTTTCCGGGATGCTTCCCGTTACTACGATGGCTCAGACCACACCAGATCATGATCCATCACAGTATGGTAAACCATATAATAATGTACCCGACAGGCGCGATGTATCCATGTACCAGGTTAACATGCGTTCGTTTAGTAAAGAAGGCAATTTTAAAGGTGTTATAGCACGTTTAGATTCCATAAAAGCATTGGGTATTAATGTGGTTTATATTTTACCCATATACCCGGTAGGTGTACTAAAAGCTCAGGACTCTCCTTACTCAGTAAAGGATTATCGCCAAATAAACACCGAATTTGGGACACTTGATGATTTACGCGCTTTAGTGGATGGTGTGCATAAAAGAAAAATGGCTATCATAATAGATTGGGTGGGTAATCATACATCATGGGATAACCCATGGATAGTAAATAAAGACTGGTATGAGCAGGATTCAACCGGTAACATCAAACACGCCCAAACCTGGCACGACGTTGCACAGTTGAATTTTAAAAACAACGATATGCGTTTAACCATGATTAAAGACATGAAATATTGGGTTTTAACTGCCAATGTTGATGGTTTTAGGTGTGATTACGCCGATGGCCCACCTGCTGACTTTTGGAAACAAGCGATTGATACGCTTAGAAACATACCTGCACACAAGTTGCTATTCTTAGCTGAAGGTACACGTGGTGAAAACTTTAATGCCGGTTTTGATTATAATTTTGGATTCAGATTTTTTGAAAACCTGAAAAAGATCTATAAAGATGGAAAAACAGTAAAATCTATTGATGCCATAAATGTGAAGGATTATACCAACGCAACCAATGGGCAGCAAATGGTTAGGTATATTACTAATCACGATGTAAATAGTTCTGATGGTTCGCCGATACAATTATTCGGTGGTAAAAAGGGTTCAATGGCGGCTTTTGTAGTAGTTGCTTATATGAAAAGTGTACCCATGATATATGACGGACAGGAAGTTGGTACGCCGTACCCATTGGTGTTTCCTTTTACCAACTCAAAAATTGATTGGTCATTAAATCCGGATGTTACTGCTGAATACAAAAAGGTAATTGCCTTTAGAAACGGCAGCGAAGTCGTTAGAAGAGGTGAATTAACTTCATACAGCAGCGATGATGTATGCGCTTTTACTAAGCAATTGGGTGAGAAAGTGGTTTTTGTATTATCAAACTTAAGAAATACTATTGTTAGCTATAACATTCCATCTAACCTGTTGGTTTACAAATGGAAAAATGGTTTTACAGGCGGTAAAAGCAAATTGAGCAGCACTATTACGCTTGCCCCATACCAGTATATCGTACTGAAAAATTAAACCTGTTGAATAATACTAATCCAGGCATAGCTCCGAAGATTTTATCTTCGGGGCTTTTTTATTGCCTTAAAATATGGAAGATATGTATTGAATTAATCTACCTGGTTAAGGTGATCTACATTTTCCTTAACTGCTTTTATCAGCATTATTCTGTCTTCAAACTCTTCGTTAGGGATCAGCGATTTGTTTTTAACCTTAGTTTTATAAGTGTATATGGTATTAACTGAGTAATTCAGGATCTTGCCGATGGTTTCGTTATCATGGATACCCAAACGTATTAAGGCGAAAATGCGCAGTTCGCTGTTAAGCAATTGCCCCTCGGATAAATGTATTTGGTGATCGGCATCAAATAAATCGTTAAAATCGTCTACAAATTTTGGGAAGATATTTAAAAACACTTTATCAAAACTATGTGACAAGTTTTCGCGTTCGAAATTGGTATTTAAACGGTTCAGGACCATTAAAACTTCTTCGTAACGCTTTTCGCGCATATTTTTTTCTATTGACCGTTTAAGCCTGTCGAGTTTCTCTATATAATCTGAGTGTGTATTGAAAAAATAGCCAATGTACTCATCCTTAATCATATTGGCCTCATCAAGTTTTAAATTGAATTGCGACAGTGTACGGTTAGCATTATCAAGGCGGTTATTTACTTTTATTAGTGATGCGTTAGCAGCATTTAAATCATTGTTTTTATTTACGATGATCTGATCAGCAATGCGCAGTTTTTTAAGCTGCTTTAATACTATTACCGAAAAAATAATCACCAAAAAAACCAACCCGGTAATTATGGATGCGTAAATAATTAATGAGCGCTTTTGCTTCTCTATCCCTCCTATTTGTTCGCTTTCAATAATTGGCATAATATTGCTTATTTGTGCTTCGCGGTGCCGGGCACCATAAAAATTGGCATCATCAATAGCATTGTTTATATAATTGAAAGCGGTTTCAATATCGCCCCGCTGTAATATGTGGGTAGCGAGATTGGTTAATGCAACAGATTCTTTAGTTGAGTGTGTATTATCAACTATAGCAGATTTAATTAATAAAGGGAGCCCTTTATCGGCCTGCCCAATCTCGAAATAAAGAAAGCTTAAACAACTGTAATTAATAGCGCTGTCCTGATAGCTTTGTTTAAAACGCAATAATTTTTCATAAGGGATTATTGCATTTTTATAATCCTGGCTCCTGAGTAATTTTAAACCTAATGCCGAGAGATATTCATATGAATCGGGTTTGTTTTGTTTTAGGATAGAATCGCAATAACTTAAACCTTTAAGGCTGTATTTATTATAGTAATCGCTTATCTTATCAAAATCGGCAAGGTCAAAATTACTGCGCACCTGTAAAAAAAGATAATTGTACCGTTGCTCATTAGTCAGGTACTTAACGTTTACTTTGCTCAGGGTATCTAACCCCTCTTTAAACATACCAGCTGAAACGAGGATGAACCCCATATTTAAACGGGAATAGTTTATTTTATTTTCATCTTTAAGCAAATAGGCGCAGGTATTTAATTTCTTGCAATAAACATAAGCAGAATCATGAATAAAGGATTTGTATTGCTCAAATAGCTGGTCATAAACATCGTATTTGGCGCTCTCAGATTTTGCAAACTTCAGGTGTTGTTTTATTTCAGCAATGGTTTCCTGCTTCTGCTTAACAAGCACATCTTTATTAGCTAATACGCTATTAAGCTGGTTAAGCAAACTATCAGTTGTTGATTGGGCGTGTGCAGCAGTATTAAACAACAAAACAACCTGCACCAATATCAATAGCCGTATCAACTTCATCATATTATACTCGAAAATAACTGTAGTTTATAAAGTATTAAATTTATAAAACTTTTTAGTTTTATAAACCTAAATCTATAAATATTTATCTTTTTTCCGGGCAAAAGCAGCAGTAATATCTATTGATACATCAAAACACTAAGTCTTATAAACTTTAATATTTTAATGCCGTAAATTTTATGCCTGCAAAATCTCATTTAATACGATTTATTGTACCCTGAAATGATTTTCCATTGCGTTTCAATTGCAAACGTGATTATTAAAAGGTGATACTTTTTTTGCACCAAGTATCATAAAATTGACTATTTGCTTATAGCAATTCTTGCTAAATCGAGTAAACCAATTTCAAAATCTGAGAGAAAAACCAAGTAAACGAACAGTTTTCTGATTGTTTTCAACAAAAAAATGTTAAAATAATACCACCTATTGCCTTCCATATTAGTCTATATACGTCACGTATACGCTTTTTATAGATAATTTTTAATTATAGAATGGTAAAAAAATATTATAATAGATGTCAATCCTAGGGTAATTTTGATATAATCAATTATAAAACTAATCATATTATGAGAAAAATTCTACAAATGGCGATGCTGTTTATGGCTCTGCTTGTGTATGCTCCGGCATTTTCACAAACAACAGGGAGCACAAACACCATCAAAGGAACCGTTAGTGACGGCCAAAATGTTACACTGCCAGGTGTAACGGTTTCACTAAAAGGCAGCACTATTGCTGTAATTACTGATATAAATGGGCATTATTCCATTAACATACCGGCAAATGCTAACGCCGTATTGCATTTTAGTTTTATAGGTATGGAATCTGCGGATATTACCGTTGGTAACAGGACTAATATCAATGTATCACTTAAAAGTAGCTCCAACGAACTTAATGATGTTGTAGTAATTGGTTACGGCACACAAAGAAGAGGTGACGTAAACGGTGCTATTTCTTCTGTTACGGCTAAAGATATACAGGATATTCCCCAGCCAAGTATCGACCAGATGCTACAAGGTAAAGCTGCAGGTGTAACAGTTTCACAAAATTCAGGAGCGCCGGGAGCAGCAGTTTCTGTCCACATTCGTGGTATTACATCTTTTACATCAAGTGAGCCTTTATATGTGATTGATGGTGTTGCTATTGATGGTAACGCTGGTAACTCTATTGGCGGCAATGGCGTTCAGTTAACAAGCCAGGCCAGCCCAAGTCAGCAAGAAGTTAGCCCAAGCCCACTAGCGCAACTTAACCCTAACGATATTGAATCGATAGACATATTGAAGGATGCTTCTGCAACCGCCATTTATGGTAGCCGTGGCGCTAATGGCGTAGTAATTATTACTACCAAAAAAGGTAAAGCTGGTGCTGCAAGAATTGATTATGATTTTTATTACGGAGATCAAACTCAAGGCAAATTTTTACAGATGATGAACCTGCCGCAATATGCGGCATTTGAAAACACACTAGCCGATGAGTTTAACATAGGCCGCCGTGTTGAATTCTCAAATCCTAGCGTATTAGGCCCTGGTACTAACTGGCAGGAAGCTATTTTCAAAAATGCCCCTGAACAAAGCCATACCCTTTCTATTTCAGGAGGCACCGATAAATCAGATTATTATATATCTGGCGGATATTTTAATCAACAAGGAACTGTTCTCGGATCAAGCTTTGACCGTTATACATTCCATACCTCAATTAATTCACAGGTAAAGGATTGGTTTAAAGTGGGTACAAGCATTTCAGCTAATCAAAGTTTTACAAACATCGGTTTAGGAAACTCTTATGGCATTATTTACAATGCGCTATTGGCTGCGCCTGATCAGGCAGTTTACAATGCCGATGGCTCTTTTGCGGGTCCATCAGTAGTAAACGGCACTATTGAAGGTGGCCGTAATCCGGTTCAACAAGCATTAAATATTACAAACACCTTGCTCAGAAGCAATGTACAAGGTAATTTTTATGGTGATATATTGTTTACAAAGGATTTAACTCTGCATTCAGAAATTGATGGTAATTTTGACTGGAGTGCTGCGAAAACATTTTTACCAACCTACTCTTACGGCGCTACCGGCTCATCTGCTGCGTTTGTAAATACACAGGCGATATTAAACGAATATAATGCATCTGACACTTATTGGAACTGGGTAGAGCATTTAAATTACAACCATACCTTCGGCAAAAAACATGTAGTAACTGCATTAATCGGCCATGAAGTTTGGGAATCGCAATATGATGGTATACAGGCAGGCACTAAAGGGTTTACAGCCGGTAATACACTCCAAACACTAAATTTAGGTACACAATCAACCAATAGTTTAGGTGAGCCAAAGGGATCAACTACCATGGAATCATTTTTAGCACGTGTTATTTATACGTATGATGACAAATACAGTATTACTGCAAGTGACCGTAGTGACCGATCGTCTAACTTCGCCGAAGGCCACCAAACCGGTTATTTTCCTGGTGTAGCTGCATCATGGAGAATATCACAAGAACCTTTTATGGCAGGCGTTGATAAAGTGGTTAGCAATTTAAAATTAAGAATAGGTTACGGTACTACAGGTAACTCTAATATTCCAGGCTACCGTTACGGAACCGCAATTACATCAGTAGTTACAGGGCTTGGTACCGGATTTAGTTTTAATAACTTCTCAAACCCTAATTTAACCTGGGAAACTGCCATTCAAAAAAACATTGGCGTTGATTTCAGTTTACTTAATAATCGTATCGACGCATCAATTGATGCCTATGATAAAACTTCCAAAAATTTCCTTTTCCAAAAAAATCTACCAGCATTTCTTGGTGGAGGAACAGCTGAATATGCAAACGCAGCTGTTGTACAATCGCCTTATGTTAATGCAGGTGAGATTGGGAATAAGGGTATTGAGTTAAGTATCACCAGCCGCAATATTGTTGGTAAGGATTTTAGATGGACTACTAACGTTATATTCTCTCACTTCACCAATAAAGTACTTTCTTTAGATGGAGCCGCTCCTATAGTTGGTAACGTATCTACAGGTTTTGGCCCACAAATACCTGCCACTCTTACACAAGTTGGTGGCCCGGTTGGAGAGTTTTATGGTTATAAAGTAGAAGGTATTATTAAAACCCAAGCGCAATTACAATATTTAGCAGCTCACCCTCAAAATGTTTTAGGCATAGCGGGAACTGCGGGCGAGCCTATCACCAGCGACAGAACCGTAAGTAACGGTATATATTTAGGTGATATTGAATATGCAGGTAATAACAATGGGGCACCAAACACACAGTATGCTTTAGGTAACCCTAACCCTGATTTTACTTATAGTATTACTAATACTTTCAGCTACAAAGATTTTGACTTATCCATATTCTTAAATGGATCATATGGCGGTAAGATATTGAATGCTGTTGATTTTCAAACAGAAGGTGAATACGGTTTATATATGAACCAAACCGCTACCACCTCAAATTTCTGGACGCCATCTAATCCAAACTCTAATATTCCTACACCAAGATCAGGCTTTGGTAATAATAACCTGGTAATGTCTGACAGGTTTTTAGAAAGTGCTTCATTCCTAAGGTTACAAAATGTACGTTTAGGTTACAATCTACCATCACAATGGGCTAAATACATTAAAATGAGCCACTTAAAAGTATTTGTAAGCGGTCAAAACTTATATGTATTTACCAAATATAGTGGCTTAGATCCTGAGGTTGGTTCATTAGATCAAAACCCAACCTTACAAAATATAGATTATGGCAGATACCCTACACCACGTATCATCACTGGTGGAGTTAATGCTGAGTTTTAATCAATAATTTAAAAATAAGATGAAAAAACATATAAAATATTTAATCGGAGCGGCAGTGATTGGTGTGGCTGCAACCGGCTGTAAAAAAGACTTTTTTAACAGGCCTCCCGAAAACGCATCAACAGTAGGAACTTACTATCAAACCGCTGATGAAGTACAATCAAGCACAAATATACTTTATGCCGCCCCTTGGTTTGGCTTTAATGGTAAGGCATTTTTAGCAATAGGCGACTTACAAAGTGGTAATGCCCGATGCGATGCGGGTACTGATGGAGAATTTGATTCTTTTCGTAACTTTTCGGAAGGTAACGCTACGCTTGCTGTACAAAGCACATGGAACTCATTGTATACTGTTGTTGCGCAAGCAAATGCTTTATTGAACAATTTGCCAACGGCTGCCCCTGCAAGTGTACCCGCGGCTACTGTTAACAATGCATTGGGCGAAGCTCATGTACTGCGTGCGGCAGCTTACTTCTACCTGGTGCGATTATTTGGTAACGTACCTATTATTACCGATCCTACCTTACAAGTAACTAACTTCCAGACTGTACCTACCAATTACGTCACTGATGTATATACATTTATGATTAATGATTTGAAATTTGGAGAGGCTAATTGCACCAAGGGAACGGCCAGTACAGGCCACGTATCAAGTGGTTCTGCTTCTGCACTATTAGCAAAAGTATATCTGTATGAGCAGGACTATGCTGATGCAAAAACGGAAGCAGAAAAAGTAATCAGTAGCGGCGAATTTGCTTTAGTAGGCCTAAATGCCCCAGGACAATATGTAAATCTATTTGAAACAGCATATAACAATAACAAAGAATCTATTATCGCCATGCAATGGACGTCTAACGGTGGTTATGGCTTTGGCAATCAGATACAATCTGTTATAGCCGATGGCGAAAATGGCAACTATCTTACCGGCACAGGTGACGGTTACGGAGAGTTAGGCCCAACCTGGGATTTACAAGATGCATTTAAAAATGCGGGGGATACCATTCGCCGCAACGGCTGTATCATGTTACCGGGCACCTATTATGCGGAGCTACATAAAGCTACAGGTGGATATACTACCCCGCTCGCAGTTAATGAACAAGGCACGCATGCTGGTATGAAAAAATATGTAGTAGGAACACCTGCCGATAATAATGGTGCCAGTGCAGCACAAGCAACCAGTAACAATACTTACATTATGCGCTTTGCAGATGTTTACTTAATTGCCTCTGAAGCTATATTGGGTCTTTCTGCAACACCATCAGCTGGTCATGGTATAGATACCAATGCATCTAGCTCAGATGCGACTGCTTTACAATATCTTAATTTGGTACGTCAACGTGCGGGATTACCTGCTAGATCCAGCTTTACTTACAGAGACTTAATCAAAGAAAGACGCCTTGAATTTGCAATAGAAGGTGATTACTGGTATGACTTGCAACGTATAGATGGCTTTAACTCGGCTACGCACCCTGTGGCAAGAAATATTATCGCCACACAAAACAGAGGAGGTTCATCAGGTGCGGGAACTGCGCCACTATACGTCGACTATACACGAAATACGCTGTATATCCCGGCTACTGACGCGCAATTCCTGATACCGATTCCAGCTACTGATGTAGCTGCTGATCCAACCCTGCTGAAATCACCGGTTCATTACAAATTTTAATTTATCATAATAGTATGAAAAAGATGATCTTAAAATCAAAAAATTTAACCTGGATATTATCAGCATTGCTGGTTTTCGGGTTGGCTTCATGCCGAAAAGATAACAGCCTTGGCTTTACACCCGGTACTGGTGCCCCTATAATTACTGCAGTACATACTTTAAGTAAAACTGATACCTCAAAAACACCAACTGTAATAACAGCTATTGATGCTAATGGAAACATTACTAAAGATACTATAGGTTATGCAATAAATCCGGCTGCTTTTGACTCGTTAACAACCAATGGTAATAAACAGGATTATTATGTAATTTCCGGTAAAAATCTGGGCAGTACTACTCAAATCACGTTTAATGGCGTAGTAGCCTATTTTAACAGAGCGCTAATTAGTGATAATTCTCTGGTAGTGAGCATCCCAACCACTGTGCCTACTATAGGTGCCGGTGCTACCAACAAGTTAGTAGTAACTACCTTACATGGTTCGGTAGCTTACACTTTTGTTACTCTTACACCCGTACCAACCATTGTTAGTACGTCTGATTATAATTTCTGGACTGGCTCTCAAATCACCTTAACCGGATTTGGTTTTGCTACTGTTTCTTCCGTTGGCGTAGTGGGGAGCACCGCACAATGCTCTATCGTAAGTCAAACTGACGATCAGTTAACCATACAGTTTCCGGCAAATGTATTACCGGGGGTTAACGAAACCAACTTGCAGCTTACTTATATCTACAATTCTTCCGGTAGCACTAAGGTTTCCACATCTACCCAGGTATTTGTCGACCTGGATAACGCCTATAATGTTTTTTACATGAATAATTTCCAGAATACCTGGATTGACAATTCATGGGCACACCCTTCAGGAGTTTCAACAGCGGCTTCACATGCTGGCACAGCTTCTATTGTAGCATCTTACCCTGCGGGTGGATGGCAGATCGAAGGATGGGCCGGATGGAACAGCTCCACCGGTGGCATAGTTTA
>Ga0302309_10003336_pt1 | contig 12513 bp, 16 predicted proteins | sample III_Palsa_N1_1_FD_200453 | JGI IMG/M metagenome (GOLD analysis project Ga0302309, IMG submission 200453) | Peat permafrost microbial communities from Stordalen Mire near Abisko, Sweden - III_Palsa_N1_1 | ecosystem: Environmental > Terrestrial > Soil > Palsa > Peat permafrost | place: Sweden... | reverse complement strand
AACCTCTGAGCAGTCCACTTCTTGTAATGCTGATTGGCCGGATTGTTGACCTGAGCTTCTGGGATATAGCAACGAACGAAGGCGTAATAGTGTGGCTTCCCTTCCTTATCGCGTCGGAACAGTTTGCAAGTGACACTGAGGTCGATCTTGCTGGCGAGGTCAGAGCTGAGGATGCAGGGATCGTCGAGGAAGTCGTCTTCGTTGAGTGTCTGGTCTGAACACTTGCGGAAATACTCCATGTTCATCCAGGCGGATGAAGCTGTAATCCAATGGTTCAAATGCTTACAGCGGAATGTTCCCTGCTTGGCAGAGTTGCGGATGGCTTCCTGCTGAGCTTCAACAAGAGACTCTTCCGATACTGATACACCAATGTTGGGATTCGCTGATACGAGCGCATCATGCGAGGTCCAGGGGATTTCGCTATCGGCGGTATAGATGACACCGAAAAGACGCTCGTTCGGGGCTGTGCCGTCGAGTAAATGTTCCACTTCACGCTGCTTGGCGTGGCACGGGCCTTCGATGGTGTCTCCAGCGGTGGAGATGATGAGTTTGAGGGGCTGGGAGCGTCCGACCATGCCGGTAGATTGGGCATCGTAGAGGCTGGCATTGAGCCATTGGTGGGCTTCGTCACCAACGAACAAATGAGGCATCGAGCCATCTCGCCCGGTACCGATAACAGGCATCATGCGGGCGCGCGTGCTGGCTTGTACGAGAGTCTTGGCGTTTATCTCTATGCCGTACTTCTGGCATACGGTAGGCATCCCTTCGAGCATTGCTTTGGCGGGCCGGAACACTTCGAGAGCTTGCTGTTCGGTGAGAGCACCACAATAGACCTCTGCGCCCTTTTCACCGTCAAAGAACGCCATATAGAGCGATATCGCTGCGGCTAGTGGTGACTTTCCGTTCTTACGCGGAATCATCAGGACGGCTTCTCGGAACCGTCTAAAGAGAGATGAGTGATCTACAAACCCGAATATGTTGCATACAATCCAGCATTGAAAGTCTTCTAGGCGTATCTGCTGGCCTTGCTTAGTTCCCTTCTCGTGGGGACAGAGTTCGATGAACTGACAGACCTTGTGGGCTTTCTTTTCGTCGTATGTCCATCGCCAGTCTGTACGGGCGATGTCATTAAGGAATCTCTGGCAGGCGGCTACGGTGAACTTGGATACGGGGTGCTTTCTCTCAACAATTAGCGTGCAATAGCGTACGGCTCTGTCGGTATAGCTAGGCGCTGAGGAATGCGAGAGGGTCATCTGTGGAGTCTTGGGGAGCAGCGGACACGCGGGACCGGTCGGCGGGAGTCATGCCGAGGGAGGCTAGGGCCATACGAAGTTGTGCGATGGATGCGACTGTCGCTTTCCCGGTCCTGAGTTCGTGGAGCAAGTAGCAAATGAGTTCCACAACGATCCTGTCGGAACGCTGGAGAACGCCGGATGGAACCAGAGATACGATTTCCGTCCAGATTGCTTTCTTGGTCTTGTTGAATGCGGGAGGAGCATCACCAACAGGCTCAGTAGACTTGGGTTCGTTCATTCGGTCGGCATACCTGCCGGGATTGGTCGCCAAGCCCCCGGAAAGTATCAGGAGGTCAGTTGGTGTGCGTGGTTTTGGCATGAATTTGAAAGTTTGAATTGCAGGTATAAAAATGTGCCCAGGGAGCGGTCTCAGACGAGCTTGGCTTGGGGGATTCGACCCCCATACCCCTTACCTTTTGATTTCGGTTGGGGTGGCGGATACGTTACGATTGGGGCATTCAATCACTGTTGGCTTGATCGGAGAGGTATGCGAGCGTTCATTGGTAAGCATCAGTTTGTCTTAGCTATCTTTGGGGCGTTTTTGGCCTTGGCTTCATTCTTCGCGAAGGACGTTTCACAAGAACGAGATAAAGAACTTAACAGCACACTAGCTCAGGCCAAGACCAGTCACGATGACTTGGCTCTTTTGAACCAGATTGACGACGAGGTGGCCTCCATTGCTCATTTACAAGTCATTCAGATAATGCACAACAGTTCACCGCAAGCCCATCTGGATACAGTTCGGCGCTATTACAAGAATCAGCTTCAAACAGACCAGAAACAGGACGTGGGACTTTTCAATGTAGATCGTGAAATCGTGAAAGCTCTGCCGCACTATCGACCTACACTTGCCAAGGAATCAGACCAGATTGGGGGTCAGCTAACTTATAACCAATCAGCCATCAATCGATTCGGAAGTGACGTAACGGCTGGGAGTGCGGACGAGAAGCTTGCTGACGGGACGTACTTTAGTAGATACAACGAACATAAGTTTGCGGAGCAAGAAATTGCCCACTTTGAAGCAGATGTGCTGAGTGAAGCACACGATCAACAAGAGACGCTAAAACACAAGGTCGAAATCCTCACTGTCCTTACCTGTGTGTTATTCGGCATCGGTTGGCTCCTCGGCATTATTGGTGAGTGGGCGAAGGAAGCAACCGAGCAATCTCCAATCTTCTGCATCGAGATCGGTAGCGCCGTCTATAGCTACAAGCTGGAGGCACCTGATGGCAAATGATATTCAGATAGATGACGTGGTGAACGTTTGGCTGGAACTTCCGATGGGGACAACAATCGAAGGTGGTTTCCAAACATCAGTGGCGCATTAGGCTTTCCGAAGAATTCTTCCAAAAGCGTGTGCGACCTGTTGAGACACGACACCATTGCCAATCATCGCTATTCGCTTGCGCCTGATAGGACAGTTGTCTTTATGAACTGTTCTGGGCGGTTCGTAATCGTGCTGAGCATCGCCTTGTGGCTTTGGAAAGCCTTTGAAGGCGCCTTTGCATTCAGTGGCAGGATCAGACCAACCTACAGGCCAACCCATAAGGGTTTCGGCCCATGCTGGATTCAATCTGTGTAGATTCTTGCCGGTATCTTCATGTTCTTCAACCTGAGCTGCGAGGTATCCGCGTTCATTGCTGTGAACCTGTGAGGCACTTCCCTTTGGGCCGATGCCTTTGCTATCGCTGGCGTTCGGTGTTCCCCACTTTCGCACTTCGGCCGGAACTGAGTTGTAAGCACTGGTGATCCTAGAAGACTCACTGGAGTCATGCTTCTGTGGAGTTGTCCAGTTCTTGTTCTGGAGTGACTGTCCGCCAAGCGATGATGAACACTCGCTCTCTTTTGTGAGGGGCTTGCAGTTCGGTTTCATCGGCGCGGACACAATGCCAAGTAGCATTGAACCCTGCTTCGGCCAGGAGCCGCATAACGTCTGTGATGGGAGCTGTTGCTTCTTTTTTCGCAGAGAGCAGTCCAGGAACGTTTTCGAGAAAGAGCAGAGGGACGCTACCTTCGTTTGCAAGGCGGATGATGTCTGCGAATAGGTATCGTTCATCTTCGATACCAGCTCTCTTGCCGGCGAAGCTGAATGGCTGGCATGGGAAACCAGCAATGATGCAGTCAACGTGTCCTCTAAGTTTGGTGATGTTGAGGGCCGTAACATCCGACCAGATTGGCGCTTGGTGGACGTTGCCGTCTTGCATACGCGCTTTGAGGACTTCTTGGGCGTGCTTATTGTTGTCACAGTAAAGGATGGTTCTGAGGTCGTATCCATGATTCTTCAGGGCCTCAGCGCATCCACGGTCTAACATGCCTGATCCGGAGAACAGGCTAATTGCATTCAGTTTCATCGCTTAGGGCTTATCGGTGAGATTGGGTGGTGCGGGAGTGTCCTAGACCGCCATCTTGTAGAACGGTCTTGCGTGAGTGGCAGGCTTTACAGAGGGATTGGAGGTTGTCTATATCAAGACGGAGAGGATCTTCTTTGCCGGAGAATGGCCGAATATGGTCAACATCTGTAGCGGATTTGATTTCGCCGTTTGCATTGCAGTGAACACAGAGATAGAAGTCTCTGGACAGTGCTTGCAGACGTAACCTATTCCAATCCGCATCGTAGCCGCGCGAAGAAGCGGAACCACGGTGCTGGTCATACTGATATGTATTGGCTGGGGTGTCGTGCTCGGAACAGTATCGAGTAGCTGTCAGACCTTTACAGCCTGCTTTTTTGCAGGGACGTAATGGTGCAGGTGGCATTAAGCGTCAGCGTGGATATCGCTATAGACCTGCTCGATTAGCGGGATGAACGAATCTTTGAAATAACTGAAAAAGAGTTCTGCGTCAGCTAATGTCTTGGCGTCGGCAGTGAGATTAATTCCCTTGCCTGCCGCTGCTAAACCTGTATCAGCAATGACAACAGATGCTTGTTTGATTAGCTGAATAAGAGCTGTCTTGATGCTTGGTTCATTCTTGATTGCACTGGCGAGAACTGCCGATACGTGAGGAAGGAACGAAACGACATCAACGAGAGCGTGCTCTACGTCGTGAATGACTGTTGTTGCGATATTGGGCATGATTAGTTTGCTATGTACTTGTTGGCTTGGTGGCGTTTGCCAGATGCGGGATGGAAGACGAATCTCCAGGCTTCGGTGATAGCGATTGCTTCATCGTCGCGGCTTCGTTCAGCCATGCGTTCGCATAGATCGGAACCAGGATTGCTGGAATAGCCGGATAAGGGTGTACGGGAGTTATCTTCTTGGATTTTCATTGTGTGATCGAGGTGTCGAGGCAGGTTTACTTGGGCGGGGTTGTTTACAACTCGCGGGAACAGTCTTTGGAGGGAGATGATTTAGGAATCTGACTAGCGCGAACCTGTGCCTCTACTAATACGGCGTTTTAGGGCCTATATTGACCCACGGCGGATTGACGTAGAGCCTTAGTTGCCTTTAGGTAACGCCGACGGAGAGTTTCACGAGGGATTTTTAACTGTTGGGCAATGTCCCGAAGACTCAACCCATCCAAGACGTGCATCTTGACGAGTTCAGCTTGTTCGGGCGGAATAGATGAAAGACATTGCTCTATCTGGCTTGGCTTCTGTGTGGCGTTGTTAGCAGCAGGTTCGTATACAAGCTGGGCGAATGATTGCTTGAATCTTCGCCATTCCCGTTCGTGACGATTGTGAGCCGTACGGATGATGTTACGGGCTTCATCTTCGGTGGTGGGACGAGCCTCCAAGAGTGCGAGGCATTGACTCTGACGATCATCAGCATCCCAGGTCTTGTCCGTCAGATAGAGGAAGTGGTCGGCAGGTAATGTGGTGTTACTCTGCATGACCTTTCTCCACACGTTCAACTTCGCGTGCAATCAAAAGGTTCAATCTAGCGAATGCCTCTTCAACCTGAATCGATGCCGCTCTGATTTCAGCGATTGACTGCTCTTTAGTGATCTGAGGGGCCGTCATTATGCCGCCTTCTTGAGGTCACGTTGCTCACGTACCTTCTCACGCAGTAGCTGGTCTCCCAAGCGTTCATATAGAGTTTTCAGCTTCTTCCCTGTTTCCTTCATCACTGCTGCATCGCCTGACGCGGTTGGAGATGGCTTCGGCTTCGGCTTGTGCAGCTTCTGAGAGACAACAGCCGATACATAAGTTATTGATCTATCCAACGCTTTCCCAATCGAATAAAATGATTCTCCGAGCAATGCTCTCTTGCGAATATCGACAATCTCTGCTGGTGTCGAGCGCCGAGCTTTACGACGAGGGGCCTTATACAGACCAGCCTTCATAGCATCAGCACTATTCTTTGCTGGTGTGCCTAATTTGAGATGTTTCGGGTTGCAGCAAGCCTTCGTTCCACCGTTTGGACACTGGTGTTGAACTTGTTTTTGCTCGGGGATAGGACCGACGAAAGCCGCGTATGCAAAGCGATGAGCATAGGGAGTGGTGAGCTTGTTGTGGAATGACCTATAACCATTTTTGAATGGCGCAGAGTCCATCAACCAACAGCCAGTGTCAGTATCGACAACGATCTTATCGATGAAGTGTTTTAGGGTCTTGGGGGATACGAGAGGATTTATCTGTGTTTTGGATGACATTGCAATGTGTTCCTAATGAGAAGGTCTTGCTGGTTCTCATGGAACGCTTGCAAGGTAAGGCTTATCTTTGCCTTACACTTATCGCTAGTATAGGTACGATTGCGAAAACCGTCAGTCATTCTGAAAGAAAAGTTACCTAATTCGAATAATAATTAGCTTCTTATTCGGTGATAGTTTCGACGTTCGCTCATATTCAATGAGGACACATCAGTCAAGCTTGAATATAAAAATAGATTGCCGGATAACGAGATGCAATCATCCTTTAGCAGGTAATTAATTCCTGATGTCCCATAAGCACTATCGTAAGGCTGTATTAGTGCGTTGCTGGCGTCAGTGTGGTGGTTGACAGTGTTCCATGTGTCGGCAAGAAGCGAATCGCTTATAGGGGCGAATGAGACGAAAGCCGCATGTATGTGCTTGTTACCATAGTCGTCTATTTCATCGGCGCGAATCCATCCAAAGGGCTGACGAGCAGTAATGTTCACCCCAGTTACGAAGTCGTTCCAGGCGGTGTCCATGCGCTGTTCACTGGCGCGGCGCTGAAAAGTGAAGTGTCCCAATAGTGAGACAGGCAATGTTGATAGAAGGTGTTCCGATAGTGCTGAGTTGGTACTTTGCATGACGTGAATGGTGCCTTTGGTCGCTGTATGCGACCGGTGATGATGTGATGTGTTGGTAATGTGGTCGGCGGGAATCAGAAGAGAAAAGGAATGATGATTCTTATATAGAGAGGAGATACACCATGTAGTTCTTATGAAGAACCCATCACGATCTATCTCTATCCGGGTATCTGTGTTCGTTCTGGTCTACAAGACACACTAATATCCGTACCTCATTGGAGACTTGAAATCCCCGTCAGCTTCCTATTCCGATTCCCGCCTCCGATTCGGTAGCTAAGGTAATACGGGCTATGCCCGTTATGTTTTGTTTGATTGTCGAGGAGAGCCGCCTGCTACCCTCTTTGCTAGAGCCTATGCTGGCTTTTGAGACTGAATAGTATGTACCCGAAAGGCCAAATCATCAATTTTCAGTGTGTCCAAAGCGAAAATAATTGAATTTATTTTTTGGCTGGATGCGCCTGGACCTTCGCCCAACAAAAAGAGCCGCCCCGAGGCTTCCAGGGCGGCTGTAATACGGTTTGATTGGATTGAGTTCAGCTTTGACTTCAGGTGACCAAAACTGACGGCCTATGCCGTGCGCTGTACGAGAATGTTTTTCTTCTGCTCGCCAGTCAGTTTGATGACGGCCTTAACATCCGTTTGTTTGGCAAAATACACACGCATCGAATGAACGGTTTTGGTGGCGTCACCTTCAGTCTGGATGCTGAAACCTTGACCAATGTCCAAATCTTTCAGGGCTGTATGTACTTGCTGATTCGGTGTTAGAACCTCTGCAATCTGTGCCTTGACCTCAGCTTCGTTCATGACTTTGCCAATGGTGATCTTCGTAATGCTCTTCATATTCTTTCTCCTCTTTCTTGTTAGCGAATCGTGAAGGCTTGGACTGGACAGGAACGCCGCAGCCCAGGATGGGGCGTGGTTAGGCGGCTTTCCTACGCGCAGGGAGACCTTCGCGTAAGACACGTTCATATTCAGTTCGAGGGATGCGTACGCCGTCACCGAAACGACGCACTTTGATATCGCCATCGGCTATGGCGTAACGGAGCTTGCGCTCAGACAAGGACAGCTTCACAGCGACAATTGCCACCGTGAGCATATCCGGCTGTACGGGGACTACATTGTTGTTTTTCACAGACACCAAGCCTCAACGCTGCTACAAGGCAGCGTCGGATAACAGCCATGACAAACAGCGCAGAAAAACATGCGCTGCTGTACCTCGTGCCACAGGGCAGGACACGAGTTCAATACCGGCTATTCGTCTATGGTGTTTGGTGGAAGGTGAAAGCTTATCTGATCCGCTCTATCTGCTGGGAGACCCTATGAAACTCATAGGACACGGGCGGCGTCGCACTTGCGGCCCAGCAACTAAAACAGAATAGAACATGGTGCATGACATTGCAACTATGCAAAGACAGACTCCAGTGCATCCCGCCGTGTCGATTCGTCGAGATGGGCATACCGCGCCGTCATTGCCAAAGTCTTATGTCCAGCGAGTTCTTTGATCGTCAGCAGTGGCTTCCCTGCTTGTGCCAGCCGGGAGCAGAAGGTGTGCCGTAGATCGTGCCAACGGAAGTTCTTCACCTTGGCTTCTTTCAGCACCTCAGCAAACCACTTCTTCGGGTCGGCTAATGCAAAGCAGCTATCCTCTGGCGATTGATTAGGCCGGTCGTTGGACCGTGGCTTACGTTTGAGATTCAGTGAACGCAATGTCTCGAACGCCTCAACAGCCTTGGGCGTCAGAAGGACGATGCGAGAATCGCCGTTCTTTGTGTCCACGAGCACCGCCGTCCGACCTTTGAGGTCTACACGAGGCCATTGGAGGCCGTATTGCTCTCCCTTACGCATCCCAGACGTGAGAGCGATATCGAACTCGCACACATGGTGAATCATCCTATCCAGCCATTCCTTCTCTGCTGTGTCGATACGGTATTGCATGACAGCGCGTATGCGCTGTTCTTCATCGGCGGCTAGGAAGCGAATCACTCCGTTGTTTAGCCTCTTCTGCTTTACATCACGGACAGGGTTGGCTTTGAGTCGGCCTGTCTCAATAGCATGTTTGTATACGGCACTGAATTGAGCCTTATAACGATTCCATGATCCATCAGAAAGCTTCTTACCCTTCGGCCCCGTCAATGTGTTGAGCCAAGCGCGTATCTCAGCAGGTTCAATGGACTCTGCTGACCGGTCTCCGAGATCGCCTTTGATTCGATCCAGCCGTGCAGGTGGATTCACCTGGTCCTTATAGTCCTGTGGATGTGTGGCAATGTGTGTCTTGAGTTCATTGCACAACTGACCGAGAGCAATCCCAGAGCGAAGTTTTCTCGCCTCACTGAAGGTCATGGCGGCTTCACGGGCTGTTGATGGAACTATGCCCTCTCCGGATCGCTGTAACCAGCGGGTCTTCTCTGCATACTTTGTCGCCGCCTCTTTGTCGTCGCCGAACGACTTCCGTACATCTTTGCCCGACTGACTGTATCGAACTATCCATGCCCCTCTGCTCTTGTTGACTCTTGCTACATCTGGTTCCTGGGCAGGTTTGCGGCCTCTTGGCATGTTGGTCTCCGCCTTAAGTGTAACTGTCTATGTGCCGGATTTGTGCCAGAGAATTCACGTAATTCCGGCATTCTGGTTCGACACAGTGCAAATGTTTTCCCGGATATGTAATTGATATATATGGAACTTACGGATGATGGTGCAGGTTGGTGCAGTTGGGTGCGGCCCCCGAAAATCGCACTCCTAACGCGAAGGTCGCAGGTTGGACTCCTGCCCGGGCCACCAACTAAGCTATTTTCATCACAGTAGCTTCGTTGCGTGGGGTATGAGTGTGGGGTGTGATGTCGTGTCGCAGGAACAGGTGCTGATTCTTACGCCGATGAAGAATGCCGCAGGGCATCTTGCAACATATCTGGAACAGTTGTCGAAGCTGACCTATCCTCGTGAGCTTTTGTCCCTCGGAGTTCTAGAAGGCGATAGCACAGACGATACCTACGAACAGCTTGAACAGGCGCTAGTTAAGTTGAAGACCTCTTTCCGCTCCGTTGGCCTCTGGAAAAAAGACTTCGGCTTTCGTCTGCCTGAAGGAGTACCGCGCTACGAGCACTCCTTCCAGGTGATGCGACGGTCGGTTCTGGCAAAATCACGCAATCATCTTCTTTTTCGAGCACTGCAGGATGAAGCGTGGGTACTGTGGCTGGACTCCGATGTATCGGAGTATCCGGCGGACATTCTTCAGCGGTTACTGGCTACGAAAAAACAGATTCTGCAGCCAAACTGCGTCTATGACTACGGCGGCCCAAGCTTCGATTTAAATGCGTGGCGCGATCATGGACGCCTGCACATGCACGATCTGCGGAACGAAGGCGAGTTAGTTCCGCTCGATAGCGTAGGTGGCACGATGCTGCTTGTACAGGCAGACCTGCATCGCGATGGACTTGTCTTCCCTGCCTTCCCCTATGGGTTGCAGAACCCTCGTATACGATCGACGAACTACTGGCAGGGAGAGATCGAGACAGAAGGTTTTGGCATTATGGCGGCTGACATGGGCGTACAGTGCTGGGGCATGCCGTATCTTGAGATAAAGCACCATCGCTTCTAAGCGCCTAACTATGCAGACTCTTGTTGAGTACCTATCGACTGCAGATGAATTGGAGTTGCCTCGCGTAAACGCCTTTGGCTTTTACTTTGGCGAAACCACATGGGCTCGCCATGCCCGCGCCTTCTTTACGGCGCTTGATCGCAAAAGACCTGTCGCTTTGTTTCCATTAGACCTTTCGCAGGATATCGAGTCACTGACGCCGGAAGACCGTCGGCTACTGGGCCGCCGTGAAAACCCTGATGAAGTCTATCCAGGTATATGCATCGGGCCAATTGAGAGCATGAGCTCGGTGAGGGGCTGCCGGCGGATTGCGTTTGTAGTTTGGGAGACCACTGTTCTTCCCCACAGCAAACGCGAACTACTGCAGACGATGGATGAGATATGGACCCCTTCGGTTTGGGGCCGCAATCTGCTGATTGAGAATGGCTTGCCTGCCGAGCGTGTCTTTGTGGTTCCAGAGGGTGTGGATACAGAGGTATTTCGCCCTCAAGAAGACGCCGCTGTCACCAAACCGTCTTCTCTGTTCCGGCTACTTTGCGTAGGCAAGTGGGAAGTGCGCAAAGGAGTGGAAGATCTGGTGCGATGTTTCGCGGAGGAGTTCCAGCCAGAGGAAGAGATTGAACTGGTGCTGCATGGCGCGAATCCATGGCTGTACGGGTTCGACCTACAACAGAAGATCGCGGAGATACTGGGAGGCTCGCAAGCACGGGTAGTTGCGAGTCTGCCTATGCCGGAGTCTGAGTTGCTCGAGTTGTACCGAAGCTGCGACGCGTTCGTGCTTCCGACCAGGGCTGAAGGTTGGGGGTTGCCTATTATGGAGGCGATGGCGTGCGGGCTTCCGGTGATCGTGACGAACTACAGCGCGCCTGCGGATTTTCTGGACGAAAGCATTGCGTATCCTCTTGCAATAGAAAAAATGGTGCCAGTGCATGATCCTTACTTTTTCCCAGATGGCGCTGCTAACGGCGTGTGGGCGCAGCCAGACTTTGCACATCTACGAACGTTGATGCGGCACGTATTTGAGCATCGCGAAGAAGCTGCGGCCAAGGGACGACTTGCACGGCAAGCTGTTTGCAGCAAGTGGACGTGGGACCATGCAGCGGAGAAGGCCTGCGCAGTGCTGGATCGAGACCTAACGCATGGCTGAAGAGCTTACGCTCAAAGAACGTCACCGACTCATCGAGCATGTGCTGGCAACCGCAGCCTATCCCGACAAGTCCATGCGAGGTCGCGGGATCGTGCTTTGTGGTGGAGGCGACTACTTTGCCTGCGTGTGGGTTTGTGTGACCATGCTGCGATCTCTCGGGTGTACGCTGCCTATCGAGCTCTGGTATCGCGGGCCGCGAGAGATATCCGGCGAGATGATCGCACTCATGCAGCAGTTGGATGTTATGTGCGTTGACGCGTATGCCGTTGCGCAACAATACCCAGTACGTCGGCTGGATGGATGGGAGCTAAAGCCCTACGCGATTGCACAATCGAGCTTTGAAGAAGTGCTCTATCTGGACTCGGATAACGTGCCGCTGCGCGATCCGGAGTTTCTCTTTGAGACCGACGTGTATCTGGAGCACGGAGCTTTGTTCTGGCCTGATCGTTATAGTGGGCCGGGCACCGGGCAGGAGTGGTTGAAGCGAGATGCCTGGGAGCTATGCGGCGTGCCGTACCGGCTTGAGGCAGAGATTGAAGCTGGGCAGCTATTGATCAACAAACGTCGCTGCTGGCGGGCTCTTTCTCTGGCCCTCCACTTGAATGAGTACTCCGATTTTTACTACGCCTATTTCTACGGCGATAAAGATACATTTCATCTGGCATGGCATCGAGCGGGCTGCGTCTATGGACTGGCGCCCCGGTCTCCGGCCACACTTGGAAACTCTGAAGCAATCGTGCAGTTCGATCTTGAAGGGCAGCCCTTGTTTCAGCATCGTAATGGAGCAAAGTGGAGCCTTGCTCGACCCAATCCGCAAGTTCGCGGGTTCCAGTGTGAAGCGGAGTGTCTACAGATGCTGGAGATATTGCGAACAACTTGGCAGACGAGTACGCGAACATATCCTGCCGACTTCAGCTCTAACGAGCAAGAGTGGTATACGAGGCTTTGCGGTATAGGATTCTTTAGCTATCTCCTTGAAGGACACACTGCGAGAACGATACAGCTACTTCCTGATCTCACAATTGGGCAGGGCGCCGCAGTAATGGAACTACGATGGATGATCGAAGCAGACAAAGATGAACTACCGTTACTGAGTCTGCGAAATGCGAACGCTCCTACTTGTTTCTTACGACCTTCGTCGGATGGAGCATGGCGAGGACGGTGGCTTGTTTATGATCGAGGCGCGGTGGAGTTGCGGCCTATGGAAAGGGACGGATTAATTGCGAGGTCTTGAGATTATCGGTCCGGTGTACGGGCCTACAGGGT
>Ga0302309_10003332_pt1 | contig 12534 bp, 13 predicted proteins | sample III_Palsa_N1_1_FD_200453 | JGI IMG/M metagenome (GOLD analysis project Ga0302309, IMG submission 200453) | Peat permafrost microbial communities from Stordalen Mire near Abisko, Sweden - III_Palsa_N1_1 | ecosystem: Environmental > Terrestrial > Soil > Palsa > Peat permafrost | place: Sweden... | reverse complement strand
AGATCGAGGCCGACAAGAACAACCGCGCGATCGAGGATGGCGAGATCATTACGGCATGCCAGCAGGCGTGCCCGACGGATGCGATCATCTTCGGCAACCAGAACGATCCGAACAGCCGCGTTGCAAAACGCAAGGCCGAAGAGCGCGAGTACCAGGTGCTGGCCGATCTGAACTTCCGCCCCCGCACGACGTATACGGCGGGCGTTATCAACCCGAATCCGGAGCTTGCATAGCATGGCAACCCAAGGACAAAAAACCGAAGTTGTCGATCCCATGATCGATCCGCGCACCGGTGAGTACGCGGTCATTGCTCCGGGGCATAACTTCAAGAGCGTGACGCAGAAGATTGCGGGCATCGTGCTGACGGCGCATACGCCGTGGGCGTGGGTTGGCGGTCTGTTCCTGGCCGCAACCGTGGCGACGGGCGTGATCATCGCAGTGACCTGGCTCTTCCTGAAGGGCGTTGGAATCTGGGGCGTTACGATCCCGGGCGCGTGGGGATTTGCGATCATCAACTTCGTTTGGTGGATCGGTATCGGCCACGCCGGCACGCTGATCTCGGCGATTTTGCTGCTGTTCAAGCAGCAGTGGCGCAACTCGATCAACCGGTTCGCGGAAGCGATGACGATCTTTGCGGTGTGCTGCGCAGGTATCTTCCCGCTGCTACATATTGGGCGTCCTTGGTTGGGATACTGGCTATTGCCGTATCCGAACTCGATGAACGTGTGGCCGCAGTTCCGCTCGCCGCTTGCTTGGGACGTGTTTGCGGTTTCGACGTATGCGACGATCTCGGTGGTGTTCTGGTACATCGGCATGATTCCCGATTTTGGGACCCTGCGCGATCGTGCGACCCTGCCGCTGGCGAAGTATTTTTATGGATTGCTGTCGTTGGGCTGGAGAGGTTCGACCCGGCACTGGATTCGGTATGAGTCAGCTTCGCTGCTGCTGGCTGGTCTTTCGACTCCGCTGGTGCTCTCGGTGCATACGACCATCAGCTTCGACTTCGCGGTTGCGGCTATGGCCGGCTGGCATACGACGATCTTCCCGCCGTACTTTGTGGCTGGCGCTGTGTACTCGGGTTTTGCGATGGTGCTGACGTTGGCGATTCCGATCCGCAAGTTTTATCACCTGGAAGACCTGGTGACGTTGCGGCATCTGGACAATATGGCGAAGGTCATGTTGGCGACGGGTTCGATTGTGGCCTATGGGTATGGCATGGAAGTGTTCATGAGCTGGTACTCGGCGAGCCACTGGGAGTTCTTTATGATGTGGAACCGTATGTTCGGGCCGATGGGCTGGGCGTACTGGATCCTGATCCTGACGAACCTCGCGATTCCGTTGACGACGCTGTGGAGCCGGAAGCTGCGTGTGAATGTGGGCTACCTGTTCTTCCTGAGCTTTGTGGTGAATATCGGTATGTGGTTTGAGCGGTTCGTCATTGTTGTGACTTCGCTTTACCGCGATTACCTGCCGTCGAGCTGGGGAACGTACCGCGCGACCAAGTGGGATTACATGTTGTTCATTGGAACGTGGGGAATGTTTACCTTCCTGTTCCTGCTGTTTGCACGGTTGGCCCCGATGATTCCGATGTCGGAGATCAAGATGATGCTGCCGCAGACGAAGGTCCGCCCCGGCGGAGCCGATGCTGAAGTTGTTACCCAGGAGGCGCTCTAATGCCGCCGCGTGAGGGAGTTTACGGCCTACTGGCCGAGTTCAATACGCCGAGTGAGTTGGTGCATGCGACGGAGATGGCGCATCGTGCGGGATATCGCCGCATGGAATGCTACACGCCGTATCCCGTGGAAGAAGCGGCCGAGGCGCTGCGTTTTCACAAGACCGGTGTGCCGTTGATGTGTCTGGTTGGCGGCATCATGGGCCTGATTACGGGCTATGGCATGGAGGTCTGGATCAACGTATGGGGGTATCCGCTGAATATTCGCGCGACGCCGCTGTTCAGTTGGCCGGCGTTTGTGATTCCGGGTTATGAGTGGACGATTCTGTTCGCGGGCTTGTCTGCAGCGTTCGGCATGATTGCGCAGAACGGGTTGCCACAGCTTTATCATCCGTTGTTCAATGCGCCGAACTTCCGCGATGGGGCAACTACAGACAAGTTCTTCCTCTGTCTGGAGTCGCATGATCCGCGGTTTTCTCCGACGGAGACGCGTGCGTTCCTGGAGCAGTTTTCACCCATCTCTGTGGTGGAGGTGGACCACTAATGGTGAAGCAGACACTAGACAGTAGACAGCTGGAAAAGGCGACGATGGTTCGTAAAGTTGCGGCAACGGGAGCTATGGCGGCGATGCTGGTGCTGGCCGGTTGCCGGCAAGACATGCATGATCAGCCGAAGTTCTTTCCGCAGCGCGGGACGTCGTTCTATGCGGATGGGCGTTCGGCGAGGCCGCAGGTTGACAACACCGTGGCCCGCACTCAGATGGATCAGGACGACTATTTTCATACGGGATTGCAGGGTGGGAAGGAAGGCGATGGATTGCCATTGCCGCTGACGCCGGCGCTGATTGAGCGCGGGCAGGAGCGGTACAACGTGTACTGCACGCCGTGCCACTCGCGCGTGGGTAATGGCGCGGGCATGATCGTGCAGCGTGGGTATCGTCCGGCGGGTGACTTCCATACGGATCGTCTGCGCAATGCTCCGTTGGGACACTTCTTTGCCGTGATGACCAATGGTTATGGTGCGATGCCGGACTATGCGGCGCAGGTTACTCCTGAAGATCGCTGGGCGATTGCTGCCTATATTCGCGCGCTACAGTTGAGCCAGAATGCGAAGCAGAGCGATGTGGCCGCGAATGGGCATGTCGAAGAGCTGCACGCGATTGCGAAGGACCAGGGCATGCAGCCTGGGTTTGCGGATCCGTGGGTGCTGCCGTCGACGGCTATTTATGGCACGCCCGATAACAAGGACAATGGAATTCCCGGACAGGCGCTGGGACCGGCAAATGCCGGTGCGTCGAAGCCGGCGACTGGGGCGAGCACTGTAAGCAAGCCCGCGGTTGAGAAGCAGTAAGGATTAGCAGGACAAGTTTTGAACTTTGAAGGTCGAAGGCGACTGACGCATGAATGAACACGAACATCACGGAGCGGAAATAGGACACGCGGAACATCATGGCCCGCGCACGCTGCCGGCCATTCTGGGAGCGCCCAGTGTTGTGGCGGCCTGGCGGACACGCGCGGCTATCGTCGCGGTGGTCTTCGGACTAATCTCGCTCGTTTTCTTTCTCGTTCCGGGCGGCCCGGAACACCTGCTGCGTGCTTACCTGATGGGCTATATGACCATCTTCAACTTCTGCGGCGGCGCGCTGGCGTTCCTGATGGTGCAGTATGTGTCAGGCGGTAAGTGGGGGCAGATCCTGCGGCGTCCGCTGGAGGCGATGACGCGGACGATCCCGCTGATCATCATTGGGTTGCTCCCAATCCTGCTGCTGGGCAAGCATCTGTATCAGTGGATGGCGTACCCGTCCGCGCAGGACAAGTTGAATGCGTATCACGCGGGCTTGATGACGCAGGAGCAGCAGCTTACGGCGCAGTCGAAGGTTGCGATGCTGAACCCGACGGCGGCCTGGGTGCAGGCGGTGATCGTGCTGGGCTTTATGGCGCTAGTGATCTTCCTGCTGAACAAGTGGTCGGTACAACGGGACAACGATCCGCAGGCTGGGACGCAGGCGAGCTTCGACAAGTGGCGGGTGCGGTTTGAGAATCTCTCGGGGCCGTCGATCCTGTTCTACGTGATTCTAATGACGGACTTCGTGATCATCTTTGTGAAGTCGCTGGATGTGACGTGGTACTCGTCGGTGTATGGGCTACAGTTCCTGGTGGCTCAAGGATATGCGGTGTTGGCGCTGGGTGTGCTGACGTTGATTCTGCTGAGCCGCTACGAGCCGATCAAGACGATGTTTCGCACGACCGAGCAACACGATATGGGCAAGCTGATGTTTGCCTTCGTGATGCTCAATATCTACCTGACATTCGCGGAGTTCCTGATCATTTGGTCGGGCAATCTGCCGGATGAGATTCCCTGGTACCTGCACCGCATTCACGGCGGATGGTGGTATGTGTGTACTGCTGACGTGATCTGCCACTGGGTGATTCCGTTCTGCATCCTGCTGTCGCGTGATATCAAGCGCTCGAAGCGCAAGATGATCTGGGTCTGCTCGTTTATGATCTTTGCTCGTTTGATCGATATGTTCTGGCTGATCGAGCCGAACTTCAAGGATGCGGCGAGCAATCTGCATATTGAGGGAAACATTGGGATTCTGGCCTACGTGACGGTACCGATCGCCGTTATTGCGCTGTGGCTGGTTTACTACTTTACCGAGCTGATGAAGCGGCCGTTGATCAATGTGAACGACCCGCACACCGAAGAGCTTTTGGAGCCTGAACATGCCCACTAATCACGAAGGACACGACATGGGTAAGCCGGAGGGCGTGCAAGCGCATCCGGCGCCGAAGATCGACGATAACCATCCTGGGTATGAGATCCAGGACGTCAATGTCGCTGGGATTTCGACGTTTCTTGCCGGGCTGTTTGGCTTTGTGCTGATCTTCTTCGTCTTCTGCTTTTTTATGGGCAAGGCGATCAACAACATTCTGTTGAAGCAGGATGGGCCGGTCAATAAGTGGCAGGCAAATCTTTCGCAGGCCGGTGCGACACCGCACGGCGACAAGCGCGAAGACCTGGCGTCCACCGCGGCTATGGAGCAGAAGCAGTTGGCGGCGATCTCGCAGGCCTTCCCGATGCCACGGCTCCAGAGCGATGACGGAAACCAGGATGTAGCTGACTTGCATGCGCGCGAAGATCTGCTGCTGAACTACTACAGCACCTCGAACGATCTACCGGCGGGTACGGTCCGGATTCCGATTGACCGTGCGATGCAGTTGATTGTGCAACGTGGTCTGGGTACGCCAGCCACGACGCAGCAGCCGGAGAAGTTGATGGCCGGTGAGACGGCCCCGGTGGTGAATGCGCCTTTGACCGACGGTTTTGCACGGACAGGGTATGAGTTGGACACCATCGAAGCGCGCAACGAGAGAAACAACTACGAGCATGCTGAGAAGTAAGTAAGAGCAGGAAGTAGTGAGTAGGGAATAGGAAGTAGTGAGATAAGAGGCGTAGTGGTGATTATCGGCACAACAATCCGGAAGCAAGTGTGGGGCGCGAAGTTTGCTGCGCTTGCGCTGGCGTTGGTTTGTGTTCCGATGCTGGCGCAGGTTTCGAGCTACGGCGATAAGAGCCAAGGTGAGAATACCGGCGATCAGTTGCCTAAGATTTTGCAAAAGGTGCAGGTGACGCAGCACCTGAATGGGCAGTTGCCGTTGAATGCGCAGTTTGTTGATGACACGGGTGCGCCGGTTACGCTGGGCAAGTACTTTGATGGTAAGCATCCGGCGATTGTGACCGCGGTCTATTACAACTGCCCGATGTTGTGTTCGGAAGAGATGGACGGATTAGTGAGTGCGCTGATGATGGTGCACCTGGTTCCGGGGAAAGATTTTCAGGTTGTTGCGGTGAGCATTGATCCTAGCGAGACGCCGGCGCTGGCAGCGAAGAAGAAGGCGTTCTACCTGAAGCGCTATGGCCACCCGGAGACTGCCGATGGATGGCACTTTCTTACGGGGCAGAAGCCCGGCATTGATGCGCTGACGAACGCAGTTGGATTTGGGTATGAGCGTGTGCCGGGGCCGGATGGCACGATGTCGCAGTTTGCTCATGCGAGCTCGATTGAGATTGCTACGCCGCAGGGCAAGCTGGCGCAGTACTACCTTGGCGTGGAGTACTCGCCCAAGGATATGCTGCTGGGTTTGATTGATGCCTCGGGCAATAAAATCGGCTCGCCGGTGGCGAACATTCTGACCTACTGCTATCACTACGATCCGCAGATCAACAAGCACTCGCTGATGGTTTCGCGAGTGGTGCAGTTGGGCGGGATGGTTACGGTAGCGAGCCTGGGCAGCTTTATATTTCTGATGTTCCGGCGCGATTTGAAAATCGGCCGCGAGCATGAATCACATGAACCGGATGACGAGACAGCCGGCGGAACGGATAAAGGCTAACGATGGGAATTAGTCCAGTACTGTGGCAATTTTTGGTGAAGTGGTTGCACAACTCCTCGCTGTTTCCAGCTGAGGCGTCGACCATTTCTCCGTACACTGACGCGCTCTATTTCTTCCTGCTGCTGATGACGATCGTCGGCCTGATTCTGGTGTGCGCGCTGGTGTTTGGCTTCTCGATTCGTTACCGCCGTGAGAAGAGCCCGGTGGCTACGCAGATTGAGGGCTCGACCCTGCTTGAAGCGACGTGGACGATTATTCCGCTGGCAATCTTCCTGGTGACATTCGTCTGGGGCGCTCTTCTGTACTTCCGCATTTATGATCCGCCGGCCAATGCGATGAATATCTATGTCGTGGGCAAGCAGTGGATGTGGAAGGCCGAACATCCGGGTGGGCAGCATGAGATCAATGCGCTGCATGTTCCCAGCGGCCGACCGGTGCAGTTGACCATGATTTCGCAGGACGTGTTCCATAGCTTCTCGATCCCTGACTTCCGCGTGAAGCGTGAGGTTATTCCAGGGCGATATACGACGGTGTGGTTTGAAGCGACGACGCCGGGCACGTATCACATCTTCTGCACACAGTATTGCGGCACGCAGCACTCGGGCATGATTGGTGAAGTGACCGTTTTGACGCCTGAAGACTATGACAAGTGGACGAAACAATCGACCAGCGGCATGAGCCTGGCGCAGAACGGTGAGCGGTTGTTTGCGAGCATGGGTTGCAATGCCTGCCATAGCGGATCGGCTGCGGCACGCGGGCCAAATCTTGCCGGCGTCTATGGCTCGAAGCTGACGCTGACCAATGGCAACCAAGTGCTGGTAAATGATGCCTACCTGCGCGACGCTATTCTCAATCCGTCGGAACATGTGACGGCCGGCTTCGCGCCGATTATGCCGACGTACCAGGGACAGATCAGCGAAGACGGGTTGATCGATATCGTTGAGTACATTAAGAACTTGCAGAGTAACTACCGGGTGCAGCAGACGCAGATGACCTCTGAGTCCAACCAGGCCGCACCCCCAACGCCCACCGAGGGCACAACGGAAACGGTGAAGCCATGAGCACCCCAATCACGCATACGATCGTCAATTTGCCCGATCAGGCAACCGCGCGGATTCCGAAGCGGAACTACATCAACAACGAGCACGGGTTGTTGAGCTGGCTGCTGACCGGAGACCACAAGCGAATCGCGATCCTGTACCTGATCTCGATTACGTTCTTCTTCTTTATCGGCGGAGCCTTCGCTGGACTGATCCGGCTGGAGCTACTGACGCCTGCTCCGGATTTGGTTTCATCGGACACATATAACAAGTTCTTCACCATGCACGGCATCATCATGATCTTCCTCTTCCTGGTACCAAGTGTGCCGGCGACGCTAGGGAATTTCCTGATCCCGATCATGATCGGCGCGAAGGATCTTGCATTTCCGAAGATCAATCTGTTGAGCTGGTACCTATATGTTATTGGTGGAATTCTCACGTTGGCAGCGCTGGTTCTGGGTGGTGTTGACACTGGCTGGACGTTCACGACGCCGCTCTCGACGCACTATTTGAATACCCATGTGATTACGGCAGCGACGGCCATCTTCATTGCTGGATTTGCGTCGATCTTTACCGGACTGAACTTCATTGTGACCATCCACCGGATGCGCGCGCCGGGTATGACGTGGTTCCGTATGCCGCTGTTTGTTTGGTCGAATTATGCGGCGTCGATCCTGATGGTGCTGGGTACCCCTGTTCTGGCGATTACGCTCGTACTGGTTGCGCTGGAGCGGCTGATCGGTATCGGAGTATTCGATCCGACAAAGGGCGGCGATCCGCTGCTGTTCCAACATCTCTTCTGGTTCTATTCGCATCCTGCTGTGTACATCATGATTCTGCCGGGCATGGGCGTGATCTCGGAGGTTATTTCGACCTTCAGCCGCAAGCGCGTCTTTGGATACACCGCGGTGGCGTTCAGCTCCGTGGCGATTGCGCTGTTCGGGTTCTTTGTATGGGCGCACCATATGTTCATCATGGGCGTGTCGAACTACTCGGCGCTGGTGTTCAGCTTGCTGACAATGTTGGTCGCGGTGCCTTCGGCGATCAAGATTTTCAACTGGGCGTTTACGCTGCAGAAGGGTTCGATCACGTTTGAGACCCCCATGTTGTATGCCTTCGCGTTTATAGGATTGTTTACGATCGGCGGCTTGACGGGCATCTTCCTCGGTTCCCTGGGCATGGACATTCATCTGACGGAGACGTACTTCATCGTGGCGCACTTCCACTATGTAATGGTGGGGGGCATGTTGATGGCGTTCCTGGCAGGCATTCACTTCTGGTGGCCGAAGATGACGGGGCGGATGTACCCGGAGTCGTTGTCGAAGCTGTCGGCGGTTACGAGCTTTATCGGATTCAATCTGACCTTTATGCCGCAGTTTATCCTGGGCTATCTGGGCATGCCGCGCCGGTATCATGCGTATCCGGCGGAATACCAGGTGCTAAACGTGCTTTCGACTGCAGGCGCTACGGTGCTTGGCGTTGGGTTCATGCTGCCGCTGCTGTACCTGGGCTGGTCGCTGAAGTACGGAGCGATTGCGGGGAACAACCCGTGGCAGGCTACAGGGCTTGAGTGGCAGATTCAGTCCCCGCCGCTGACGGAGAACTTTACAGAGATTCCGATCATTGACTATGAAGCCTACGATTACGAGTGGCTCGAGAAGAAGCAGAGAGAAGAGGTGACGACCGTTGGCTAATTCGATCACATCTACCGGTCACGTGGACCACCTCGAGAAGTTGATGCCGCATGAGTCGATCATCAACGACGAGGGTGAGCACGTCGTGTTGCCACAGCATCGCCATCATTTTGAGACCGCCGAACAACAGCGCGAGGCGGGAAGCTTCGGCATGTGGCTGTTTCTGCTGACGGAAATCATGTTCTTCGGTGGGCTGTTCTTTGCTTACCTGCTTTACCGGAACTGGTATTATCCAGCGTTTGCGGTGGCTTCCAATCAGTTGAACGTGCCGGAAGGTGCGGCGAATACGGCGATCCTGATTACGTCTGGCTTCTTTATGGCGTTGGGTGTGTGGGCTGCTGAGGTTCGCAAGAAGAAGCTGCTGGTTCTAATGCTCGTGTTTACGACGATCTTTGGTGTGGCTTTCCTTGGCGTCAAGGCTGACGAATATCACGAGAAGTATGAGAAGCACCACATTCCGGGAGCGAGCTTCAGCACATCGATGTTCACCAACCCGCCGGTCAATCCAAAGACCGGCAAGCCTGATGAACTGCCGCTGGCTCCTGATATGGCGCAGCATACGGAGATATTTTTCTTCCTGTACTTCGCGATGACCGGTATGCACGCGTTCCACATGATCATCGGTATCGTGCTGCTGTTCTGGTTGACCTGGCGAGCGCATCGAGGAGAGTTCAGTTCCGGATATGTGGCACCGATTGAAAACTTTGGACTGTACTGGCACTTCGTCGATATCGTCTGGCTGTTCCTGTTCCCACTGCTGTACCTGATTAATCGTCACCCGATTCACTAGACCCTGAAGGAAGACGCTATGGCTCACGAAGTTTCACACGATCAAGCTCACGATCCGTCGAACGTTACCAATCCGGAGCACGCCGAACATCATATCGTGACGCCGATCCAGTACTGCCTGGTCTTTGCGACCCTGTTGGTTGGTACGGCGATCACGGTGGCTGCGGCCTATGTGAACATGGGTGCGTTCAATCCGGTGATTGCCCTGGCAATCGCCTGCACTAAGGCTGTGATCGTGATTTTGTTCTTCATGCACGTAAAGTATCAGTCGCGGCTGATCAAGCTGACGGTGGGTGCGGGTTTTTTTGCCTTTATTATCCTTGTCACTATGACGCTGCTGGATTACATAAGCCGCGCCTGGGGTATGTGGTAGAAGCAGGAAGTAGCGAGTAGGAAATAGGAAGTAGATAAGTGCTCCGCTGAAACTTGCGGGGCATTTTTATTTGGATTCGCGGTAGAGGATTTGGCGGAGGATGCCCATCCAGGTCATTGATTCGCGGTGGGTTGCGCCGAGTTGTTGGGTAAGTTGACGGACGAGGGGTTCGGCAGCGTTGGCTGGGAAGCGGCGGGTGTAGCCGGTGGCATGCATGACATCGAGCAGGAGTTGGGTGAGGCGCTCTCGGTCCTCGGCCGTCGCGGGGGATTCGTGGAGGATGGGGAGTTCTTTGGCGCCTTCGAGGCCTTCGCGGGTGAGCTCGTAGAGGCAGACGGCTACGGATTGGCCGAGGTTCATGGAGAGATGGCGGGCGGCCTCCGGGGCGAAGAGGGGGATGGTTACGAGGAGGGAACAGTGGCTAAGGTGTTCGTTGGTAAGGCCGGTTTTTTCGGAGCCGAAGAGGAGGGCTACGCGTGGTGGGACGCTTTGGTTTGTTGATGTTGCAGGGTGCTGGAGCTCGGAGAGGATGCGGGGAGAGGCTTGCTGGAGGGTGAGGATGGTGCGATGGAGGTCGCGTTCTCCGATGGCGGTGGTGCCGGCGATGAGGGTGCAGTCGGCGATGGCCTCGGGAAGGGTAGAGAAGCGTCGGGCCTGCTGCATGACGGAGGCGGCGCCTACGGCGGATTTGGGGGTTTGGGAGTCTTCGATCTGGGCGGCCTCGAAGGGGGCGGCGTAGTCGTTGACGATGCGGAGGTCGGTGAAGCCGAAGTCCTGCATGGCGCGGGCGGCGGCGCCGATGTTGCTGGGGTTGCGGGCGCCGACGAGGACGACAGTAAGGCGGGTGCGATCTGCTGCGGAGAGCATGAGTCTATTGTATGTATGGAGTTGCAGCGTGGTTTGGGGGCGTGGAGCGGGTAAAATAGAGGTTGCATATTTGCCACTGAAGGAACGCCCCATGAGCATTGCCGTTACTGCCCACGCTGAACAACTTGAAGCCGCTGCGAAGGCTGCTGGATTGACTCTTACTGCCGCTGAGGCTGGCACGGATTTTGCCGGAGCGCCGACAACGCGGACGATTGTGGCCCTGGTGGCTGACCCCTCGAAGACGCATCTGCTGGAGTTGAGTGAAGGGTTTGATGGGAGCAATCCGAAGTTTGCGGCGGAGTTGGCTACGTTCTTTGGGGAACTGGCGCTGCGGTTGCGGAATCCTGATCCGAATTTTTACCTGACTTTGCTGGGATTGCCGCTGAGTTTTGGGAAGTTTGCTTGGCCGTTCCATGGGTCGACTTCTGGGGCGGATACGTACATTGTGCATGGGGAGGTGCATCTGGCGACGGGTGAGGATGTGGCGCTACATGCGAAGGTTTCGGCGGCGCTGACGCAGACGTTTGCTGAGGTGGTTTCGGCGCTGGAACAGCCGTTTGCTGAGGGTTTTATCTTCAATGCCGTGCGTAAGACGTTGGATCAGGGGCAGTTGGAACTGGTGAAGAGTGGGAACCGGCAGCCGGTTCCGGTGACGACGCGGTACTACTCGCTGAAGCGTAAAGAGTTTATTTTCAACGACACGGATGAGGCGGCGCGGAAGAAGTATTTGCAGGGTAAGGTTTATTGGTTGAGCGGAGTGCTGGGTGCGGGAGCGCCGGTTTGGGTGGCTGATCCCCGGGATGCGCAGTATTTGAATACGACTGCGGAAGAGCTGAAGAAGAATGTGGCTGCTCTGGCTTCTGAAGGGTTGATCGAGCTGAGCGAGGGTGGTGCGTGGGCGGCTGTTACCGATAAGCTGCGTGGGCTGTCGGGGCAGTATGAGGCGGAAGTGCAGGAGGCTCTTACGTTTATCAAGCCTAGTTTTAATGAGGATATGCGGGGCGGGCATACAAATATGTAAGTGCGGTGAATAGTGAGTAGTGAAACGTGAATAAAAGCGATGCGGTGCGGGCCTTTGGGTTCGTGCCGTTTGCTTTACGGACCGTGTTTACGGTGAAATTTTTGGACGGGGGGAAGGGGTTTGGGTTTTGGAGGTGGGGTTTTGGGTGGGGGAAGGGGCTTTTTGGCCGGGGATTGCCGTGGACGGGCAATTGTTCCACGTGGAACAATTTGGGAAAAGGGAGAAATTGCTGAGATTTTGGCTGTTTTTGACGGTGAAGGGGACGGATTTGGAGTGAAAAAACACGGTGGTTGGAGTGATTTTTACGGTGGAATTTTGAGTCGGGACGGTGACGGTTGGGGACATTTTGCCCGATTTCAAGTGGCATTTGCCAGGGGCCAAAGATCCGTTTTGGGTGAGCCTATGAGGGCGGAGGCCGGAGGATAGGTCGGGCTTACAGCCCTATGGCATTTATGACGTTCGTACGAGGGGCTTCGCCCCTCGCTGGTATGGGATGCGCCTTCGGCGCTAAAGCAACAGCAAGTGCAACGGCAAAGGCCAGGACCGTGGTTGAAAGGGTCGAGCGGTGTACGGGGGGGTGGCGCTGTGGCAGGTCCTTCGACTGCGCTGCGCTTCGCTCAGGATGACAAATTTGTAGTGGGTGGAGGAGAACAAGCAACAACGGCAATCAGGTGGTTAGGGACA
>Ga0302309_10003330_pt1 | contig 12538 bp, 9 predicted proteins | sample III_Palsa_N1_1_FD_200453 | JGI IMG/M metagenome (GOLD analysis project Ga0302309, IMG submission 200453) | Peat permafrost microbial communities from Stordalen Mire near Abisko, Sweden - III_Palsa_N1_1 | ecosystem: Environmental > Terrestrial > Soil > Palsa > Peat permafrost | place: Sweden... | reverse complement strand
GCCCGACAGCGAAGGATGGCTCGAAGTCTGTTCGGCGGTTAAATTGGGCCCAAACGACGTGCTTAGGTTCGATCACGCCAGAAAGACCTACGCTCTCTATCGCGACGCCGAAAATGTCCTATACGCCACCGACGGGATCTGCACGCACGGCAATACCCATCTTGTCGACGGATTTGTAAGGGGCAAAGTCATCGAATGCCCAAAACACAACGGTCGGTTCAATCTTATTGACGGCTCTCCCGCACGGGTTCCCATCTGTCGCGGCTTGACCACCTATCCGGTTGAAGAGCGTAATGGGACATTGCGTATTAACGTTTTGCGCCCAGGAGGCGCGGGAGCGAGGCCGCAAAAATCCTACAGGTTTAGAGTCGTCAGCAATCAGAACGTCGCCACGTTCATCAAGGAACTCGTGCTCGAACCGGAGGACGGGGATTGTCTAGACTTTACGCCCGGCGATTACCTGCAGTTCGAAATTCCGAGGTTCGACGCTATCGAGTTCCGCGAGTTGGATATTCCGAATCCATACGCCGCCGCGTGGGAGCGGCAGCATCTTTTCGACCTCGTCGCCTCAAATCCGCACGCAACGCGGAGCAATAACTATTCGCTTGCGAACAACCCAAAGATGGAGCGTCTACTGCGCTTCAACGTTCGCATCGCCATGCCCCCGACTGGTCAGGACTGCCCTCCGGGCATTGGGTCGAGCTATGTTTTTGCCTTAAGGCCTGGAGATATCGTAACGGCCGCCGGCCCGTTTGGCGATTTTCACATAAAGCCGACCCAAAGGGAGATGGTGTATATCGGCGGATGCGCCGGCATGGCGCCTCTGCGCGCTCATCTCTCGCACCTTTTCGAATCAGACAACACCGCACGCAAGGTGAGCTTTTGGTATGGAGCACGATCGAAGCAAGAAGTATTCTACGAAGACTACTTCAAAAGCCTAGAGGACAAGCATCGAAATTTCCGGTTTAACCTCGTACTCTCTTCGCCGGAACCTGCCGACGACTGGAGTGGATACACGGGATTCGTTCACGAGGTGGTGCTCAACGAATACTTGCGCGCCCACCCAAATCCGCAACATGTCGAATACTATCTCTGCGGCCCGCCTCAAATGATAAAGGCGTGCACGAGGATGCTTACCGGACTTCAGGTGCCGGAAAGCCGCATTTCCTACGATGAGTTTTAAATGGCATTTGCCTCAATTAGTTTGCTCCGATTGATTTGGGCTTGTTCAGAAGAGAAAGGTCTTCGCCATCGGGCCTTGGGGTATTTGCCCAAGTCCGCGTGGAATCTTCTCCGCGACAGATAACGGACTGAGACGACCAGGATTTATCCAGAGAAGTCACATCAGGTGGACAATAACGAATGGTGAGTCCGCATCGCCGGCGGTTCGAAGGATTACTCGTCGAGCCATGCGCGAGCATATCCGCATGCAGGGAAATCTGGCCTGCCCGTAACTCGTCCCACACGGGATCACCCAATGAGTCGATATTCGCGATCTCTTGATTGAGAACCGCGGGCCGGTTGGTTTCCTTCCAGTCCAGAGGGCCTAGTTTATGTGTCCCAGGAATAAACTGCATTGCTGCGTTGTCCGAATCCGCATCATCGATTGCCAGCCACACTGTAACCGTGCGAGCTGGGGTAAACGGCCAGTAAGAGGCATCCTGATGCCAGGGAACGTGCTTGGGATCGAGCGGTTGTTTGCAAAAGAAGTGTGTTCCCCAAGCGACTACGTTCGGTCCCATCAGATCTTCGACATAGTTGAGAATACGAGGATTGGTGACGATATCCCAAATTCCACGGCAACGCGTATGATAGCCATTGATGGCATACGTGTCTCGTCCATCCTTCAGTTCGCTCATCTTGCGCAGGAGCATGTCGAAATATTCGCGATTACAGGTTGCCTCGTTACTATCGTAGATGTCGATCGGCATAATGTATCCGTTTTCGTTGTACGAGTCTATTTGTGACGACGTCAATACCCTGGGATCGGAATTAATAACCGGTTTAAACAACAAATCACGCTCTTCCATTGTTTCTCCTTAAGTAGCCTCTTCAAAAAATCTTCAGATGCTTACGGTAAAATGATAACTCAATTGAGCAACGCAGGTCTAGAACAGATCTTGCGAATAATGTATCCTATCCTGCTCGCTCTCCTAGACAGCGGGCGTAAAAGACTACACAAATGAATACCATGGCGGTCAATTTATTGGGATTCGGCTTTGCCGAAATTAAGCCGAATACTTGGAATCACATAGGGGTACTTACCACATATTATCGATTGTATTATCCGAGTAACAGTAATATTACAGTGGCGATAGCGGGGACTAGTGTGGATCTGGAAGGTGGCAAACTGCACTTTATTCCCACAAATTCTGAAATCGATATGGTTACTTCGGGCAGCTGCTACGTTGCATTTGCGCATTTTGATATCGAACCGCTTGCGCTCTTTTTTGAGGATGCTTCTCTGGCCAATATGACTAATATTCCGCTCAACGGGGAATTAGAGGCTCTCCTTCACAACGTATCACAACGATATTCTGGTACCGACAAAACCAGTCAATCCGACCTGCATGCATATTGCATATGGCAATCCATAATCTACGCGACCGTTTGCGCCTGCATCGACCATGCCACGGCAGATCGTCAACATGATCAGATGCTGCCGCTAAAGGCACATACCGTTGCTGCGGCACTCCATCATATAGAAGCTCATTTGGCCGAGCGGCTCGGAAATCGTGATTTGGGCAAACTGTGCAATGTAAGTGAGTTCCATTTTTTGAGGATATTCAAAGAGTGTATTGGCGTTACCCCCAATCAATATGTATTGAGGAGACGCGTGGCGCGTGCCGCCCAACGCTTGCATTTTACAGATCGGACAATCGAAAGAATTGCCGATGAATGTGGATTCGGAAACAGGTACTATTTTACGCGCGTATTCACGCGGCTAACGGGATTATCGCCAGCTGCCTACAGGCGACTGAACCGTGTCTAATTGCGTCGACACACCACCCATCAGCGTAACACGGAAGAAACTTTTTGGTTGACAGGGCAACAAAACAGTGCTATACTGGACTTGCTATAGGGCTTTAGCAACGCTTAGAGCGGCTGAATCGCCAAAAACGAGGTTTCGATAGCCTATGCTGTAAGTCATAATGAATGTATGGTTGTTATAGATACAATTGCAGTATAGGTAAGGATTTGCCTTGTGATAAATTGCGGGCTAAAAGCCTAAGGCTATCCCGAAAGCTTGCGAGCAAAGTACGGCAGCAGGCAAAGATATAGAGGAGGTAAAGCTACAAACGCAGTACAGAGACATGCCCACCGGATAGCCCAGTGTTGTTCGTGCGCTATCGTTTGGAGATATTGAATAAAGAAAAGAGTGTCTATAGTAATGAAAATAGAGTACTTGATTAAGATTCTGAAAACTGCACTGACTGCAGTTATGCTGGCGGTGGTAGGACTGCTGGCTTCGCCTTATGCATCGTGGGCGCTCGGTCCCAACATGATGGCCAACAGCGGCTTCGAAGGTGGAAACCAGGGCGGCTATATTAATATGGGTTCGACGTATAACGTCTACAACGATACGAGCGCATATGCCGGGATCTGGGATGTCAAAGCAAATCTCACGGGTGGCTACAGCAATTTCTACCAGCCTGTACCGGTGTGGACCAGCACCAATTACACATCCAGCATCTGGTATAAGGGAACGGGCCAAATTTCATTTAACATCATCAAGGGCGATTGGAGTGGTACCATCGCGTCCACTACAATAACCGGCTCCTCGTCGTGGCAGCAGGTCACCTTGTCTTATAACACGGGAAGCCAGACCACGGTGTACGTCCAGTGTGAAGACATGGCTACCGGAACCATGTATCTGGACAATATATTCACCGGCCTCAATAGCGCAACCGACCTGGACTTTAACCCAAGCGATCCCGGCGCTTCAGGTTTTAACAGCACGCTCGTCAACGATAGTTTCACTTCCTTAAGCACCATCGACGTCAACAATACCCAGAGCAGCGGATACCTTTGGTATGTCGCCCCGTGGGCGGGCAGTACAACGACGCCCTCAAGCGATCTGGCAATCACCAGCAGTGCACTCACGATAAGCGACGGCGGTGAAATTCAAACGGCGATTCCTGGGGTCTCCAGCACCGGGTGGATGGGCACCGGCTGGGAGGGCGGTAGCGGAATCTATATCGAAGCCAGCATAGCGATGCAAAATGTTGGCAATATCAACTCGAGTGCGTGGCCGGCTTTTTGGCTGCAGGATCTGACGACCGAATCCGGGGTCGGCGACGGCATGCCGGGAAACTCAGGACATACCGAAGGCGTTGAAAACGATATCCTTGAATATAACCCGAGCTCGGGTTTCTGGGGGTCGGACGACTACGCCTCGACCCTGCACGATTGGACCGACGGCAGCGGCAATCTGGACAACTCGAACAACGCCCTAATATGCCCAACTGTCGGCACGGATTTCACCGCATATCACAAATACGGTATGCTGTGGGTGCCCGCTAGCTCCTCAAACAGCTACTGCGGCTACCGCCAGTGCTTCTTTGACGGCCAACCCATGGCAGCCGCCATGTGGATCGGCAATCAAGACTATACGGCCGGCGTATTCCCGCCCACAGTCGCTTCCATGGGCAGCTACATGTTCAGCGATATGGATCACCATCCGCTCGATTTGATCCTTAGCGCAGGTCCGGGGTCCCCAACAGTTAGCATACAATACGTGCACATCTATGCCGCGAGCTCCTCTAGCGAAGATGTGGTAACCGGAACCAAATATACGACGCCTGCTGCGCCCACCAGTTTCGTAGCGACCGCGGGCACCAACCAGGTCGGCCTAACCTGGACCGCGAGCAGCGGCGCGACGTCGTACTACGTCTTCCGCAGCACCACCTCGGGCTCGGAAGCCCTCATCGCGACAGCAACTTCGACATCCTATACAGATACGTCGGTTACTGACGGCACAAAATACTACTATACTGTTGCCGCAACTAATCCCGCCGGCACAAGCGATTGGTCGAGCGAGCAGAACGCTACCCCAACCAGCGGCGGCTCCGCTCCCTCCATTCCAGGCAACCTTGTGGCGACTGCCGGCAGCGGCCAAGTCGGGTTAACCTGGAATACGAGCAGTGGCGCAACCGCGTACTACGTGTTCCGGAGCACCTCGTCGGGAACGGAAGTCTGCATAGCGACGGTCTATACCAACTCCTATACAGATACATCAGTAATAAACGGTACTAAATACTATTATACCGTGGCTGCGAACAACAGCTACGGTACGAGCAACTGGTCCAATGAAGTTAATGCCACTCCTACGAGCTCAGCCGGACCAAACCTGATTTCAAACCCAGGTTTCGAAAGCGGCGGCTCAGGCTGGAACGATCAGGCCGTATTTACCCAGGTTAATAACTCGGGAAATGCGCACTCCGGATCCTGGGAAACTGTAGCCACGTTGTCATCCAGCGCCAGCTACGACAACTTTTTCCAGTCAAATGTCCCGGTCTCGACTAGTACTAACTACACAGCCAGTGTTTGGGTGAAAGGCTCAGGAAAGCTGGTGCTTGAGGTTATTAGCGGAGACTGGTCAACAACCCTGTCATCCGTCAATATCACGGCGACCTCCACCTGGCAGCAAGTAACGGTGCCTACTTTCAGTTCAGGAACCAGTACCACATTGATCTTCCTGGTTGACGATTCTCTTGGCGGCACCGCAGGTACGGTCTATCTGGACGATTGCTATCTCGGAACCTAACGAACCTGGATAAAGGGCGGATTGTCCCTCATAGCTTAACTCCGCCTCTTGGCCTCCAGTGTCGTAATAAACGACCCTGGAGGTCACTTTATATTTGGCCGATAGTACCTTGACAGGCACTTCGAAGCATGATATCATTGTGCTATAGCTAAAGGGCTTTAGCTAGGCGATATGTTTATGTCACCCGCAGAAACTTAGGAACAAGGATAAGGAACAAATGCACACGGCTTCAAAGGCGCTTACCGCGCTGGTTATGACTGGAATATCGGTGATGGTTAACGCGAGTATTGCGTTGGCTGTTGGTCCAAACATCATGGTGAATAACAGCTTCGAGGGCGGAGATCAGCAATTCAAGCTGCAGTCCGCATTCTCTATCGCCAATGACGCGGGGGATGCACACACAGGCTCGTGGGAAATGCGGGCGAATTTGACCCAGAGTAACAATAACGCTTATCAAAGCTTCTATGTTTGGAAAAATACCGATTACACATCGAGTATTTGGTATAAGGGAGCCGGAAAACTAACCTTTGTCGTTATGCAGGGCGATTGGAGCACGAAACTGGCTACCAAGGTCCTCACGGCGACTTCATCCTGGAAGCAAGCCAAACTAGACTGGAACTCTGGAAACTCTACAAGCGCCATTGTCGCCTGCATCGACGATCAGCAGTCCGGTGGAACTGTCTACCTGGACGATGTCTTTACCGGTCTGACCGACGCTCATGATATAGGTTTCGACCCTCACCGCCCCAAAGCTTCGGGCTTCAAGTATTTGATCTTTGATGACGAGTTTAACAGCACAAGCACGATCGATGAAAACACCACGGGCAACGATGGATTTCTCTGGTACACCAAGCAGTTTTACGGTTTTCCGCCCACAACCCCGAGTATGTACACCGTGGCCAACGGCACATTATCACTCCTTAACAGCCCTAATAACTGGGGCGAAGTTCTCCATACCGCGATGCCGTACAATAATTCTCAGGGCTGGAAAGGCACGGCATTTGCTCCCGGTCAGGGGCTATATGTGGAGGGCCGAATTGCGCTGCTGAACATTACCAAAGAGAACTACGGCGCATCGATCTGGATGACCGATGTGAAGAACACGGTAGGGGTAGACAATGGGATGCCTGGCAATCCCGGTCATATAGAAGGTATCGAAAACGACATTATGGAGTTCGATCCGCATTGGTGGGGAACTGCCAACTACGCCTCGACTATCCACGATTGGTTGGAAAACAGTAAAGTTGATGTCGACAACGATAACACAACCATCTGTCCGCCGGCCGGCACCGACTTCAGCCAATTCCACACGTTCGCTATGCTCTGGGTTCCAGCTAGCGCCGCAAACAATTGGTACGGATATCGCCAATGCTTCTTCGATGACGTACCCCAGACGGCCATCTGCTGGAAAGGCAACCAGACTTACACCGGCGTAATTCCAGAGACCAAAGACTCGATGGGAAACTACTCGTTTAGTTTAGGCGATCATCGCATATTCAACTTGATTCTGGGAGGAAGTCAGACCGGTAATCCCTCACTAAGCGTCGACTGGGTTCACGTATACGCCGTCAGTCCTTCGAGTAAGGTTGTGGTCGGTAACTGAAAAGAAATGCCAGTCAGTCGGAGACGATCTTTGGTTCAATCCGTCAAGAAAACAGCTTTCTATATTCTGTCGGACTGAACTGGCTAACTTTTCTAAACCGGCTGGAAAAGTAGAGTGGGTTGTCGTAACCCACTTCCATCGCGATGTCTTGCACCGTCCGAGAAGTAGACGCGAGCAACTCGCGTGCGCGGTTTATTCTCTGCAACTCGATAAACTGCTGCACAGACTTGCCGACTTGTTCCCGGAATAAGTGCGCTATCCGAGATACGGAACAGTCTGACACATCGGCCAACACTCGGACATCAAGGACATCAGAGATGTTGTTGATTATATATTCCGCCGCCTTTTGAACACGCGCGTCCATGTGGGACATGAGAGACATTGGATTTATGTTGTCGCACAATAGCAATACTTCTTCCAGCGCATTCGTAGCAAGCTCATTGCCGTGTCGCGCACCGCTCTGTGCGTGTTGATCTACATCAATCAGGCGCTGCGTTATTCGCGCTCTTGCGGCCTTGTCCGACAATTGCAGCAAGGCTATTCCGCGTGCGGTTTCCGGCCAACGCAGCCACTCAAGCCAAACCTGTCTCGGATGAAAATGTACCAAGACGGATTTCCAGCCTTCGACCGAAGGGGGCACGCTATAGTGCTGCAATACGCCTGGCTGCAGCAAAACAACGTCTCCAGAGCTTAAAGAGATGTCTCCAGCCGAGCACTTAAGGCACGCGCTGCCTGAGAGTGTCAAGATGATCTGCCAGTCGTTGACTTCCTGCGCGCGAAACATGGAAGACCCGTGTTCGGTCACGAAGCACTTGCTTGATACGACAAGGCCATTTTTGCCGGAAGACTTACCTGCCGGATGAAGTTCTACAACACTGTTCAACGTTTCTCCGAATTAGTTGCCAACCATGATGTCGACCGGCACTGAATCAATACTGGCGGCGTCTGCGGCCTCTTCTAGTTTCGCAGTAACGACCGATCTACCGGCTGTTGCCGCGGTAGTTATTGGTATTATGATCTCCACATGGCCTCGGGGCGGTATGGACACCGGACCTAAGGTATCTTGGCGCCATCCCTCCGGCAGGTTCAAAGTTACGCGTCCAACGATCGGGCTCGGCGACGGGTTGTAACAAGTTACACGGATCTTTGCTGCTGACCCTGGTGAGCACGTGGAGGGCGCCTCCACGGCAAGCAGCGGATCGTGGTCTGCCGCTACCAGGAATACGGTGGCGGACTCGATCGACGGTAAACGAAAATGGGTTATACCTGCAGTCGGTCTGGGCAGCGTAATAAGCCGCGGTCCGGCAATAGTGTGGAGTCCATCGGTGTGACTTGGTTCAATAACGAAGAGCTGACTGCCGGCTGCGGGGTTAAGTCCAGTGACACTAAGATCGACATCCGTGCGCTTTTTGGGCGCCGCCAATTGATCGCAGGTATTAGTTGCAACGTACAGGTAATTCCCTTGTCCGTCGTGAAGTTCCTCCGCGTCCAGGTATCCGGAAGCCTGGGCCTTCACATGCGGTACAATGCCGTTCTTTTCCAACGTGTCAAGGAAGAACCGACTAAGCCCAGGCTGACTGCCCTCGGTATTGTCCACGCCTGCGTCGGACGCAATGAGAATAGCCTTACCATGCCCGCGTGTTTTCAGGGTGACGGCTGGAGATCCGTCATCGAAGGCAGCGAGAGCCGTTGCCCCGTCCAATTTCAGCGCCATGCGCCCTTTTCCCTGGAAGCCCAGGGAGGATATCGCTGCGTCAGCGCCGTCGACATACGGCTGGGACGTCTTAATTCCAAACAACGCCTGGGCCGTGTTCTTCGTGCTCGGAAGCGGTTTTCCCCAGCGGTCAAACTGTGCAAAGGGCGCCTCGGCCACGACGACTCCTCCTTTAGTCATAAACGAAGCGAGACTTGCGACCATGCGGTTGTCTGTAAGGGCCGGCGTCGCCAATACTAGAGCACGGTATTGAGGAGCAATTCCGGAACGAACCTGATCCGCTGAGATTATATCAACACTGTAGCCGGCCTGGACCAGCCCCGCGTACAGGCCCTTTAAAGAGCTTTCGCACCGTATCCCGCCGTCTCTATTTTGGTCAATGCCGCCATAGTAGATAAACGCGTCCTGGTCGACAACCAGCGCCACCGAAGGGCGAGTACTTGTGAAATCGCCAAGATCCAGCATCTTTGAGAGATGCGCGATCTCGCGCACGGCCCCGATCCGAGTATTAAACTCGCCCGAAGTCAGCCTGGAGCCGTCCGCACTGGCCAAAGTCCACATAGCCACGGCGCTCGCTCCGTGGCCAATATAACGCCAAATATCGCTCCTAAGTCTGTCCGCTAGATCGACATCGCTGAGACCCGGGCATTGCTTGGGATCGTATGGATCACACTCCGCAACGGTAATGGGTCGTTCTCCAGCCGCGCCACGGGTGGTATCCATCGCATAGCCGATATAGAAGCGGTTAGTCCACTGGCTCGCATAAATGTCGACTGCTGCCCTATCAAAGGGCTCCGTGTACCGGTAGTTATCCCCAAGCCGGAGAGCGAACCAGTTATCCATGGGGCCGGCCATGTTGGTGGTCGAAGGTACATTGGGACATACTTTATGCCCAAGGTCTGCCTCCCACGACAAGAACTTGGCGATTAAATCTATGTTAAATCTTCGCCAGTCCATCCACGCGGAAATGTTGGATATTGGGGGCCTTTGCTTTACCGGTTCTACATCATCGAATGTCGCATAGCTTGTGCCCCAGGAGGCGTTTAGGGCTGCAACGCTTGCATACTGGCTGGGCAGCCACAGTCGAAATGCTGCAATTGCCTTTGGGTTGTAATCAAATACCCTGCCGTCCACCCAGTGGTACCCGGGTTCGTTGTGGAACTGCAAGGCTACAACATTGGGATCGGATCCAATCTTGCTCAGATAGTCTGTGAAGTCTTTACCCAAATGCGCCCGAAATTCAGGGCCGGCGTACGAAAATTGAGGCCACTCGGACCCGCTGTAGCTAATAGCGTGATTCGAGTCCAACGCACCGGATTCTCCACGATCGTCGACAAAATAGTCGTCTGCATCATTGTCGTACGACCAGTCCGGCCAGTGGCTGCCCATTTGCAGCATAGCGTAAATGCCGTGCTTCCGAAACTCTTCTAATGTATTGCGATGCTCGACTTGCGGTCCTGGAAATCCAGCGCCGCCTAAACGAACAAAGTTGCAGCCGGTCTCATAAAAGAGCGCCTTGGCGCTGGCAGAATCGTTGTTGTCCCAGGACACACCCAGATAGAAAGGATGGTGGTGCTGCTTCTTATGCGTTACGCCGGCGTGTGATGCTGCAATTGGAACCAAGATTCCAGGCAGAAGCAAAGACAACACTCGCACAAATCGGAAAGAGCTTTTCAAATGTTCACCTTATGATGCAAATCGCTACGACCAACAATCGAAATCGAATCTCAGCAAAGCAGTTCCTATGCAGGTTGTCCATCGCATCAGATTTTAGCTAATGGGCATTAGCAATGCCGCTCGTATTCTATCACGAAAGTGCAAGTGTGTCAAGGAGTGTGTAGTCCCCCGAATACTACAGGAGTGTGTAGTCCCGAATACTACAGTGAAGCCGACTACTCTTTATTTGCTGACAATGGCAAAGTAGTGTTCAAAGAATGCGTTTGGGTTCACGGAGCGGGCGACGTGATGTGCCTGTGGTCCCTGCTGCAATCGGGTTTGCCCACGCGAACCAGGGTCGCAAAGTTCGACCTCAATTTTTCCGCCGATCATCTCGCACAACTCGGGTTCGAAAATGCAGGCGGCAGCGAGCGGATCGTGGAAAACAACCGTGGGCCTGTGCCGGAACCACACTTCAGCCATGGCGGCCACAGGTTCAAGCGGGCCTCCAGCCAATTCGAAACGCCGGCGGCAGTCGTCCGGAGGAAGTTGGCATTGCGTGGTCACATCGAGTCCATAAGCGCGAAGAGCGGGTAGCTCGGAGGCGAACACGATGGCAGCGGCATGGGGATCGCACAGTATGTTCCACTCCGCTCCGTCGCCACTTGTTTGCGAAAAGAATTGGCCGCCCATAATTACCAGCTCCTTAAGCTGGGAGGGTATGTCCGGATACGCGGCGAAGAGAACTGCAACATTGGTTAGAGGGCCTACAGCAAGCAGTGTAATCTCTCCAGGCCGACTGCGTATGCTGTCACGCAAGAACTCAATGGCCGTGTTGTCCTCGTGATAACTACGATGAGGCCAGCGGTCGAGCACTTCGGTGTGCGGAGCGGACGGCTGCTTTTGCGGAATAAGAAGCGGATTAGCGATCCCAACATGGATCGGTATGTTTGCCTGCTCCGCTTTACGGCAAATGGAGTCGGCCAGGGACGCCCGCTTATTCGATTCCCCGCTCACGGTAGTTATTCCGAGCAGCTCACATCTCGGCTGCCGCAGCAAATACGCCAGAGCGACGGCGTCATCGATATCGGAGCCGATATCGGTATCGAGAATCACAGGCACACGGTCGAGGCTATGTTGTTTCATAAATTCCACTCATATGTTGATATTACGGACGTTGTGTCAGTATAGACGATTTCACAGGTGAATTATTGGATGTCCAGCTCAGCATGGGTTCCAACGCGAAGGAACGCTCTTTCGACTATGAGGTTGATAGGGGGCGAAAACTTCAGTCGAGTTTTTCCGACCTATTGCAAGCTCTAAAAATTGCTGGTATAGTTAAGTAGATGCTTAACTATTCACCGTCACTTGATGGAGTGTTTCACTCCCTGGCCGATCCGACCCGGCGCGAGATTGTCGAGAGGTTGACGCGCAAAAGCGCTTCTGTAAAGGAGCTCGCCGAGCCCTTCGATATGTCGCTGCCTGCCGTGATGCTGCACCTTAAGATCCTTGAGGCGTCGGGTATCGTCACGAGTCGCAAGGAGGGCAGAGTGCGTACTGTTAGCATTAACCTTGAGCCGCTGCTCATGGTCGATAGCTGGATGAATGAGCGTAAGAAGACCTGGTCACGTCTTTTCGATCAACTAGAAGAAATGCTGGAGGAAGAGGAAGAAACCGTAGGAGTACACAAGTTACACACGACGTTTTTACGATTGAGCGCACGCTTCGAGCGTCCCGCGAGAGAGCTTATCGGGCCTGGGCCGATTTCGACCAGAAGGCAAAATGGTTCGTAGGTCCG
>Ga0302309_10003324_pt1 | contig 12563 bp, 13 predicted proteins | sample III_Palsa_N1_1_FD_200453 | JGI IMG/M metagenome (GOLD analysis project Ga0302309, IMG submission 200453) | Peat permafrost microbial communities from Stordalen Mire near Abisko, Sweden - III_Palsa_N1_1 | ecosystem: Environmental > Terrestrial > Soil > Palsa > Peat permafrost | place: Sweden... | reverse complement strand
CGAGTGTTACATGGTCAGTTTGCCCCGGAATACCTGGTCAGGCCTCCCGGAACGCCCTGGTCAATTATCGGCGGAACACATTTCCATATTGCCGCGGAACGTCTGATCAATTTCAGCGGTATACCCACTTTGCGAGAGTTTAGCGGCGTTTTTGTTCTCACAATCAGATATCTTATTTTCCATGTTTTATCATCAAAATAAAACTCTTCCAATTTGCCTATTACACCATCGCTGGCCGCTATGCTAAAGCCTATTATATTATTGATATCACGCTCCATCTTTTTATTTTATTACATAACTCAAAGATGATGTCTTGACACGACAATGAATTACGCAATTCTTTTAATTAGTTGTATAATTCCCACTTTGGCTATCAACAATATACCTACAGTTTTAGGAAGCCAGTTGCTTTTTTACGCGGCTGAGTAAGAGGTCCATATCATACGGCTTAGCGATATAATCATTTGGCGCGCCAGGTGCTTCCATGGATTTCGAAAGATCATGTATCCCCGAGATCAGGATAACAGGCAAGAACTGGGTCAACTCGTTTTCCTTGATACACCTGCAGATAACCCTACCATCCAGGCCCGCCAGCATGACATCCATTAAAAGCAGGTGCGGCCGGTAGGCTTTGATGTCCTCGAAAATCGTATTGCCGCTGCACCTGGTACTTACTTCGTAGCCGAACTCTGTTAAGATAAAAGAAATGATCTCCAGGTTATTCTTGTCATCGTCCAGCAGCAGTATTTTTTTCATCTGTTTTAATTTAAAATAGGGCTAATGACCAACGGCCCGGCTTCGATCTTTAAATAAATCCTGAATGTTGTGCCGATACCGGGCTCGCTTTCCACGACGATATTGCCGCCCGCCGCGTTCACGATTTTCTTTGCCAGGTACAGGCCGATCCCGTGCCCTTCGACAGCCTGATTTAACCGCCCGTACATATCAAATATTTTGTTGACCGCATCTTTGGAGATACCGCAACCGTTATCCTGTACAGACAGGATCATGTAATCACCTTCTTTTTTAGTGCTGATACGGATGACTGGGATTTCGTCCCGCTTAAATTTGATGGCATTAGATATGAGATTGTAAACTATACTCCTCAGATTTTTTTTTGAAAAAAAGAGTTGTTTGACCGCCAGATCACAGGTAATGATAGCCCCGGAAGCCTGCATTTTATCTTCCAAACTCCATTCAACATTATTGACTGTTTCTTCCAGATCAACCATTTCAAGCGTGATCATATCAGCTTCTACCTTGGCGATCGTGCTGATGTCGTTGATTAGTTCCCGGAATTTTTTCACCGAGGTATTAATCATGTTTAAGAAATCGTGCAGCTTTTCATCAGTTAACACGATTGTATTCATGATTCCGATACTGGTTTCAATATTTCCCAGCGGCCCCAAAAGATCGTGCGAGGCTGCATGTATAAAATGGTCCAAGTCGGCGTTAATGCGGAGCAGACTTTTATTCTTTTGATCCAACTCCTGCTGTGTTTTTTTCAGCTCGGTAATATCATTAAATGTAATAATTGCCCCGCTGTTTTTATTATCCACCTGCCGGACATATGGCATGGTCATGATCTGGTACCAATGTCCGTTGTTGGTCTCAATTTCCTTTGTAATTACACACCCTTCCGCCAGGACTTTCCTGGTATCCTCTATAATTGTTTCAAATTTAATGTTAGTCGAGATATTACTTAAAGGGCGTCCGATATCCGAATCCAGCAGGTTAATTTGTTTGGTTGTTCCAGGAGAAAATTTCATTAATCTAAGGTCATTGTCAATAAACAACTGCCCGTTCAGATTGCTTCTGAAGTAATTATTCAAATCATCATTTATTTCACGCAGTTCTTTGTTTTTTAATTGATAATTGGAGTTAATGGTATCCAATTCTTCATTTACCGATTGCATTTCTTCGTTTGTGCTTTGCATTTCTTCATTCGATGAAAGTAGTTCTTCATTAAATGATTGCATATTCTCGTTGGATGCATCCAACTGTTCATACGTTAAATTAAGTTTGTCTTTTAAATCCTTCAGTTCATCCTCCAGATTTACCGTATATTTATCAACGAACAATTTTTCATCGAAGGACTGATCATTATCCCCGGGATTGTCGGCAGATTTGTTTTCAGCAAAGGTGATCATTAATAAGCGGGGTTCACTGCTCCTGGTTAGAATGGGAGAAACAGTAAGATTAACTGTAAGCATCTCTTTGCCTGATCCTATTTTTATGTTATTTACGCTACACTCAATATTAGTCTTTTTGGCCTTGACACTTAAAGTATTAAATGCAATAGCCAGCGGTTTCGGTAAATGATCGACTATATCCAGGTTAAAGTTCTTTTGAAGCAGATATTTGCTGGTGTCGCCATAAGTTTGCACCACCTGGTTATTTTCATTAATACAAACCACCAACATTCCTAATTTTTCAACCAGTTTTGAGTTTACGGCTTCGGTTATCCCATTACTACCTGGCCTTTTGTTTTCCTCCAATAGTACCTTAGATGGCAAACGCTTTTGCTCAAGCAATTCCGGTAATAAAAATGCATCAAAACCTACAACCCTTTTGGTTTGCAAATTCTTATATATCTTCCATTTTTTATTTACAATTTCAAGGTTTTTAATAATAGGCATCGGATTTTCACTGGAACCCAGAAATAAATAACCGTCTAACTTGAGTCCAAAAAGCAACATGGTAAATATCTTCTTCTGCAATACTGTTGTCATATAAATGAGCAGATTGCGGCAGCTGATAAAGTGCATGTTGCAATAAGGCGGATTTTTAACCAGATCATGCTGCGCAAATATTACCATCTTGCGTACGGATGCTTTTACGCGGTAGCTATTCCCTTCTTTTAAAAAGAAATTCTCGATACGTTCAGCGGAAACGCTTTTTGTGATATCAGGACTATATATTCCCTTTCCTGCATGTATCAGGGCAGCGGTATCTATATCCGTTGCGAAGATTTTCACCACTGTATCTTTATGTTTTCCAGTTAGTTGCTCACTGATCAGGATGGCCATAGAATATACTTCTTCGCCTGTGGCACATCCGGCTACCCATAATTTAAGTTCTTCTCCTGGTGAGAGTTTTTCTATGATGTCGGGTATGATCTTTTTCTGAATAAAATCAAACGCTTCCTTATCCCGGAAAAATGAAGTGACACTTATCAAGAAATCTTTGCCTAACGCTTCCACCTCCTCCGGCGTTGATTTCAAAAAGTCTAGATAGTTCTCAAGTGAAGTGAAATTCCCGTAAGCAGCCCTTCTCTTGGTCCGTCTGAGTATCGTGGTTTGCTTATATTCAGAAAAATCAAGCGGCGATTTTTCTTTTATTAAATTAATGATGGCCGTGATGTTCTTTTCATCATCTTTATCATCATCCATCAAATCGTCTCCGTATTTAATATAATCTTCAATTGCTATTGGCATCAATTCTGGTTCTAAAATAAAATCTGCCAAGCCGGTAGCAATGACACTTGAGGGCATGCTTCCAAAACTGGTGGTTTCTGGATTTCGTGCTATAACAAGCCCCCCCACCTTTTTAATGGTGCGGATGCCTTCGGTGCCATCAGACCCCAATCCCGACAATACAATGGCGATAGCCTTTTTTCCGTAATCCTCAGCAAGTGAATTAAAAAAGCGATTAATTGTAAGATGGGGGCCATTTGCTTTTTCCTTTACAGTTAAAAATAGCCTGTTGCCCCTGATGATCATGTACTTGTTATTGGGAATAAGATATACCTCATTAGATTTAACCGTCTCCCCGTTCTCCGCCTCTTTCACTACCAGCTTACTATGCTTTGTCAGTAACTCCACCATACGGCTCTTGAAATCTGCAGAAAGATGCTGGATAATTATATAAGAAACACCATCTAATGGGGTATGATCAAAAAAGGAATTTATCTCTTCCATACCACCTGCAGAGGCGCCTATAGCAATAATATAATTGGGGATTTTATTTAACATACAATATAATAGTTGACAGTCAATCAGAAAAGACTTTTACAGGGCAGGCTTGATTATTAAAATCAATCTTATCTAATTTTAAAGCTAATCATTAATAAAAGTTATTAAAGATACTTTACTTTGAATAGAAAAAATTGCAAAATTATTTCTATTCGTTACACATATCACACTTTTGGAAAAGAAAGCATGGTCTGAGGACCAAATCAATGTTTTAACAGGATTTATTACTAAAAGCTCGACAATCCTATTCTTCTTAACTCTTTTAGATTTTTAAAATGTGAGGGCGTCAAACCGGTAATCTTTTTAAACTGATTCGATAAGTGTGCCACGCTGGAATACTGTAATTTGTAAGCTATCTCTTTAAGCGATAGTTCATCGTATACCAGTAACTCTTTTACCCTTTCAATTTTATGAATAATGATATAGTGTTCAATATTTATGCCCTCAACTTCTGAAAATAGGTTAGCAAGGTAGGTATAGTCATGATCAAGGTGTTCGCTTAAATAGTAGGAAAAGTTTGATCGTAAAGGCTCATCGGTATAATGGACAAATTCTACGATCAATTTTTTAATCTGCTCAATAAGGATACTTTTTTTATCTTCAATGAGTTCCAGACCATATTCGTTTAAGGAAGTTTTGAGTAAGTCCTTTTGAGTTCGGGATATATCTTCAATGATTTCAACTCTCCCTAACTCCACATTCACATAGTTCAAATCCAACTCTGTTAGTGCTTGTTTTACGATCATTTTGCAGCGAATGCAAACCATATTTTTGATGTAGAGCTTCATAGGGGTACGAGTTTTAACTAAACGCAATTAAAATGCAGTCAAAAAGTCATCGCCTAAAGTTACCTGGCTTACATCAGTAATATTTAAGTGTATACATTTAAAGCTTATTCATAAAAATCTATGAAACGAATAAGAGTAATAAAACGTGTGCCTTCTAAAATATTCGGCAAAACGAAATTTGATAAGTAAACATCAGCTGTCTTATCATTTTATTCTTAAAAGCTATATATATCCAACCATGTAATGAAGCGATTGTTTTCATATCGCGCCATTCTAATACCATCCTAATGTAAAAGAGGAACTTATCCTGGTTTTTCGCCGGTTTTTGATCGTAAATGTTGTTGATTACCTGTCTTCGAACCGGCCGGTTTTTTTGCTAACTATAATCTTGTATATAATCAATTCAACTGTTGTGCCGATATCGCTTTCCTCATTAACAAAACCGTGTTCCCGTGTTACGGAATCATCGATAATATATGGCGTGATTCTATCCGTCAGCTTTTGCAAAACTTTTTGTTTTTCGCCCATTTCCGATATCTCTTCAAACCTGCCCCAGGCGATAACACTTTGCCAGTTGGTCATATCTTTAATGCTATCTACCTCAAAACAAATTTCCGGATTTTTACGCATTATATCGATCTTCATTCCTTTAACGGAATGACAATAGATGTTAGCACCATCATATACATAATTTACCGGAACGATGTAGGTAACGCCGGCTGAGTGGCAACCGATGCGGCCAATTAGTTGATCCTTCAATAGAAACTCTATTTGGGTATCGTTTAATTCTCTTAACATATTTTATTTTTTTTATTGTATTTATATTGAATAAGACTGACTTAGTTCTAAAATGACTCCCCCCCAGTGCGTTGAATATGAATTGCATGATTCACACATTTTTCATTTAAAGGCAAGCCTGTTTAATGTGGGAATTATGTAGGATGCTGCTGTCAGCAATTTAATACCGTAGAATTTTCATCATAAAGGAGTTTTGGGTTTTTCGGCGGTTATCTCCATTATTTTTATTTCGGTTTTTTCTTTTACAATATCCTGTCGGATAAGGCCGAACAAACTCATATAAGCATTGGCTACGTATACCAGCGCAAACCCGGCTATCAGGTACCCCGTCCAATTATCCATCAATAATTTATAACCTGTTAGCAGCAAGAATAAGATGGTTACGTAATGACTGAAGCAATATTCGCAGGTAAACAGGTAAAAAAACTTTCTTTCCAAGAGTGTTCGTCCTTCCTTACTGCGTTTACTGCAATATGCTCTTGATTCACTGAATACTTCTTCGTGGGTCACTGTCCAGGCGATACAGGCTATAGGGATAGCTAGCAATAAAAGCCATAAAATCTGTGTAGAGATTGCCATAAAGAATTTCTCAGTATTAATTTCTCAATAGGGATTCTTAAATTGATTAAAAAAGCACTTTCGCTGGCACTTAATTCTGTTTTAGTCTTTGAGTTCAATAGCCAGCTCATTCACGACGGTGTTTATACCGGGTGCTTGCCAGACTATTCTTTCCGCCTCTTCTTTTTGATAATAAGAATTAACAACGCCGTTTAGTGTAACTACTTTTCCGGTAACCGTAACCCGGACATCTTGGCCGTCCATTGACCAGTTGAGCCTTAGCGCATTTTCCAGGTGCTTTTTTTCAACCTCATCATGGGTTTCAGCCCTTGTAACGATTAAGTTTTTTATTTCCGTTACGCCGATAATATTTTTTATACTTTTTTGGGCCGCTTGTTTTTGAAAATTCCAGTGGAGTGTTCCTTCCAATGTCACCACGCCATGCTCAACTTTAATTTTTAATTTTTGTATTGGAACCCAGCTTACGGCTAATGTATTAAATATTTCCAGTGCAATTTCGTGGTCGGTTTTGTCAATCTCGCTACTTAATAAGACCTGGATCTGCTTTATAATAACTTTTACACCGGCTACTTTTTTTGCTGCGTCTTCCGCTTCTGATTTTTTGGCATAGCTGTCAACGGTACCGCTGAGTGTAATGATACCATCCCGTGCCATAACAACGATACCCGTTGTCTGTGACAATGGTTCCCATCGAAGTGCATTCTCTACATCTTGTTGTAAATCATGGTTTGTTTTCATAGGAATGGCGATGCCTTAAATTGCGATACAAAAATACCAGCAACTGACTGATTGGATGTTATGCAATTCCAGTTTATAATTACATCATTCACACATTTAGCTGACGCTTGAGAAACGGGCAGATATCATGTTTTTTAAGTTTTTAAATCACAGGCTACAGTTATGGCGAAACCGATCAGAAACATCATGCCCGGGTTTCTTGTTTTTACCTCACTCACTAATCCTGTTAAAAAGGGCCATCCTCCATAAATAAAAACAACAGATGACAGCGAAAATAGTATAAAGGAAGAACCGTTAAACTGCCACCTTACCCCGATAAGATGCTGGACGACGGCGGACAAAAGTAAGATGGGAACGGTGAGCACCAGCACAACATAAAACCGCTTTTTAAAATCTGCGATAATCATGGCATGATGGCTCTGTCCCTGCATATCCCCATTGTCTGCATGCTTCATTTTGTTGTGATCCATTTTAGATTGATCTTTCATCTCTTTCTTCTTTTTGTTAAACAGTTACCAATTGAAAACTACAGATCACATTTTAATTAATGTTATGGAATTCCCCAGATTAGTTACATCATTCACACATACATACCCAGCCTTTGGAATAGCCTGTCCCCAGGGCTGGTACTTATAATACGACCCTGAATGTGTGAATGATGTAAGCAATAGCCGACATTATGTAACGCTTATGTTCTTTATTGTAAGCACCTTTATTCCTTTTAACATTTGAAATTAATGAAACGCAATTTCTCTGAAAAGACAAAATGAGAATTACAATAAAAGAACCGGAATTAGCACTGGAAGTAAACAAGGTCGATACGCCGACAGGAGCCGGATGGTGTGTCATCATGCCGGATGACAAGAAGGTGCTGGTTAAATTTCACCACGATAAATGTGAAACGACGGACCTGATTAGTGAGCAGTTACTGCAGGCGATAGGCAATGAAATAAGCCTCTTTCTGGAAGCCGATCAGCCGGAGAAACTAAGTAATAACTATTCGGTATCAAACAGGCAGCCTAAGGGGTGCGGACTCTTAAATACTTTCTGATTTAATCTCTTTAATATTGGCGATGGCGAGTTTTGAAATAGTTCTCTGGATATATAACCTGTCCCTGCATCTGTTGGTTACTCCTTTGGATTCAAAATTTTACCGCTTCAAAGTTGAAGCAATCAGAAGTGGTAATGGTGCAACGATTTTAAAATATTTGCCCGACCGTTCCTGGGTTGCTGAGCAGGTAGGCATGAAATGCTTCACTAAGGAATATATTAATCAGTTAGGTAAATTAATAGAACTGGAGAAACCTGAATTGTTTTAGACGGAATCATTTTTCAATATGCATCCAAATGAGCCATGAAATTTTGAGAACGGCAGAAGGTTTGAGTATACTTCATATTACGATGACAGCCGTTCATTTACGGGCTGGTGGATCGATTTCATAATGGCAAAGAAGCGCTCCTATACTGTCAAAACGGCAAATGGCTGTAATATGGTGAACAATGGTTAGACGGAATTACATTGCTGGCCATAAGTCAGTGTATTGGCAATGGCCAGATGAAAAGAAGTACGGGGATGGCAAAACATTATTTCTGCCATATGTTGATTAGCTAAAAGTAAAGGGAATATGAATAAAGCGATAATATTAAATAGCAGGCCGGTTGGAAAACCTGTATTGAGTGATTTTAAATTTATTGAAGAGCAAATGCCGGTTCCCGACGACGGTGAAATACTGCTTAAAACATTATATGTTTCCGTCGACCCTTATTTGAGGGGAAGGATGAATGATGCCAAATCATATGTGCCTTCATTTGAGCTGAACAAGCCGCTACAGTCAGCTATAATTGCCGAAGTTAGAGATTCTAATCATAGCGGATATAAAATAGGCGACATAGTAACAGGGAACCTGGACTGGAAGGAATATCAGGTAGCCAGAGAAAAGGGCCTGCAGATTATACATACCGCAGAAATTTATTTAAGCGCTTACCTGGGTATACTGGGAATGACCGGGATTGCTGCCTACCTGGGGCTTACTCAAATCGGTACGCCGCAACCCGGCGAAACGATGGTAGTATCCGGCGCCGCTGGTGCCGTTGGAAGCATCGCAGGGCAAATAGGTAAAATCATAGGTTGCCGGGTAATCGGTATTACAGGATCGGATCAAAAAGCGAACCTCCTCAAATCGAAATTTCATTTTGATGAGGCGATCAATTATAAAAACACTGTGGATCTGGACCGTGCTATAAAAACGGCCTGCCCGGATGGGGTTGATATTTATTTTGACAATGTTGGAGGCAAAATTTCAGATGTTGTTTTAAACAACATCAATAAACATGCCCGTATACCGCTTTGTGGCGCGATCTCCATGTATAATGATACTTCGCAACTGTTAGGTCCATATGTCCAACCGGTTTTGGTATCGAAAAGCGCACTAATGCGAGGCTTTATAGTTACTGACTTCGCCGATAAGCTCCCCGCAGCCAAAAAGCAGTTGTTTAACTGGTTAAGAGGGGGGAAGCTCACTTATCATGAAACGATTGTTAGTGGATTTGAAAAAATTCCGGAAGCACTCCTGGGATTATTTGAGGGTAAAAACGAAGGTAAGATGATTGTCAAGGTTTAGATTAAATAAAAATGATGAACGTCTTATCGTATTGGCCTCTCATGCCGAATTGGGAAATAAAGGTTTGAAAACGGGGTTTTGGATGGAAGAGCAGAAAGACGGCCTGTTGATTACCAGTTAAAATACCGCATCATCAGAAGCAGTTGCAAGATTGCTGTTAAAAACGATTATCGAAATGAAAGAAACAAACGGGGTTAAAATATTGGAAAATGGTTAAAGCAACAGCTGAACCGGATAAATTTTTCACGCTTTCCCGCATCATATTTTATGTATTTTCCATTATCGTTTTTTACCTCGCTGTTCACTATATCAGTAAGCTAAAGGATATTGAGCAGCTGTTGATGCAAATGGAACCGGGCTGGCTATTCCTGGCCATCTCTGCGCAGGTGTTGACTTATCTTATTTACGCTTTAATGTTAAAGCTATTGATTAAAGATAAACCAGGAATAATTGATTTTTTTTTGCTGTTTAAGTTATCCGTTGCGATCATGTTTGTTAACCAAATATTACCCACAGGTGGTATTAGCGGTGATGGTTATATTTTTAATCAATTTATCAAACGAAAGGTGTCAAGATACAATGCTTTTACAACGATGGTTTTGGAATCGATCAGTTATTACGCGGCGATACTTATTTTATTACTCATTTTTTATACATGGTACCTTAATCTCGCAACGCACGATACGATTTTAATTACTTACACGGTGATCTTAGGATTTGTGTTTTATATATTGTTATTCGTATTGGTGCTTATTTTGAGTAACGGACATAATATTTCCTTTGCAATGCACAAGCTGAAGAAGTTTAGTTTTATTAAACGTCTTATTGAAAAAGCAAGCCTTTTATCACTCCAGAATGAAAATGAAGGAACGTTTAAAATGCTGGGCAGGAAGAAAAAAGAAATATTTCAGGCCGTTGTTTTGCAATTATTCATCATTATGAGCGATGTAATTACCGTTTTCGCCCTGATCAAGGGTTTTCATGTAATTATACCGTTCCCGATTATTGCTTTTGGACTGCTTTTGTCGCTTATCATAGGCGCATTGCCGATCTCTCCGGGATCACTCATCGTGTACGAAAGTGCTATGACCTATTTTTTTACCAAATTGGGAGCACCGGTTCATGCAGCATTAATTATCACACTGCTCTACCGGTTTCTAACATTTTGGCTGCCAATCCCTATAGGATTATTGGTTTACAGAAATCTGCAGAAGATCCATCAGATTAAGTTGACTTAAAATTCGACTTGAAATAGTGCTATTTGGTAGTTCTACATCACCAATACAGCGGCACCTTCTATCTTTCCGCCCCTCACCGCAGCTAAGGCTTCATTCGCCTCCCGCAACGGAAATAACCGGGTTTCTGTTTTTAGCTGTATTTCGGATGCCAGCTCAAAAAACTCCTTCCCGTCATTGCGGGTGAGGTTAGCCACGGAGCGTACAACCCTTTCTTCCCAAAGTATATCATATGAAAAAGAGGGAATATCACTCATATGTATGCCTCCGCAAATTACGCTGCCTCCCTTATCAATATCCTTTAGCGCTTTTGGTACAAGTTTACCTACAGGCGCAAAAATAATTGCCGCATCCAGCTTGGAGGGAGGTGTTGCACTGGAATCGCCCGCCCATGCTGCTCCCATCCGGGTTGCAAACGCCTGCCCTGCCGTATCGCCATCACGTGTGAAAGCGTAAATTTGTTTTCCCTGATGCAGCGCAATTTGTATCAGGATGTGAGCAGCAGCTCCGAATCCGTAAAAACCCAATTGTTTGGCATGCAGCGCAATCATTTTGTAAGACCGATAGCCGATCAGGCCTGCACAAAGCAATGGTGCAGCCGAAGGAATACCATATTGCGCTGACAGATGAAAACAGTATTTTTGGAAAGCAACTGTGTATTCCGCATATCCCCCGTCAATAGTATAGCCGGTAAATAATGCATTTTCACAAAGGTTTTCCTGATCTCTTAAACAATACTTGCAATAGCCGCAGGTATAACCTACCCATGGAACGCCTACTAAATCGCCCGTTTTAAAATGAGTGACCCTGCTGCCTGTTTGTACAACTGTTCCTATAATTTCATGTCCGGGAATAAGCGGAAGTTTGGGATCGGACAGCTCACTATCCATAATATGCAGGTCGGTGCGGCAAACCCCGCATGCAATTATCTTAATCAATACCTGCTCTGCTAACGGCACGGGTAATGGAAGTAATTTACTTATTAATGGTTGGCCCGCAACTTCCATTACCATCGCCTTCATCGTTAAAGGCAATGTTTGCTGAAGCTTGTTTGCTGAAAAGTGATTTGTCATTGCTGTAGTTAATTAGTATGACAAAACTGGCAGATTAAAAGCCTTAAGTGTTATGTAATTCAACTAATTAGTTACATTATTCACACTTAAGAATCAAATAGTATTCAACATTTATGGCCTCTTCCATTAAAGGGTATGAAATAGGTAATGGACGGCGATTTTATTTTTTTGAACGGTTAAGTAAACTGTCTTTCTTTAGTTTTGCCTGTGTCTTGAAATAACCCCGCACTAAAAAATTATGCTTCAAAGCTTCAATAATCTGATTAAAACCCTCCGTCCCTTTTTGAACGTTATCCATGCTGGTGTTTAATCTTTGAGTGATCATAGAATCACGAAATAAGGCGTGCAACGGCCCTTTTCCGTAGACCAGCTCATAATTGATATTGCCGGCCACACCATTGAGCTGCCGGCTCATCTTATCCGCATTGACGCTTGCGGACCTGATCTTGATCACCGCAGTCTTTAAGTTACCTGCAAATGTAGTATCAGTTAACAGGAGTCCGGCAGTTCCTTTGCCCTGTTTGATTTGTATGACAATTTCATTCAAGCCATTGGTCATTTCGCTGGCGTTATCGCTGGCATTATTGAGGTTTTTCAAAGATGATCTTAAGCTGATTCCAATATTCTTATCGTTCAGAATATTAAAGATCGCGCTGGTATCTAACCTTAAAACGGTAGTTTTTAAAGCTTTAGATATGGTTGCCACATTATTGTTGGTTTTGGAAAGTGTCTGTAACATTTCATCCATACTGGTCTG
>Ga0302309_10003319_pt1 | contig 12571 bp, 7 predicted proteins | sample III_Palsa_N1_1_FD_200453 | JGI IMG/M metagenome (GOLD analysis project Ga0302309, IMG submission 200453) | Peat permafrost microbial communities from Stordalen Mire near Abisko, Sweden - III_Palsa_N1_1 | ecosystem: Environmental > Terrestrial > Soil > Palsa > Peat permafrost | place: Sweden... | reverse complement strand
AATTTATTTAACCTTTTTGCAACTAACTTTAATCACACCCCGTATAAATACAAACAATTTAGCAACATTGTGAACGTTCTTTTAATTTAAATTATTCGTTTATTAGCTATAAGTTTATGTCATTTCAATTAAAATTAACGTAGATTTGGATTAATAAAAATGTTTTTAAATTTAAATGGGGCAAAATTAATATATTCGGGGGTCACATTGTGTTATATTCATATAACTGAATTTTGATTTTAAAAATGAAGCAGATATACTTTTTTATTGCTGTTTTGGCTTGCGGGATATTGAGCGGCTGTAGCAAAGGCGGAGACCGGGGTGAAGTAACCGGTGTACGTGAACGATCGTTCAGGGCAGAAGTGCCCTATGGCATGGTGTACATTCCAGGCGGATCGTTCCTTATGGGTCAAACCGACCAGGATGTCACTTTCGCACAAATAGCACAAACCAAGCAGGTTACCGTTCCGCCATTTTTTATGGACCAAACAGCCATCACCAATAGCGAGTACAGGCAGTTTGTAAATTGGGTGCGCGATTCTATCGCTATTACCAATTACGTTAATGACCCTAAATATTATATGAGCCCTGTAAAAGGTGCAGCGCCAAACCCAAGCGGTAAAAAATATATCAATTGGGCTTACGTAAAAAAATATCCGGTAATGAGCCCTAAAAAAGGAGCAGGCGCTGCGGCAGCTTCTGCAAAATTGCAGGGGATGTATTACCAGGGTGATGACCGCTTATTTGACCGCAACGAGCTTGATGTACGTTTGTTAAAATATAATTACGCAACAGAAATATTGCGCAACGCTGCTAATTATAAGGACGACAAAACAAAAAAACGTTCAGATTTCATTTTACGTGATACCGTTCCGGTTTATCCTGATACTTTAGTTTGGCTGAGTGATTTTTCATACGCCGCCAATGAGCCAATGACCGAAAGTTATTTCACACACCCGGCTTACCGTAACTACCCTGTAGTAGGTGTAACCTGGCGCCAGGCACGGGCATTTACATTATGGCGTACACATTATAATGATGCTTATAAAGAATCAAGGCATTTACCAACCCGTTCGCCTTACCGCCTGCCTACCGAGGCAGAATTTGAATATGCGGCGCGCGGCGGAAGGATAGGTACAGATTATCCCTGGGGCGGCCCGTATATAAAAAATGCAAAAGGGTGTTTACTTGCAAACTTTAAACCGGGCAGGGGTAATTATACCGATGACGGGGGAGCTTACACTGTAAATGTAAAATCATATTTCCCCAATGATTATGGCCTGTATAATATGGCCGGGAACGTAGCAGAGTGGACCTCATCAGCATTTGATGAATCAGCTTCTACATTTGTTCATGACCTTGCGCCAACATTTGATTATGAAGCAAAACCAAGCGATCCGCCGGTAATGAAACGGAAAGTGGTAAGGGGCGGCTCATGGAAAGACGTCGGTTATTTCCTGCAAAATTCAACACGTACATTTGAATACCAGGATACCGCAAAATCATATATCGGCTTCCGTTGTGTAACACACTACCTGGGCCGCGATATTAAGGACAAACGATAAATTACTCAAAAATAATAAATTAACTTTTTTTTAAAATTGCTATGACTGGGAAGAAACAACCTTACGGAATTAATAATATCGTATCATGGGGTGCAACTGTGGTTATTGTGGGGCTAATGTTTAAGATACTTCACTGGCCGGGGGCTACCTACTTTATAGCCGGCGGGTTATCAACAGAGGCAATATTGTTTTTCCTGCTGGGATTTCAGCGGGATCCGACAGAACTCGACTGGAAACGCGCTTATCCCGAACTGGCTGATGACTTTGACGGTGAATTGCAGTCAGCAAAGAAATTGGGTGGCGGCGATAGTTTTTCTAATACTGCAGCTTTAGACCAAATGCTTGCCGAAGCAAAAATTGGCCCTGAATTAATAGGCAGCCTTGCTACGGGTTTAAGAACCTTTGGCGATAAAGTTAATTCCATATCCCGCGTTACAGACGCGGGTGATGCTACTATTGCATTTACCGAAAAAGTTAAACAGGCCACCTTAAGTTATGATAGCTTAAATAGCGCTTTTGAAAAAGCGTCTGTAAATATAAGTGAAATTGCCACTACCAACGTCGATTCAAAATTATACCATGACCAGGTAAACAAGATGGCTAAAAATATTACAGCCTTAAATGCTGTTTATGAACTGGAATTACAGGATTCAAGCAATCACTTAAAATCAATGAACAAGTTTTACCAGGATTTGTCAACTACCGTACAGGATTTTAATTCTTCGGCGGGTGATGCAAAAGTGTTTAGGGATGAAGTTGGGCGCCTGGCTAAAAACCTGTCGACGCTTAACTCAATATACGGCAATATGCTTTCAGCAATGAACCAGCCACGTGCTAATTAAATAATATAAAGGTTTGATTATTAAAAACATAATAACATTTAAAGCACATGGCCGGAGGTAAGCAAACCCCAAGACAACGAATGATGGGTATTCTGTACCTGGTACTATTAGGCTTAGTTGCCCTGAGTGTACCGGATAGTTTAATGGATGCCTTTAAAAATATAAGAATGAGCCTGGATAGATCAACTGTAAACGTTGATAAAGGTATCCAGACTACTTATTCAAATTTTAAGGCAACGAAACTTAAAGATCAGAAAGAAAGAGCGGAGCCAATTCTAAAAAGGGCTGAGGATGCAAGTGCGATAGCTAAAAGACTTGACGACTATATTGATTCTTTAAAGAGCAGGTTGATTAAAGCCGGTGGTGGTATTAACCCGACTACCGGTGATGTGGATGCAAGGGAGAACCTTGATGTATCACCGCGTATCATGATCACAGACAAAAAAGGTGAAGAGTTACGGCAGAAGATTAATGAGACACATGACCAGTTACTTGCTAAATTAAAAGACGAAAAAGAGCGGAAAGGCGTTAACTTCTCGCTCAATGCGGATGCCCCGAAATCAACTAATGGGCCGCAAAAATCATGGGAAGACGCTTACTTTGGTGAAGGGATCCCGCTTGGAGCTACATTAACAACGCTTGCAAAAATACAGGCAGATAATAAAAACGCAGAAAACGAAGTGGTTAAAAGAATATTAGGTGAAGCAGAACAGGCACAGGTAAATCTTGATAAGTTCGAGGCCGCTGCTGTAGCTCCAACCAGCTATGTTCTTATTGGACAGCCTTATACGGCAGATGTGTTTTTGACAGCTTATGATTCTAAATTATCACCGAACATAACTGTAAGCGGCTCATCATTATCGGTTGCCGCCGGTAAAGGTAAATATTCTGGCAGCACCAGCACTGAAGGTTTACACAAATGGACTGCAACCATAAGTTTTAAAGATAATGACGGGAAGATACAAACATATACCACACCAGAACAAAGTTATATGGTTGCAAAACCATCTGCTGTGGTGTCTCCAGATAAAATGAATGTATTATATATTGGGGTACCTAACCCTGTTTCTGTTTCGGCTCCGGGTATCGCGATGAAAGATTTAAAAGTAAGTATGAGCGGAGGAAGTTTAAGTGGCTCTGATGGGCATTATGTTGCAACTGTGACAACTCTTGGTTCAGCCACTATTACTGTGGCTGGTGTGTTAATGCCAGGTAAACCCGCATCTGTTTTAAGCAGTTCTCCGTTCCGTGTTAAACGTATCCCTGATCCAAAGGCACAGTTTGCGGGTAAGAGTGGCGGTAATACCAGCGCGGCCAATATAAGGGCGCAGGACAGGATATTTGCAAAACTTGACAATTTTGACTTTGATGCTAAGTTTAATGTTACCCGCTTTACTTTAATGATAGCCAAACCCCGGCAGGATGTAATTATTGTGCCGGGAACAGGAAATGAACTAACACCTGCAATGCGCGGTTATATGAATAGTATTGCACCGGGTACCACAGTTGAATTTAAGGATATTATAGCTGTTGGCCCTGACGGAACACAAAGAGGACTTGACCCTATTGTACTAAATGCAAATTAATAGTATTATGAAAACAAGAATTTTAGTTGTTATACTCTGCTTAGCATGTATGGCATCTTATGCGCAAACGAATAAGAAGAGAAGGCCTAAAAAGAAACCTGCTGCAACAACACAACCTGCAACAAATAACCCTAATGCGGTTACCAGCGCCAGGCCTGTCGATACCACAAAAAAAGTGGCGACAGCACCTTCGAAGCCTTTTGATGCGCCTTTGGATGGTTATTATAAAAAGACCAATATTTTAAGCGCCAAAGTAACGCCTTATCCAAACCTGCGCGAATCTGATGTTGCATTTGCAAAACGTGTATGGCGTGAAATTGATACCCGTGAAAAAATGAATGCGTATCTTTCATCACCCAAACAAAGCTTAATTAATGTTTTAATGGCAGCGCTTGATGCAGGCGAATTAACAGCTTATGACGCTACTCCAACTAAAGCTGATCCCGGTGGTGACTCTTTTTTAGTACCTTTAGCCCAGGGCAAGGCAAGAAGCAAAATGGCAGATAGTACTGCGGTTGATAAAATTGATAAGAATACGGGTGAGAAAATAGGCTCTACGATGCAGGCCGGGGAATTTAACCCTGATAGTATTGTAAAATTCCGTATAAAAGAAGACTGGGTATTTGATAAGCAGCGGTCTATTTTTGAGCCGCGTATTGTTGGTATAGCGCCAATGATCAAGGTAAAAGTAGGAAATTCAGAAGATTATCAGCCTGCATTCTGGATATATTTCCCCGACGCAAGGCAAGTACTGGCAACCAAAGAAGTAGTAAGCCGTGATAATGATAATACCGGTTTAAGCTTTGACGATATATTTATGAAAAGAATTTTCACAAGCTATATTGTAAAGGAATCGAACGACAAGGATGAACGTATAAAAGATTACGCGACGGGTATTGATAAACTATATGAGTCGGAAAAGATCAAAAAGAATTTGCAGGATTGGGAACTTAATTTGTGGCAGTATTGATGAAGTCCGGAAGTCGGAAAGTCAGTAAAGTCCGAAAGTAAATATTTAAGGCCTTAGTGTTTAAAACATTGAGGCTTTTTTATTCTACCCCGTCATCCGCCGTTGCGATGAAAGAAGCAATCGCTACACTTGCTAATCCATGTACCCGTGCGTATAGGTTACCTATCCGTCGCACGCCGGGCACTCATGCATTCCGTTTCATTGAATATCCTGTGTTGAGATTGCTTCGTTCGCAATGACCGGCGTGAGTTAACTCTCTAACAACTGCTTACCACCAAAATACGCAACAATGGCTTTCGCCTGCTTACCATTTACAACCTCCTGCAATTCTTCGGCTGATGCTTCGCGTATTTTTTTAACTGATTTAAAATACTTCAATAGCTTTTCGGCTGTGGTTTTGCCTATGCCTTCAATCAGTTCAAGTTCGGTGGCAAGGGTGCCTTTATCCCTTTTTTTCCGGTGAAAAGTGATACCGAAACGGTGTGCCTCATCCCTTAAATACTGGATCACTTTTAAGGTTTCTGATTTTTTATCAAGATACAAAGGGTATTGGTCGCCAGGGTAATATAACTCTTCCAGCCGTTTGGCAATACCGATAACAGTTACCTGTTTATCAATCCCCAATAACCGAAGGCTTTTTAATGCAGACGACAATTGTCCCTTACCTCCGTCAATTACTATTAGCTGCGGCAGTTCGGTACCTTCATCGAGCATGCGCCTGTAGCGCCGTAAAACAGCTTCTTCCATGGTGGCAAAATCATCAGGACCTTCTACTGTTTTTACGTTAAAGTGCCGGTAATCCTTTTTTGAAGGTTTACCATCCTTAAAAACCACAATTGCAGATACCGGGTATTTTCCCTGGAAATTAGAGTTATCGAAACACTCGATATGCCTGGGCAGCTGGTTCATCCGCAAATCCTTCTTCATTTGTGTCAGCAGGCGCTCCGTTCTTATTTCGGGATTCAGCTTTTCGTACTGGTCAATCTTTTCTTTCCTGAAAAACTGCACATTCTTTTGCGAAAGATCCAGCAGCTTCCTTTTTTCGCCAAGTTTTGGTACTGTGAACTTGATCGTAGTTTCTTCGAGATCAATATTAAAAGGTACAATGATCTCTTTGGAGTGACTATCGTAACGGCTCCTGAACTCGGAAATGGCAAGCGTAAGCAATTCTTCGTCACTTTCGTCAAGGCGTTTTTTTAGTTCGATGGTTTGCGTTTGTATAATGGTGCCGTTCATCACCTTTAAATAATTCACAAAAGCATATTTTTCATCGGATGCAATACTAAAAACATCCACATCGGTAATTGACGAATTAACTACTGTTGATTTGCTCTGGTAGTTTTCGAGCAGCTCAAATTTTCTTTTCAGGCGATGGGCATATTCATAATTCAAATCGGTAACAGCCTTTTGCATATCTGTTTTAAGGTTACGCAGCACCACACCTATTTTTCCGGTTAAAATATCTTTAATTTCTTCAATGCTGTGGTCATAATCATCTTCGGTCTGGTAGTTTTGGCAGGGGCCCTTGCAATTGCCCAACTGGTATTCAAGGCAAACTTTAAACTTTCCCTTTTCAATATTTTGCGGTGTAAGCTGCAGGTTACAGGTACGGAGCGGGTAAGTTTCTTTAATAAGCCCTAAAATATTGTGCATCATACTTACCGATGCATAGGGCCCCAGGTATTTTGAACCGTCGCGCACAATGCGCCGTGTCCAGAATATGCGCGGGTAATGTTCATTTTTAACAATGATCCAGGGATAAGTTTTATCATCCTTCAACATTACATTGTACCGGGGCTGGTGCTTCTTTATCAGGCTGTTTTCCAGTAACCAGGCATCAACTTCAGTATCAACAATAGTAAAAGTAATATCGCGGATCTTTGAAACCAATACCCTTGTTTTGGCATTTACATTGGTATCTTTATTAAAATAGGACGTAACACGGTTACGCAGGTCTTTTGCCTTACCAATATATATAAGCTCCTTCTCCTCATCCCAAAATTGGTAAATGCCGGGTTTGTGGGGGATGTTTTTTAATATAGCCTTATAATCAAACACTTTCATTAGTTCACTGGTTCATTAGTTCATTGGTGGGAAAGTTCATTAGTTCAATGGTTCATTAGTTCATTGGTCTTTTCCGCTTTGTCTTTTTTGGTGTTGTGCGATTAAAATTCCCTCCCAGGGGAGGGGTGCAGTTGGTTGTGCGCAGTGGCAGGGAGGGGTTTATACGCTTGAAAAGCAGGCGGCCAAACCCTTTCCTGCACCTTCCCCGGAAGGAACCGCACTTAGCCACCGCTTTTTAATAAACTATTTATTTACGATTTAATTATTAAACTATTTACCAATGAACTAATGAACCAGTGAACCACTCAGAACCCCAATTTCTTATCCACTTCCCCTGTCCCCTGCTGTTGCTGTTTATAGGCATTGCAATCCAAAGTAATATTTACCCCGCTTTTTGGTGGATCAAAATCAACATTCTTTTTAATGCCTAATGCTTCATTGGCATAAACCCTTTTCATAAACAAAGCAAAAATAGGCAGGGCAGTGTTTGCGCCTTCGCCAAGCCGGGTTGAGAAGAAATGTATATCGCGGTCTTCGCATCCTGTCCATATACCGGTAACCAATTGCGGGGTAATACCCATAAACCAGCCATCGGAGTTAGTTTGTGTTGTACCTGTTTTACCGCCTATCGGGTTCGTTAAACCATACTTATAAGTCAATCTTGATCCGGTACCATCCTGGATTACCCCTTTTAGCATATAAGTCATCACATAAGCGCTTTGTGCATCCATTGCCTGTACTACTTTAGGTGTATGTGTGTAAATTACGTTGCCATTTTTGTCCTCTATGCGTAATATAAAGGTAGGCTCTGTCCAGGTACCGTGATTGGCAAATACCGAATAAGCGCCCGTCATATCAAATACCGAGGCATTAAATACCCCCAGGCATATTGAGGGATATGGCGGCACATCACTCGTGATCCCCATTTTTTTTATGAGCTCCATTACTGGTGTTGGCTTAACTTCATTCATTACGTAAGCGGCAACATAGTTCTGTGAATAACCAAGGGCCTTTATTAAAGTAATAGCGCCCGGTAAATAATCTGATTTTGATTGTGCCGGTGTCCATGGCCCGGAACCGTAGCCGGTTATGGTTACCGGCACATTGTCAACTTCCATACAAGGGGAAAAACCATTTTCAATGGCTACCGAATAGGTAAATGGTTTTGCCGTTGAGCCCACTTGCCTTGTCCCTTCTTTTACCTGGTCATACTTAAAATGCTCAAAGTTAGTGCCCCCTACCCATGCTTTTATATAGCCTGTCGTCGGGTCCATGCTCATAAGCGAATTACGGAGCATTAATTTTGAAAAAACAATCGAATCGATAGGTTTCATCAATGTATCAACATCCCCGTGCCAGGTAAACAGGTCAAGGCTATCGGGTGTATTAAAGTTCTCCCTTATCTCTTCCTCTGTTTTCCCCTCCTCCTGCAATTGCTTGTAACGGTCAGACAGGTACATACCCTTATCAAGTAGACCTTTAAAGTTTTTTATCGTTTTCCATCGGCTAACGCCTTTCCATTGCTCATTGAATTGTACCTGCAATTTGCGCATGTATTCCTGCTGTGCTTCTTCGGCATATTGCTGCATCGTCGCATCAATAGTGGTATATATTTTTAACCCGTCGCGGTCAAGGTCATAAGGCGTACCATCTGATTTAACGATATTCTGGTCTTTAAATATTTTTTGAACTTCCTGTTTAAGCACTGCCCTGAAATATGGCGCAGGCCCTTCATCGTGGCTCATCGGGTTAAAATCAAGGCCCAACGGTTTTTTCTGTAATTCCTCCAACTGCCCTTCGCTTAAAAAGCCCTGTTTGGTCATAAGGCCCAATATGGTATTGCGGCGTTTTAACGCCCTGTCGGGGTGCCTTATCGGCGAATAAAAGCTGGGACCCCTAACCATGCCCACCAGCATGGCGGCCTGCTCCGGTGTAAGTTTATCAGGCGTAACATTAAAATAGGTATGTGCGGCCGATTTTATACCAAAAGTATTGTAGGCCCCAAAACTTACCGTATTTAAATACATGGTTACTATTTCCTGCTTGGTATAACGGCGTTCCAACTCTACAGCGATTATCAGCTCCTTTAATTTTTGGGTAATGCGTACAAACGGGTTATGGGTCCCCTGTACCGTAAAAAGGTTTTTTGCCAATTGCTGTGTTATGGTACTGGCACCCTGCTTTTTCCCAACAAGGTTTAATAAGAGTATAGTGAATGAGCGCCGGAAATCAATGCCGGAATGTTCATAAAAACGGCTATCTTCAGTAGCTATCAGCGCATTTACTACGTTTGGGGATAGCTGGGAAAAATTAACACTCGACCGGTTTTGTACAAAATATGTACCCAAAACTACTTTATCCGATGATATAACTTCTGATGCCTGGAAGCTTTTAGGGTTTTCAAGTTCACTAAATGTTGGCAAGGTGCCAAACAGGCCAAAGTAAGTTACCGTGATCAGTAATACAAAAAATACAAAACAGGCAATAACAGTTCGCCATATATACCAGTTATATCTTCTTACATCCAGTGCAGGCTTTTTTTTCTTAACGATCATTTCAGTAGTTTTTTTGGTAATAGTCAATATAACTATCCAACGTTTTTTTGTCTGCTAATTTATTCAGATTTTCCTGTGTAATAATAAAAAAGCTGTATTTATCCTTCGGCACCTTCATTATATCCGGAAGGAGCGGGATAATTTGCCGTGCATAATTTTTTACGCCATCAAGCGAAAGGAACCTCCCGACGTATATCAATTGGTTATCAGCTTCAATACCCATTAACTGGTGTTTAATGCCTTTACCAGCATAGTTTGCGCGGTCAAACTGCCCGATTCCAAAACGCGAGGATGACAAATTAGTTGTACCGCTGCTTACATTTACTACAAAGTAGTAATTAGTACTGTCGCCCATTGAAAATATTGAAGGTGCAGCATCAGGTGTATTAACGGCAGGTTGATTTGGCTGCGAAACTTTTGAAGGCTGTGCCGGAGGGGTTGAGGCAACCTGCTTCTTTTCCACCGCTTTTACATTAGCCGGGGGTGTTATGCCACCCGCTCTTGGAGGGCGCCTGTAAGCGGCTTTTTTCTGCAAATCCTGCGCTAAGGTAAATGGAACTTCATGCGGGTCCTCATCTGCCAATACAACATTCCTTGCCAGCATTTCTGTCTTGTTTGAATCTATGTAAGCTAATTGCTGATTAACTAAGGGTGTTATCAACCTGTCGTTTGGGAACTTTTTTGCTATTTGCTGTAAACTATCCCTAAAAGGGCCTGCCTTTTCACTATGCCCGGCAGCAATTGTTTGCAGGTAATATAACTGAGCCGCTAATCTGTTACCGGGATATTGTTTTAATAATTCGGGTACACATTCAATAACCTCACTATACTGTTTGTGGGCATAAAGATCAAAAACAACATTATATGCATCGGTAAATTCGGCATTTGCATCCTCCAGCTTTTTTGCATATTCAGGATCAGCTATTATTTTGGAGAAAGGTGTTTCAGGGTATTCTTTTAGCAGTTTGTTTTTATAAAAATCTGATTTTGACTGATCCAGGTCGCTGTAAAGCCTGTATAAATTATAATAAATGGCAGGCTTATTCGGGTCGTTTGGAAAACGGCGCAATATCAGTTCAAAAGTAGCAATGGCCTCCTGTTTATCCTCTAAAATATCCCTGTAAAAATTACCAATATCTACATATGCATTGTAAATACGGAGATTGGATTGCGCAAGCAAATCAGGTGTAAGCGGCAGCCCCTGTATCAGTTCTTTCCGGTAATTTCCTGCTGTTGCTGTATTTTTTTTGTTTTGGGCCTGATTTATTGGTGCATCAGGGTCGTTCCCTTGTGTGGAATTCGCAGAGTTATTGGTTATATCGCTGCCGGAGCGGCTGCTCCGGCGCCAGTCATCTTCCAGCTTGCGGTTGCCCCATGTTTTTTTAAAATCCGTGTACCCCTGGCCAACCGCATTGGCGTTATCAAAATAAAATGAGCCGCCGCTAAATGAATTTGCCTGTGAACCGGAGCTGCCGGGGGCTCCGCTCCCTGCTGCTGCATTCGCAATAGCCTGTTGCTGTAAAATCCTGTCATTAACCATTTTATCAATAAGCGCCGAACGTGTTTTTTCATCCATCCGGGCTAAGGCCTGTAAAGTATCTTCACGTGTGATGATTTGCAGGCGGTCGGCCAGTAACTGGAGGTTGTTCCCTTTCTTTTGGATGGCCTGGTAACCAGGATAACTTACAGGCAGGGTGGTTAATGTACTGTCGTAATATTTTTTAGAGGTTAAATAATCAGCCTTATTTTTAAAATATATCTCGGCAAGCCGCAAATATGACAAGCCTTTTTGGTTTTGATTTTTTATACTGGCCCGTATTGATAACTTGTAGTATTTTATAGCTTCGTCAACATTTTTATCAGCAAAATAAATTTGGGCTACCTGGTAATAAATCTGGTCTTTAAACTCTTTATCATTCGGGTTTTTTAAAAGGCTTAGCAACCTGTCTATCCTGTTTATTTTAATCCCATTTTGCGTATCCTCAATGCGTACAAGGTTTAAACTCGCATTAAAGGCCATTTCGAACAAAGCATTACTTTTAGCAATCTGGCTATAGTTTTTAAATGCCTCCTTCGTTTTATTGTTAAGCTCCTGCAACTGGGCTAAAATAAATGTCCAGCGCAGCCGCTGAACGCGGTCTTTGCAATAGTGCACGGCCTGTTTGGCCATTTCTTCGCCATCGGCATAATCCTGTACATTAATATCATATTGTAATTTAGTGGCATAAATATCAGCAAAGACCCTTTTTTTAGGGTTGATATTCAAAATGGCGCTATCTATAACTGGTTTTGCCTCCGGCAGTTTGTCCAAATACATCAATGTGCGCGTTTTCCAAACTTGAGCTTCCTGTAAAAGGTCTTTCCTTTTCGGGAACGAACGTATCACATAGCTAAAATATTCAACAGCATTATAATAATTCCTTTCTAAGTAATTAGCTTTCCCTAAAACCAAGTAGGCATCGCCGAGATAATGGCTTTGTTCTTTAATACTAATAATGGTATTGGCTTTGGTTATTGCTAATTCAAGGTCTTTATCTGGTGTCGAACTCTGAGCTGTAGTATCCTGGTAAACGCTAAGTATTTCGTTGTAGTTATCGATAAACGATGTCTCATAACTTACCTGTTTTAACCTAAGTATCTCTTTGGCATTGAAAAGGATATTATAATGCGCAGTAAGGTTCTGCATGCTGCGGTTAAACCCGCTTTGTTTTTCAAGCGAACACCCGGCAGTGATAACTATCAAAGCAAACAGCAGAAGATAAGTGTATTTTATTACCGAAAATTTAGAAGTTCTCCTCAATTTAAAACGGGGGATAAATGCCTTTGCTAATTTAATAACAATTATGCCAATAGGATTAATAAATTTGCACATGGCCAAAGATGAACAAGATAAAGACGAAAATCCAGCCAATGGCTATTTAAAATATAGTGGAATTGGTTTTCAGATGATAGCCATAATAGGCGCATTTACCTACGCTGGCTATAAAAT
>Ga0302309_10003315_pt1 | contig 12583 bp, 4 predicted proteins | sample III_Palsa_N1_1_FD_200453 | JGI IMG/M metagenome (GOLD analysis project Ga0302309, IMG submission 200453) | Peat permafrost microbial communities from Stordalen Mire near Abisko, Sweden - III_Palsa_N1_1 | ecosystem: Environmental > Terrestrial > Soil > Palsa > Peat permafrost | place: Sweden... | reverse complement strand
TAGAGCCGCGTCTGGAGAACGGGTACGTGTCATGGTCGCAACAACTATAGCGGAATTACCTGCGCAATCGACTCATCCTTCGAAAGAACGACCGCGGAATACGAATCGTCCATAGTGGTTGCATTCAAAGGCTGTTATGGAAAATCGGAATCTGTTCTATAGCCTAGAGACAAGGTGGGCGGACTCGCCGTTCTGGCGTCTCCGTAGAGAATGCACTCATTTCACCCTTGTGACTATTACCCCGACGGTCTTAGCACCCTATGGTTCGCCGTTTCGGATGCGTCCAGCATTCGATGAGACAACGGTCATCGGTTCGATCTTGAAATGACCGCGCGGGGAATGACTCTTCGCAACGCAGGTCCTCGGCTAAACGAATTTGGGGCGGGACACAATACGGACACATTTTGGGCACCAAAACGTACCACTCAGCATCAGAAGGTACAACAACTCCAAAATCAAAACCTCGCAACATCAATAACTTAGACCGATTCTAAACCGCTTAGCAAATTGGAAGGCGGCCCTGAAAAGGCCGGCGTCGGCGGTTCGATCCCGTCTCTGGCCACCACTCTTTTCAATAAGATACGGCATTGCTAGCGATAGCTGTAGAGGCGCACCCGGTAGATTTTGCCTTGCACGAGATCTTCGGGATATAGCCGCAAGGACTGTCCCTGGGAGTTCTCGTCGCCGTTGAGCCGTCTTCGAGGGGTCCAAGCGCCGTTCTCAAAGAACTCCTCGTCGATGCTCTCTATGCCGGCGATGGGCGCGCGTGGGTCGTCTGAGGTGAAGGTGATTTGCGCATCGCCGCTTCCTACCACCAGGAACTCGTTTGGGGCCGTTTGCAGGAACATCGCGCCGACCCGGCTGCCTGAGGCTGTTGCGCTGCCTGCCCTGGTGATGTTGGCGGTATAGCTGCCAATCGATAGCCTTGCAGACCGCTGGGCTTCGCTTTCGAGGATCGCTGCCGTGATGCCGGTGGTAGCTTGCTTTTCAAGAATGACCGGCTCCAATCGCGACAGGATCTCATACAGGTGGCTGATGGCGTTGTCGCCGCTACGCTCCGGGGGACGGGTTATCCCGACGAGATCGAGCGGCGCGTTGCCCTGGTCGTCGATGCCAAATGGGGAGAATCCGATGGCGGAGAGGCGTCCAAAGACATAGAGCGCATTGGCTGCGCCCGTGGAACCACCCTGGGCTTCCGGGATAAAGAGCGGATTATCAGGCCGCGAATACAAGCCTGCCCACTGTGCAAACTCGTTGAAGTAGATGTCCGGGGAGAGGAGATCGAGAGATGGCGCTGCGGCATGCCATAGATCGATCGAATGCGGAAGCGGACCGCCGCTGTTGTATTGTCCGGGCTCGTAGTTGGGACGGATCAACGCTGCATTCGTGTACATCGGCAACGGATACTGCGCTTTGCCGGCTTCCGCGACGTGCTCGATGTATGTGGCATAGGACCAGGCCATGAAGAGGTCGTCGGTGAGAGGCGCTTTGCCGAATACCTCTTGCCACGTTCCGGTCGTCTTTCCGCCGGTTGACTCCCATGCGGCGCGGAGTTGCGGGTCCAATAGCGTGCGATGCGCTTCAAGGAAGCTCGAAAGGGTGCGCGGGACGGCGGTCTCAAAAGATGCTGTCGCTACGGCGGAATGATCGCGGGATTCTGGGATGACGCCGACTTCGTTTTCTACCTGGATCATGAGAACCGTGTGCTGCTCGCCGTCTGCTTCTCGTAGATGGCGCATCAGGGCGGCGAAGGCTCGTGCATCTGCGTCGCGATTGGCAGCGCTAAAGGGCGATAGCCGCTCTGTGTTGTGGCCATCCGTGGTCTGCACACGTGGGAAACGCTCGATGTTGGTTTTTACCCAGGCCGGTGCGTAGCTGGAGTAGGTGTTCTTCCAGGAACCGAACCAGAGGACAATGAGTTTCAGGTTGTTTTCCCGTGCGCCCTGTAGCAGTCCATCGACACATTTGAAGTCGAATTTTCCTTCTTCCGGCTCGATGGTCTCCCAGGCGACCGGCAGGAGCACCGTCTTCAGGTGCATGGCTGCGAGTTGCGGCCACACAGGCTTCATATACTCGACGCTGGAGGAGCTGGAGTTATGCAGCTCTCCAGCTAAGAGGAGAGTCGGCTTGTCCTCGACGATGAGTTGGGTTGCGTTGCCGCGTCTTTCCAAGTGAGGGATTCCATCAGTGGGAGCTTTTGCGGCAGGCTCTGGATGGACCGTCTGCGCATGACACGCAGCCGGCACAGATGCCGCGAAGACGATCGATAAAACTATGCCATGGAGCTTGTGTTGCATCAACGTCTCCTACACCGGGTAGTAAAGAGGATGGTACGCGGTGCTCGCGATTCTTGAATGTGGCAATTTTCTTCCGCAGCACTTCTTATTCCGCATTGAGGCCGCGCCAGGACTGACGCACAGACGTTGAAGCGTCCCCGGATCTAGTTACCGGAGACGCTTCAATTTCGTTTCACTGTATGCCGGCCGTTCCTATGGTTCAACCACTAAGGTGAAGGTTGGCGTGTCGCGTACGGAGTCTCCAGCGATTGCAACGGTGACCACGGAGGTTTGATTCCCCGTTGAACTGCCGCAACCAGTAATCATGCCAAGGCAGAGAGCAGCCGCCGCAACCAATAGGCCGATTCGAGCGCTTCTGCGTTTACACCATCCCAGCATGCAAAGCGCGATGGCGAGAGTTGTCTCTGGCAGCAGGGGGTTAGAGCGATGTTGCACAGCCGCGATGGTCGTTGGCGCAGTGACCGTCAGCACCGTAGCCACAGTAGCCTGGCTGGGGCCAGTAGTTGCAGTGGATGGGCTGAAGGAGCAGGTCGCTCCAATGGGAAGACCCGAACAGCTAAACGAGATCGTTGTGTTGATTCCGTTCTGCGGCGTGACAGTGATATTGATCGTGCCGGATTGACCGACGTGCAATGTCAACGCGTTCGGCGTCAAGGTGAAGGGCAAGGCTTCCGCAGCGGTATCAATGACGTATGTTCCCGAGGCAATTGCGCTTGTAGCGTAACCCTGAAGCACACCGATCGCTTTGACCGTCTCCGTGCCAGTGAGAATGATGCTCGTAGTTGCGGTGTAGATGCTGGAGGCAGTGGTTGGCGTACTGCCATCGAGCGTGTAGTAGATGGTCGCACCCGGTGTGGATTCAGAGATGGTGAGTGCCGGAACGTGTGCAGCGTTATAAGTGCCGGGTACAAGAGAGAGGAGTGGAGTCGTTACAGTTCCGATAGGGTTGATTACGATGCTCTGCGTCACCGTTGGAGCGGCCGTGTAGTTTGCGCTGCCCGACTGCGAAGCGGAGACAACGACTGTTCCGAGACCGGTAATGGTCAAGGTGCTGCCACTCAACGTGGCCGGGCCGGAGACCAGCGTAAATGTGACCGCAAGACCGGACGTGGTTGAGGCGGTGAGGGTTATTGGCGTCGTGGTGTAGGTGACCGGTGTTGTTGGCGCAAAGGTGATTGTCTGCGAGGCCTGCGTTACGACAATGGTGCGCTGCACCTCGGGCGCTGCGCTATAGCTGAGGCTGCCCGGCTGATCGGCGGCGACGACGATGCTACCGACGCCTGTGACCGTCAGTTGATTGCCGTTGACGGTTCCGGGGCTGGAGATGACGCTGAAGGTGACCGTTAAACCCGATGTAGCCGTTGCAGTAAGAGTGATTGGGGCAGTGGTGTAAGTAATCGGCGACGCGGGCTGCGGGAAGGTGATGGTCTGCGGCGCACCGGCGGAGGTGGCCGTTCCGCTGAGGTTTAGGGCCTGCGTTCCGGAGGTTCCGAAGTTTGCGGTCTCATTCGACGCGGTTGTATTGAGCGTGTAGCCCAACTGGTTGTCTGTGAGGGTGATGGAGCCGGTGAGGGGTCCGACTGACTGCGGGGTGAACTTCGAGACGATGGTGCAGGAGGCTGCCGCAGCCACAGTGGATGTCGCACTGCAGGTGCTCGTTGAATCGATGCCGAAGTTCGTGGAGCTGGATGTGAGGCCGGTGAAGATGAGCGAGGCGTTGCCGGCATCGTCGACGTTCTCCGTATTCAACGGGCTGGTCGCCAGGTCGTTCGTATTGGGGTACGTAATTGCCTGTGGTGTTGTGACGTTCAACTCCAACACCTGACTGCCGCCGGTATTGGAGAGATAGATATTACCGGTCGCATCGAGAGCGACTCCCTTTGCGCTGGTTGTTGTGTAAGCAGTGCCGAACGAAAGTACGGCACTGGAGGTTCCATTGACGAAGACAACGCCGTTGGTCTTGTCGCTTACAACGAGCTGGCCGGAAGGATAGACAGCGACGGAGTAGGGGGCATTGAGCGTCACACTGCCCGTAGCGATGACGGAAGTTACACCCGTCGCGGAGTACTCAACGACGCGGTTGTTTCCGGTGTCGGCGATGTAGAGGTTTTGTGCTGCATCGACCGCAAGACCCGTGGGCCCGCTTAGCTTTGTGCCACCGAAGGTGGTCGTGTTGGGGACATATACGACGTTGTTGACTGCCGTGGCGCCGTATTGATGAGCCTTTACGATTCGATTGTTGCCAGTATCCGCGATGTAGAGGTTTGTGTAACCGTCTATGGCAATGCCCATCGGGCCGCTAAGGACAGAACCGCCGAAGGTAGCCGTTGCAGGCACAAGCGTAGACGAAGCAATCGACTGACCATTGATAAACGTCACGGGTATTCCAGTTGCCGCACTATCGAGCACATAAAGATCTTGTGCTCCATCTATCGCGATGGCAACTGGCGATACAAAGCCCGTGCCTAACTGCGTGATCGCGTTTGTATAGGTGGAAAGGGAGCAGAATGAGTTCGATGTGTTTCCCCCAGTTCCGTCTTCGCTCTGTGTGGTCGTGGCGAGGCAATCCGCGACGACCTTTCCGTTGCCGGTATCTGCGAGAAAGATGTCTCCGTAGGTATCGATGGCAATGCCCTGAGGCGCGTTCAACGTTTTGTTTGTGACCGCAGCGTTGAAGAGCAGAGATGGCGTCCCCGGGAAAAATATTGGCATTGGGCCAATGCCTGTGCCTTGCAGGTTGACGACTCCGTCGTCCACTCCGTTGGTCCTCGGCGTAAATGAGCCCAGCAAGAGACCAGGGTGAATGGGCTGAAAGTTCATGGTGATCGTTCCTACCGAACCAATCGCCTGCGCTACTCCACCTCCGAAACTTTTTGTCCCCGACCAGGGGAAACTCTGCAGATAAAGGGCAGTGGCATTCGTTGTTGGAGAGCCCGTAGGGAAGTAGCTGTTAACCGCGGTCACTGCGGAATTGAAATATACAGAAAGGGTGGGAGCAGTTGAGCTAACTATCGAACCGACGTTTACCTTGCCGAAGTTGTAGCCGTTGATCTGCACCTGCACCACACTCGTGGAGGTCGCGTAATAGAAGTTGCCGTTTGCATCGAGGTTGCCACCATACGTCAGCGAATTAGTTAGACCGCTGATAACGCCGAACTCATCGAGAAAGTTGATGGCGGTGCCTTCGAAGGGTACCTCTGAAATTTGCTGCGAAGAAGCTGCACTGGCGCCGCTGATATAGATATTTCCATACGGATCCGCTGCGACGCCCGCGCAGGAGTTGATGAGCGCACTCGTCAAAGTCGCCGTAGTGCCAACGGTTGTGAGAGCACCGGCAGCGACGAGAGATACCTTACCTGTACCTCCAGCGCCATAGACTGTCGATGCACTATCGCAGTAATAAAGATTGTTACCGCCGTCGAGCGCAAGCGTTGAGGCGTTGTTCGCCTTCGCCGTGGTGGCGAGCAATGTGCCCGTGCCGGGAGTTGCCGTGTTGAACTTGATGATTTTTCCGGAGTTGTAGTCCGCGAAATAGACGTTACCTGATGCGTCTACCGTGAGGGCACTGGGCTGCGCATAGTAGCCGGTAATGTTCTGTGCAAAAGCATTGTCGTTCCAGATGCAAGGGACGGTGCTGGTAGCTGTGCATGACGTGGCTCCAATGGAAGTGACAGTGTTGTTAGTGCTGGTGATACTCGCTGTGTTGGGGATGTTGTTGGCTCCTGCGGGAACTTCGACAAAACCGATGTAAGCTGTGGAACCACCTATTGTTGCGGAGCCGTTGCCGTTGGCTATCCAGAGGTTACCCTTCGGATCAACAAACAAACCGTCGGAGTTATATTGACCGATGCCAGTGATAAGAGGCACGGGGGTCGCAGTGACTACGGACGGCGAGGTTGCCGGAATCTCATACAGCGTTGAACTGGTGTGATCGACATAGAAGACATTGCCGGCTTTATCAATCGCTACCTGGCCCGGTGAGATAGAGCCCGTCCCGGTGTACAGGGTCGTGGTCGCTGTCGTGACGATGGGCGGAACGTAGCTTTGAGCAAATAAAACGGAGGAACACGTTGCAAGAAGCGTCGCTGCAAACCGCATCGACACACGATTGCGACGCACCCGTTGAGCGTGACACAGGCTTGTGTGAGCCTTAGGCGGTTCCGTCTTCGTGAGCGTTGTCGATTGCGTGTGCGGTTCAAGAAAGTTCCAAAGCATACTGCCTCCAGTGTGTCGTTAGCCCGAGATCACGTGCTCTTATTCTGTAGCTATTGCGTTGTTCGAATTAGAAGTTGTAGCGCACGGAGACTTCCATGACTCGACGGCCGGTCTTGTAACCGGCATAGCCGAAGCATTGTGAGCCTGCGTTGCTACAGGTATTGTTTCCCTGGTCTCCGTTTGCAAGAACAACGCCCGCAAAGCCGGCATAGTTGGGATCGTAGAACTGCAGGTTCGCTTCCTTGGGAAAGCGCGAGCTGAAGCTAACGAGCGGATGGTTCAAGAAGTTGAAAGCCGCAGCGCGAAGCTCAATGTTCCGCGAACCAAATGGGATTGTTTTTTGCAGCGTGAGATCGCTGTTGAAGAAGGCCGGCCCGCGCAGATAGCCAAGGTTTGTTTGACCATTTACACCATAAGCTGGAAGACCAAAACAGTTGCCATTCACATATTCATGCTTGTGAAGGCCGGTAGTTGGATTGCCACTTGGGCAACCGGCGCCTGGCCGCAGAGTAGGCTGCAGCATGATGTCAGGCGTACCGAGGATATGGGTATTGTCGATCGTGCAAGCCTGAGAGTTGTTTGCCGCTGTGCCAGCCGTACAGGTGTTGCCGCTGTAGGAGCTGGTTGCGAAGCCGGAGAGCAAGAGGTTTGGATAATAGACCGCCTGCAGGTTTGGGCCGCTTTGAAGATTGGTAATACCGGAGATGAGCCAGCTATTTCCCAGGCTGTTGAGAAAGCGGCTGTGGGAATGGAATGGGGTTCTTTCCTGGTACGAGTAACTCGCCGCGACAATATTTGTACGGTCGAAGGCAAGCGGGCCGTAATTTGCGCGAAGATTGGTAGGATCGCCGGCTGTGCCGTTTGAATATGCGCCACGAACGCCTTGTGCCCTGCTCCATGTGTAGTTCAGACCGTAGTTGAAATCGCCTTTTTGCTTATTCAGGCTGGTCTGCAAAGCGTTGTAATTGGCATAAGTGATATGTCGCGGAATGCCGATGTGCGCGTATTCCGTGTAGGGCCGGAAATCGTTTGAAATTGCCTCGGACGCCGTCGCGCTGTTGGGTGGCGAGTTCGGGCTGTAAGTCTGTCCGAAGTACGGAGAAGAAGGATTCGGATCAGGCTTGAAGTAGGCACCGAGGGGGATCGCATTGATGTCGCGCAAATCTTCACTCTGCACAGCGTTCTGTGAGGCGTTGTCGGTGAGCAAGTGCTTGCTCTGATTGCCGACATAGGCGATTTCGAAGACCGAACCTTTGAGCATTCTCTGCGAGACGGTGAAGCTATATGTTTCGGTCAAAGGTTGCTGGTTGTCGGTAGGATCGAGCGCAAGAATGCTTGGGCAAAGAGTTTGCGTGTTGGTATTGCAGGCGAGCTGGGCACCCATGGACGCGACTTGGCTCAACAGGAATGCGCTGCCAAGGCCTCCGGCGCTGACGTTTACGATTCCCTGCGCCGTTTGTGATGGGCCCGTGTAGTCGTTCACGGAATCGTGAGCGCGATACATACCCCAGCCACCGCGGAAGATGGTGTTTCCAGTTCCAAATACGTCGAACGAGATGCCAACGCGTGGAGAGACAAAGGCAAGCGTCGCGGGAACGCCGGCCAGGGGGACAGAGGAATCGCCTGCGTTCAGGTTCGTGGCCTTATTGCCGCCGTGCCAACGCACGCCGGGGAGGAAGGCGGATCCATCAAGATTCGGGACCGGCACGCCGTCTGTCTTATAGAGGCTGGGGTAGAAGGATGCCATTCCGACGCCGTGCTTATCTTGCCAAGGACCGAGATGATCGAAGCGAACGCCATAATCCAGGGTCAGACGCCACGGCAGCTTATAGCTGTCGGTAGCAAACCACGAGACGGTCCAGAAATATAGATCGGTCTGGCCGCTGCGGTTCTGTTGAGAGAAGGAGCCAATATATCCTTCAAAAAAGTCGGCGAGATAGTTCTCAGCACATCCGCTGTAACCGCACCCGGTGACGGACGGCAGGTAGTAGTCCGATATTTGGCCGCTTGTATTTGGGCTAAGGTCGGTTTGGTTTCCTGTGTCGCGTTCCATATAGACGCCGAGCTTCAGCGTGTGTGTTTTGATCACCCACGAGAAGTTATCGCCACCGGAGGGCAGGAACCGTTTCGCGATGAAGTTACCGTGACTAAAGTCCGGTGTAAGAGCGAAGGGCAAAATCGCGGCGCCAGTGGTGCTGTAGGTCGCAACCTGGGGAAGTTGGTCGCTGCCATTTGGATAGAGACCTCCATAGGGATATCCCCAATAGCCTTTTGTGAGTTGCGTCCGGTTCCCAGGAGAGAACGTCTGCGTGTTTTGTGCCACGGAAAGAAAGAGTTCGTTGGTCATCCTCGAGTTGAGGATGCGGGTGTAATTGATGCTGCCGGTATTCGAGGTGGAAGCTGAGTCGATCTTGCCCGGCGTATCGGCGCCACCAAGAATCGCCTGTCCACTTGTTCCGGGCGAATAGTAGATTTGCTCGGGGATGTGCGATGTATTACCGAACTGGCCATTGTAGACAACGTAAAGCTTGTTGGAGTCGTTGAAAGCATAATCAACGCGCGTGCGCATTTGATAGCTGTCAGGATTTTCCAGGTTTAGGGTCTGCTCGTTGTAAGAATTGATGGTTGGGCCAGGACCGGGGCAGGAGCTAAGGTCCGTATTGGTACAGTTCGGTTCGTAATACGCCCGCAAAATAGCACGCGCCCCAGCGTCGATGCCATTGACTCCACCAGCCAACTGACCGCCTACACCTCCAACCGATCCAAATTGTCCGTTCGCCGGTGTGCCAGTAACCCCCGTGGGCTGAGCACAGATGTGGATGTATTGCGAGAGCCGGCCAGAGGCTGTGCAGCCGTTACCGTAGGCTCCCGTTCCAAGGATATCCGCGCTGGTTACGCCGAGATACTGCGCCAGAGCATCTTGCGAAAAGTCGCCGTTAATCATTCGCTTGGTGGGAACCAACCCTGCAAGCAAGCTTTTCGGCAAGCTGCCATAGGCATAGACGTTGCGCTGTATGTAATCCTCGGCGCCTGCCTCGAACGTCAGCTTGCGGCTGCTGTTGAAGTGAGAGTGCGGAAGAAGTACAGGCCCGCCAATTTCGACACCGGGATAGATATAACGGTCCTTGATTTGGCTAAAGCCCTGATACTTCTGGAACCAATCTTGTGCGTTGAGTTGATAAGTCCGTGCATACAGACGCAGGTTGCCGTGGAATGTGGCTCCGCCGGATTTGCCTACTGCTGTAATGACGGTAGGTCCGTGCGCAGTATCAGCGCCGAAGTTCGAGGTTTCGATCTTGACCTCTTGCACGAAGTCCATATTCACGGTCTGCGTCTGGCCGTTCCCACTGATGGGATCCGTAACGTTCGCGCCATCCGAAATGAGACTGGCTCCATTTGCCGTAGCTCCGTTTCCTACATAGTTCGTCAAACCAGAGTAGGTACCCGCTACTTCCGCTGAACTGGCCGCGGAGTTATCGAGGCCGCTTTGTGCCAGTGAAAATCCAGCTTGTGTACGAAGAAGTTCCGAGACATCCCGACCCACAGTAGAGAGCCTTTGAATATCCTTGGCGGTAATGAGCGAGCTGCGTTCGCCACTCGTAGCGATATCGGTATTCGCCTCAACCGTGATGCTGATATCCTGCGCACCTACCTTCATCTTCAACGCAGACAACGTAAGCTGATCGTTGGGATGAATTTCGATGTTCTTGGTCACAAGGGTTTCGAAGCCGGGCATCTTGACCGTGATGTTGTAGGTGCCGGTGGGTACAGAGTTGAAATCGAAATCTCCCGTAGAGTTGCTGACGGTGTGCCGCGTATCGTGCGTCTTCGTGTTGTAAAGCTGCACGGCCGCACCCGGGATACGAGCATTGTCTGTGTCCACCACGACACCAGTCATGGATCCGCTTTGTGTTTGCGCCCACGTTACGCGTGCGCTCGAGACCAGAAGCGCGGCCATAAGGGATGTGCAGAGGAATATTGCGCGGAAGGCATTTTTCATCGAGGTATCACCGTAACGTTCAGGGCTAAGAATGTGGTGTAGTCGTTTTATGACGGAGCTTCCAAAGGCGGAAAAACGCCCGTTGGCCAAGCGTAGTTGTCGAAATTTCATTGGGCCCCCGATGGCGTGACGACCAGTGTGAGCTGCGCGGTCTGTGTACAGGTGACGCTCGTTGATTGATTGCCCGGAGTGTAAGCGCAACCGGGTGCCATGGGATTTGCCGTTGTGGGAGTGGGATAGGATGAGTCAGTGGCTGTCGCGGTGATGGTGATCTGATAGGTTCCTGTAGGTGTGATCCCGATCAGACCGGAACCGCAACCACTAAAGCTGCCGACGCTGATTCCGAAGAGCAGAAGCAAGGAAACGATGCGAAGAGATTTACGGAACCGTTTCGATGCACGACGCCCAAACAGAAGGGTGAATGGGGCCAGGGCCAGGAACGCCAGGCTGATCGATTGTCCGCGAATTCCCAATCGGTGAAGCGAGGCTGTAATCACCGGAGGCGCTACGACTGGCGTTGTTCCCGTAATGATGTTCAAGGTTATGTTCGTCGGCCCGTAGGTCGCGGGAACAAGGATGATGGTACCTGTCGGATCGGTCTGCTGAGCCGTCAATTGATTGCCCGGCTGAAGAACAAACCCATTGGGGTTAAACCCGCAAGTCGTGTTGGCTGGAAGACCTTTGCAGGTCATTCCGACGTAGGCATTGCCAAAGCCCGAGACCGAGGCGACCTGGAACGGAACCTGAACAGTCCCGGCCTGCGTCACCGTCGCCTGTTGTGTTGCGGGTGAGAGGGTGAAGGTCTGCGGGCCGATAACGACAACCAGCGTTCCCTGCGACGAAACGTAATTGACGTCGCCGCTGTAAGTGGCAACGATCGTATTGCTGCCGGCCGCCAGCGCACTGGTCGCAATCGACGCCTGATACTTCCCGCTCACCGTGGTTACCGAAGCAGTGCCGAGCGTGGTGCTCCCAGTCGTAAAGGTGACCGTGCCTGTCGGAACAGTCGTTGCATTTGGAGTTATGAAGGCCGTAAGAGTCACGCTCGTGCCGGGTGCCGCGCTGGCCGGATATTGATAGACATTACCGCCTGATGCGGCCACCGTTACCGCAGTCCCTGCCTTAATAACCACGATCGTGAGCGTTGTGTTGCTCGACGCGAAGGTATTGTCACCGGTATAGCTGGCTGCGATGGTATGTGAACCGCCGAGCAGACCATTGATGCTGAGAGTCTGCGTGCTGCCCGTAACCTTGACGACCGAGTAGAAGTTGCCATCAACATAGAAGATGACATCGCCGCTCGGCGTGCCCGCCGTGGTGGATGAGATCGTTGAGGTAATCACGACCGTCTGCCCAAATGCGGCCTGTCCGGCCGGGCTGGTCTGCTGAAGAGTCAACGTGGTCGGTGCAACCTTAAGTCCCGCCCCTACAAGGATGAGCTGCGGGCTTGTTGTGTTGGCGGCATTGCTATTGAAAGCCAGCGTTTGCGTGTAGTTCCCCACTGCCGGCGGATCGAACGTCGCCTGAAGCGTGCAGGCAAAACCTGACAATATAGTTTGTGAAGCCGTGCAGCCACCACTCGAAGGAGAGGTGACAGTGAACGCGGCGTTTGGAGTGGTCGTGTAAGCAGGCGTTCCGAGGGTCAACGATTGATTGCCGGCAGAACCAATATAAGAGTTTTCCTGGGCTGTTGTGGTGCCTACGTTGGAGGATCCGAGGTTTAGCGTACCTTGCTGGCGATTCAGGAAAGAAACCGTCGCATCCTTGTTGTCGACTACATACAAGTTTGCGGAGGAATCGACCGCGACGCCAAACGGAATCGAGATGCCCGCCGCTACGGTGAACGCGGGACCCACCGAATATTGATCATTGGGATTGTAGATCGGCGCTTCGTAAGGAATCTTGATGAGCCGGATGTTGCCGGGATCGGCTACGTAAAGACTTCCTGAAGCGTCCACAGCAAGACCACTTGGGTGAGAGTATCCGGATCCAATGCTGGTCAAGGTCTTCCCGTAGTAAGCAACTTCTGTAATCGTATTGGCTGTAGTGTCGGCAACGAAAAGGTCGCCGG
>Ga0302309_10003313_pt1 | contig 12591 bp, 10 predicted proteins | sample III_Palsa_N1_1_FD_200453 | JGI IMG/M metagenome (GOLD analysis project Ga0302309, IMG submission 200453) | Peat permafrost microbial communities from Stordalen Mire near Abisko, Sweden - III_Palsa_N1_1 | ecosystem: Environmental > Terrestrial > Soil > Palsa > Peat permafrost | place: Sweden... | reverse complement strand
AACCGGAAATTCCTTGCTGATATGCTCCTTGAATTCCTGGGCCTTCACGCCGGCACAGCATAGGATGGCCAGGCCACATAAAAGTGGTGAAAATACTCTTTTCATATAGATGCTTGTTTTTAGATTAATCGGGCAATGGCCGCCTCTACCTTATTTCGAACGAGGGCGTTAAGGTTCTTTTGTTGAAGCAGTTTCCGAAGTGGTTTTATAGCGTTTTTTTCCTGCAAATTGAGCATGACATCCGCCATTGCGGCCTGCACCAGTGGCGATTCCTGTTGTCCAATCGACTCCACGAGGCCTGCCCTGACCGCCGGGTTACTTGCATAGTGCGTCAGCGCTTCCAGGGTCATCAGCCGCACATTGACATTCGGATCGTCGTTGAGCGTGGTCAGCAGCGCCTCGATCACCGATTTGTCCACCTTGGTGATCTCACTGGTATAGCTTATCCCCTTGATCCGCTCGGATGCGCTCGGATTTTGGAGCAAGGACTTCATCATCAGCTCCCGCATCTCGCTCACCTGCGTCGTCAGTGCCGCCAGCTGTTGTTTGTCCGCCCCCCCGGCCGCCGCCGTCCCTCCTGATCCGCCCAGCCAATGACCCAGGCCTAGCCCGGCCACGATCAACAACAAACTATAGGCTACGGCAAACCCCGGCTGTAGTATAAATAGCTGCCTCAGCTTTCTCCAGACCCCCGGAGCCCGTTCATCAGCGGCCACGGAATCCTTGTATGTATCCAGCATGGCATTGAACCTGACGAGTGTGCCGGCAGGCGGCTCGGGGCTGGGAATATCGTCCATCAGCCCCCAAATCCGCCGGCTGTTTTCCAGCTCCCGGCGGCAGTCTTCGCATCCGGCCACATGGGTGTCCACCGAGGCGCGCTCCTCCCCCGTCAGCTGATCATTCAGCCAGGCGGTCAACAGCTCTTTGTCAAAACCACATTTCATATTATTTCATTTCGCGTTCTGATGATAGATACAACTCCTTCAACTGGTTGATGGCCCTGTGGATGCGCACCTTCACGGCGCCTACGCTGATATCCAGCACCCGGGCGATCTCCTCGTGCCTCAGCTCCTGGAACCGGCTCAGGATCAAGACCTCCCGGCTATCCGGGCTCAGGCACCCCAGGGCCTGCTGCAACGCCTTTATCTCCAGTTTCCGCTCCACCTGCTCGTCCGTTCTCACATCGGCGCCGATCTTCCCGGCCAGTTCGCTCATGTCATGGAAGCCGGGATCACGACTGGTCTTTTTTACATGATCCTTTATGACATTCCTTGCGATAAAGTACATCCAGGTCTTAAAATCCCCTTCGCCTGTAAACGTATGCCGCGACCTCAGCATCCGGTAAAACACATTCTGCAGCATGTCCTCACTCGCCTCCTTCTGACGGGTCATGTGAAAAAGGAACCCATAGAGGGGACGGTGGTGCCGGTGGAATAACAGCGCCATCTTATCCAGGTCTCCGGATCTCACCTTTAACATGATCGCATTGTCCGTAAGTGAATTCAAGCAGTTTGTGATTTGTAAGTTTTATAACAATGGAAACTCCCAGCCCGGGAGATCGTTACACAAAAGGGGAATTTTATTTTTTTCCTGCAAATGGGCTAACTTTCCCGGCAAACAAGGAATCGATCATGATCACGTCCACATTAGCCCAGTTACACTGGTACAAGACCATCAGCCCGAACTTCGAAAAAGCCATCAGGTATGCCCTTTCTACTGACTTTTCCACTATTGAAACGGGCAAATATCCGATAGACGGCGAGAATGTCATGGCCATCGTCAACGAATATACCACGAAGCCGGCCTCCGAATGCGACCCGGAAAGTCATCGTGACTATGCCGATATCCAGATCATGATCGCCGGCGCCGAACGCTTTGGCTATACGCCCCTTGAAGATCAGCAAGCCACGACGCCTTACAGCCCCGAAGATGATGTGGCTTTCTATTCCATACCGCCGGAGGAGCTGAGCTATATCACCCTCCAGCCCGGACAATTTATCATTTTTTTCCCCTCCGACATCCACCAGCCGGAGGTCTTCACCGGACAACCCGCATTTGTGCGGAAGGTCGTCCTCAAAGTAGCGGTACAACCGATGGCCAATTTTTCGACGACCTCTGTCGAATAAAACCTTAACTTTCTTCCCAAAACCAGATTGCAACAACCATGAGAACATTCTTTTTCTCGCTGATCTTTTTCGCCGGCCTCCCTGCCTTTTCCCAGAGCCCCGACCAGGGCGGTCCGCTGGCACTGATCCCTGTGCCGGTAAACCTGACGCCAACCGCCGGTTATTTCGAACTTCCCGGCACGGTAAATATCGAGGGGCCGAATAGGAAGGAACTCACGCAGGCCTTGAAGGACTTATCCTCACACCTCAGCTTGCCAACCGGCTTTACAGTATATACGATAACCGAGAAACCCCTCCCTGATGCCAATATCCGGCTCGTTCTGAACAAAACGCCAGAGCCGACACTTGGGTCGGAAGGCTATTATCTGTCGGTCACACCCCAGTTGATCCTCCTCCGGGCCAACCAGCCGGCCGGCCTGTTCTATGGCATCCAGACCCTGCTCCAGCTATTTCCAAAGGAGATAGAAAGCAAGCAGCAGGTGACCCGTAGCTCCTGGCGCGTGCCCTGCGTGACGATCACCGACTATCCCCGCTTCGGCTGGCGCGGGCTCATGCTTGACGTCTCACGGCACTTCTTTACAAAATCGGAAGTCGAAGGCTTTATCGATGAGATGGTAAAATACAAATTCAACCTGCTCCATATGCACCTTACCGATGACGAGGGCTGGCGGGTTGAGATCAAAGGACTGCCCCGTCTCACGGAAGTGGGGGCCTGGAACGTAAAACGCGTCGGTACCTTTGGAAGTTTCGCCGACCCCGCGCCGGATGAGAAAAAAGACTATGGCGGCTTTTATACTGCCAATGACATCCGCGAAATAGTACAGTACGCCAAAGACCGGTTTGTCAATATCCTTCCGGAAGTCGACGTGCCCGGCCACAGCCTCGCGGCCATTGCCTCCTATCCCGAGCTGTCCTGCACCGCCGGCGCCGACAAATACCATGTCCGGTCCGGCGAGAAGATCATGGACTGGCACAAAGGCGGCTTCACGGCCCTCTACGACAATACCCTCTGTCCGGCCAACGAGAAGATCTATCCTTTCCTGGACACCGTCATGACTACGATCGCAGCATTGTTCCCCTTCCCCTATATTCATGTAGGCGGCGACGAATGCGCAAAGAATTTCTGGGAACAAAGCCCTGCGGTCAAACAGTTGATGCAGAAGGAGCACCTCAAGACCATGGAACAGGTACAAAGTTATTTTGAGAAACGCGTCGAAAAGATCGTGGAATCAAAAGGCAAAAAGGTCATCGGTTGGGATGAGATCCTGGAAGGCGGGCTGGCTCCAAACGCTGCCGTCATGAGCTGGCGCGGCGTAAAAGGCGGCATCGAAGCGGCAAAGATGGGTCACTCCGTGGTCATGAGCCCCACGACCTTTTTCTATCTCGACTATATGCAAGGCGATGCCTCCATCGAGCCCCCGGTATATGCTACCTTGCGTCTCAAGACGACCTATTCTTATGAACCCGTTCCCGACAGTGTCGATCCTACATTAATCATCGGCGGCCAGGCCAACCTCTGGACGGAACAGGTCTATAATACCCGCCATATGCAATACATGCTTTGGCCTCGCAGCATGGCCGTTGCCGAATGTCTCTGGTCGCCAAAAGAAAAAAAGGACTGGGATAATTTCGCTGCCCGTGTCGAAGGCCTTTTCCCAAGAATGGATGTCGAACAGGTCAAATATGCACGCTCGATGTTCGATGCCGTCGTCACCCCGAAAAAAGACGTCGCGTCCAATGACTCCGTGACGGTAGACCTTTCCTCCGAAGTAAGCGGCCTGGACATCTATTATAGCTTTGACAATTCAAACCCCGACAACTTCTATCCGAAATACACCGGAACCCTGTTGATCCCCAAAGATGCGGCCTGCCTGAAGGTGATCACCTACCGCAATGGCCAGCCGATAGGACGTCAGCTTGACATCCCGGTTATAGATTTGCAGCGGCGGGTCGGCGTAAGGGAGCCGATAAATACCGGAGACTAAGCAAAAGGCATGAACGATATTTTGGGTTACGCCATGACGGATTATTTTCAGGGGCGTTCCGGCGGAAAACTCTGGGTCCATAACAAATACGGCCCTAAGGAGGAGATGCCCGTGAATATTTATTTCCGTGATATGGAGGCCATGCCCGAGTTGGAATGGATGGCGCTCCAGCAATGCCGGGGGAAGATCCTGGATATCGGCGCCGGCGCGGGCAGCCACGCCCTCGCCCTGCAACAGCTGGGGCAGGACATCACTGCACTGGATATTTCGCCACTGCTGGCGGGTCTGATGGAACAGCGCGGCGTAAAAAAGGTCATCCGTGGAGATTTCTTCGAATTGCCCGTTGGGGCTGAGGGGGCGATGGCCGTCGGCGCCTACGACACCCTTCTACTTCTGATGAACGGGATCGGCCTGGCCTCCACCCTGGAAGGGCTCGACCGCTTTCTGCAAAAAGCAAAACAATTATTGCGCCCCGGCGGGCAGCTGATCTTCGATTCCTCGGATATCGCCTACCTCTATAAAGGCAGACCGCCAAAAGGCCCGGGCTATTATGGGGAGCTCTTTTATCAATACGAATACAAACGACAGCGCTCTGACTGGTTCCAGTGGCTCTTCATCGACAGCAAGACCTTTACTACGATCGCCACGAAAGCGGGTTGGGAGACTGAGATGCTTGCCGAAGACGGGCATGACCAATACCTCGCCCGCTGCCGGTTTCACTAATCTCCGTACCTGACCACCTGGTACCAGGGAATGCCCCATTTGCCTTTGTTCAATAAAACGTCTACGCTATCCTGCGCATTCACGGCCCGGTAGAACGATCCGCTTACCGTAACCTGTTTGCCGTCGGTATACTTTCCCCATGGAGATAGTTCCAGGTAAAAGGTGGTCGATTTGCCATGGTGTTCGTGTTTGCCTGTCACCTCCACGTGCCAGGTCTCGGCGGGTGACCGGTCATAGTGACAATTGGAGTATATCAGTAAGCCATAGCTGTAGATAGCCGCCATGACCACTAGATAGCCGATGGCCACTCCCTTTTGCGCCTCGGAAGCGATCGCATCGCGACAAACAACCACGGCGACAAAGCTCAACAGGGCAGCTATGCCCGCCAGTATCAACCAGGCGGCTGAAGAAAATTCATAGAGGTTGTATCGCATCAATGCATTCAGGCCCGCGCCCATAGTCGGAAAGGTCATCGCGACGAAAAGCGTCGGATAGGGACTGCTCTTTTTTGAATAGAGCCGCAGCAGTCCTTTGAATGACCAGGTAAAATAGACGGCCGCCAACGGAGCGACAAACAACAGCAGCATCACGATCTCGTAAGGCTGCGGATAGAGAAAGGACCAGATCAAAAGGGCAAAACCCACGCCCATGCCGATCATGGCAATCTTGCGGGCCTGTTGCAGGCGCTGCTCCCGCTCCTCCCGCGAGCCGCCATAACGGCTGTCCTCCAACAGCACTTCGGTCTCGGCGGCCCGCTCCCGGGCATCGACGTCTTCAAATTTTTCCTTTATCCAGGTTAAAAGCTCCTTGCGGCGCGCAATGGTATCCGGTACTCTGAGCGATTTTTCGCCGTTCTTCATCACGACGAAAAAAGCGTTCTTATCCCCCAGGCGATAACCGTCGATGTCGGCGAGGAGGATCGAACGCGTCGAAAACGCGCGTTGTATTACCAGCATGTCCCCATCGATAGTGATAGAAAGCCTGTTGACCTCGCGATAGAGGTAGGCGCCAAGCGGTATCAGGAGTACGCCAAAGACAAGGCAGGCCATCATAGCCCCATGCGCGGGCATATGAAAAGCATAGTAGAGCAGGAAAAATCCACCGAAAAAGAAGGCGGCAGCAAACAGGAGGCCGACGATTTTATAGCCCGGGGCGATAGGATATTCGTTCATATCTCAATAAACAAAAAAAATCCGGGCTTTCAAAGCGCGCCACTCTTAGGAATGCACCGATGCGCCCACCCGCGCGCCAAAACCAGACCTTGCAACATTCGGATGGTTGGTCGTCCGGACATTGCGCGGCCCCGCCGGCATATTAGGGGCAGCCTGTGAGTGCGCCGCCGCTGCCGCCGACAAGGCGCCGGCCGCCATCTGGTGAACTGCTGCAGGAAAATTCGCGAACGTCCGCGTAAACAGCGAGCGGATAGGACTCACGCGGACAACCGGCGGAGGGTTCCGGTAAGCATAAAATCCGTTTATATTGAAGTTGACAGTGATCGCCCCGAAAGGTCCTGCCCCATTGTACCAGTCATAATAATCTGGCGGCAGGGCGGACGACTCGACGGGACAAGCATTGGTGGAATCCGGGCGATCGGTATCGGCAGGACCGGGGCCGGGGCCAGGGCCAGGGACGCCGGCAGAAGTTCCGGCGGGGACGTCTGCGGAATAACCAGGGTCTTCGTATCCGGCAGTCTGCTGCGGATATAATGGGCGGTTACAGGCGGCCATCGCCGCCGTGATAAGAACAAGCTGAATGGCGTTTGTCTTTTTCATATCGGTTAGAGGTTAGCGTGTCGGATTATGTGCATTAAAACTAATACATAAACTGGCTGTTTTCAGTTATCGGCTGGTTATATGCTGGTTATTCATTCGTTATCCCCAATAGGGACTTTTTTTATCCCCACAGCACCCGAAGGGCATGCATCGTATCCCCCTAATCGATAATTTCAACCTCTTAACGAATTTGTAGATGCCGATACCGGAACTATCCTATCTCTTCGAAACCGCCCCATCCGTACAGATCATCCGCATGCGCAATGCAACATGGGTGATCCCCTTCCTTTTTAAGGCATTCAAACAAGAAAATACGCTCTCCCTGCCGGAGCCGGCCATCATCAGTCTGTTGGCAGAACAGCTCCGTCATCATTCCGAAGACATAGAAGACCTCGAAGAAGCCCGGATCGAATTTGGTGAAGACGAAGAAAGCCGTGCCCGCAAATACCTTTTCAGCTGGGTGCAAAAACGCCTGCTGCAGGATTTCCCCGACCAGGACGCCGTCACCCATTACCAGCTTAGCGCCCATTCCGAGAAACTATTCCAGTGGCTGCAAAGCCTCGAGAAAAGACAATTCGTCGGCACGGAAAGCCGCTTTCGTTTCCTGTTCCAGACCCTGCGGGATATGGTAGAATATACCGAAGACGATTCGACGCGCCGGCTCCAAGAACTAAAGAACCGTAAGGCCGAGATCGATAAGGAGATCAAAAGACTGGAAATGGGATTCAAGCCGGAGATCTATACGAATGCACAGCTCCGCGAACGCCTGGATTGGTTCACCCGCCTTAGTCATGAATTGCTCAGCGACTTCCGCGAGGTCGAAGACAATTTTAAATATATCCACCGTCAGATCGTAGAACAACATACGCGCGCCGAGGTCAGCAAGGGCAACATCGTCGGTTATGCATTCGAAGCCTATGACTCCCTGCGTAAAAGCGATCAGGGCAAAAGCTTCTATGCCTTCTGGGATTTCCTGGTCTCCCGCGAAGGACAGGAAGAATGGCGTGAGCTGACAGATCAGCTGTTGCAACTCCTCCAGGACCGGGAAATTGCAAGCGATGGAGATTTCGTACAAACAATAAAGAGTCTGCTGCTTCAACAGGGACGAAGTGTCTATGAAGCCAATGACCGGATGGCCGAGAAGCTGAGCCGTATCATCACGGAGAAAGAGATCGCCAGACACCGCCGGTTGAGACGCCAGATCGGGCAGATCAAAGAGCTGGCCCTCCAGTTCATGGATGGCGAAGCTCCGTCCTGCGGGATCGTCCTCAACGAGCCGCAGCCAGTCCGCATGCCCATGGAACGGCGTCTGAACCTGGTGGAAAGACAGGCCAGCCCCAGCGTAAAGCAACCGGCCAATGCCCGCGAAAAGATCGAAGACATGGAACGTTTCAGCCGGCTCCTCGGCACCACCCACATCGATAGAAAACAACTCTGGCAAAAGGTGGAGACAGTACTCCAGCAAAAAACGACCGCTACCCTGGCGGAGGTCATAGAATCCGCCGGACTCGATAACGGCGTCGCCGAAGTCGTTAGTTATTTCGGGTTCCTGCGGGAGAAGGCAAACCGCGTACAAGCCATGCAGGAGATCACCGAGCTCATCCCGCTCGACAGGGCGAAGACAAGTTTCATTGAAGTGCCCTATCTCCTTTTCAGCCGCTAAAAAGAAAAACCATGAGCAACGACAGATCATCCATACTACCTTTTACCCCGGTGTTCATCCGCCTTCTCAAAGGGCCGCTGGAATATCTCGACCGCTCTTCCTGGGAGCAGCTGTTGCAATACCAGGGCGAGCTCACCCGCTTCCTTCAAACGCTGGGGCTGGTGCTCGTACTGGAAAAGGAAGACGGCTACTCCTACCTGGAGCAGGCCCGCCTCGATGAAGAAGAGAATGTAGCCGGCTGGGTCCGCCGCGTGCCCCTTGGCTATGAAGAGAGCATCCTGCTGGTACTGTTGCGCGACATGATGGCCGAATTCGAGGTCGGCGAGGCCACCAGCCGGGAACTCATCAGGAAAAAACGGGAGATAAAGGAATATGCGGAGTTGTTCTTCCGTGAGAACCCAAGCCGCGTCAGGTTCATCCGCGACCTCGACCGGCTTATCGATCGTGCCGAAGAGCTGGGCTTCCTGGAGAAAACGGAGGCCGGCGATCTGGCTGACGAGCAGAAATTCCGCATCAAGAAGATCATCAAAGCGAGAGTGGATAACGAGGTATTGGAAAATTTCAAACAACAACTATCCGAACATGCAGCTGGGCGTATTTAGTACCGATGAGAACAAATCCGGATTTCGTCTGCAGTACATGGAGCTCTTTAACTGGGGCACATTTGACGAACACGTATGGACAATCACACCCGGCGGCGAGACCTCTCTGCTTACGGGAGCCAATGGCAGCGGCAAGACCACCTTTGTCGATGCCCTCCTCACGCTGATCGTCCCCGAAAAGAAACACCGGTTCTATAACCAGTCATCCGGCAGCGAAAAGAAAGGCGACCGAACGGAAGAGTCTTATGTCATGGGCGGCTATGGCAGCGTCCATAGTGAGAATGGCCAATCCAGCAAGACGCTCTACCTCCGCGAGAACAGGGAGCAGGCCTATAGCATTCTGCTTGCCCATTTCTCCAACGAGGCCGAGCAGCATGTGACCCTGTTCCAGGTGCGTTGGTTCAGCGGCGGCGAGATGCGCCGGCTATTCGCCATCGCCCATAAGCCGCTTCACATCGAAGATGATTTTAAACCATTCGATCTCGCGGGCGCCTGGCGACGCCGTCTCGACCAGCAATACAATAAGGGAAGCCGCAAACAAATAGAATGGTTCGACGCCGCCAACCGCTATGCACAGCGTCTGGTCGAAGTACTGGGCATGCAAAGCATGCAGGCGCTCAGTCTCTTCAATCAAACCATGGGCATCAAGGTCCTCGGCGATCTCAACGACTTCATCCGTACCAATATGCTTGAGCCAAAGGACATGGAACAGGAGTTCCAGGCATTGAAAAAACATTTGTCCACCCTGCTGGAAGCCCAGCGCAATATCGAAAAATGCGAAGAGCAGATCCGCCTCCTCCATCCCCTGAAAAAGGCTTTTATCTCCTATAAGGATGAGGCCACCCTCGCCACGCAAGCCAGGCAACAGGTCGAAACGGCAAAGGTGTGGCGCAACTATACCCGCTACCACCTGCTCGACGAACATATCCGCGTCCTGGAAAAGGAAAAGGAGACGGCAAAAATCCGATCTGAAGATCTGCGGCTGCAAATGGAGGCGCTGCGCGATGAGATCAGAACGACCCAAAACCAACTCGAACAGAATAAGGCCGGTCAACGCCTTCACCAGCTGGAAAAAGAAAAAGAGAACCTGCTCGTCCAGGAAAAGGAAGCCGTTGCGGCCCTCGCGAAATTTTCCGGATGGTGCGCAGCCCTCAAACTGGAAGAAACCCAGCCCGCCGATGAGGCCGCTTACCAGCGCATCCGAAAAGAAGCCGAGCGCGCCGACAAACGCCTGGCAACCGAGATCCGTAACAATGAAGAAGACCTCTTCGAATCACAGGACAGGCAAAACAAGCTCAATAAAGAAAAAATCCAGCTCGAAACCGAGCTGAATATCCTTCGTCAAAGCAGGAACAATATCCCGGCGCACCTCGTCAATCTCAGACAAGGACTTTGCTCTTCACTGGGGCTCGACGAACAGGTGCTCCCCTTTGCCGGAGAACTCATGCAGGTGCGCGGCGACGCACTCGACTGGCAGCCCGCACTGGAGAAATTATTAAACCCCTTCGCTCTCCGCCTGCTGGTACCCGACAAATATTACAGGAAGGTCAACAAATACGTGAATACCACCGATCTAGGCGCGAGGCTCGTCTACAACCTGGTCAAGGCCCACGCCCTGCACAAACACGCCGAAGACGGTACCGTCTGGCATAAATTGGAATTCCATCCGGAACACCCCTTGAGCGCCTGGGTCAGCGAGCAGATCATCCAGCAATACGACTATAGCTGCGCGGACAACGAAAAGACATTCGAACGCTACGAAAAGGCTATCACCCTGCAAGGACTAACCAGGAATAGGGACCGCCACGAAAAAGACGACAGACCGGGGCGGAAAGAAGCAGGCCGCTTTGTGATGGGCTGGAACAACGAAAAAAAGAAGGAGGCCCTGCAGCAGCACCGGGCGCAGCTCCTCGCCGAGGCCGGACAAGCCGAAGAAGCCCATGACCGCGCCCAGAAGAAGCGAGACCGGCTTCAGCAGCAGGTTTTCGCGATGCAGCATATCCTCGGCCACGAGTCGTTCAGGCAGATCCATACAGCCGCCATCCGCCAGGCCATTCATAACATCGAAGAGCAGACCGGCAAACTGGAAAAAAGCAGTGACCGGCTACAGGCGCTCACACAACAATTGCAGGCGCTCCGCGCGCACCTGACCGAACAGGAGCGCCAACGCGACGAGCTGCAAAAGAAATGGGTGCTGCATGAAAGGGAACTGGAAGTCTCCGAACTGGAAATGCAAAGCCTCGGCGCCTTTGTGGCCCATCTCACCGGGACTGACAAAGAGCTGCTCCTGCAGTTCCAGCAGACGGGCGGTATCCAGGGCACGGATCTCGGTCTCGACACCCTCGACGCTTGTTTTGACCGGATCTCGGCCGCCGCGCAGCAGGCCACCCGGCAGCACGAAGAGGCGGCCAACAAAGACGGAAGAGAGCTCGACAGGGCCATCCACAAAATAAAAAATCCTCCCCTCGATATCCTCCAGCGTTTCAATGACTGGCCGGCCGATGTCCAACAGCTTCCCGCAGACCGGGAAGAAGCGGCCGAATGGCTGGAATGGCTGGAAAAATTGGAATCGGAGAACCTTCCCCGGTTCAAAAAGGATTTCGAGCGCCTCCTCCACGACACCGCCGTGATAAAGCTGGGGGTGCTGAGCGAAGAGTTGGAGAGTTGGGAGCGAAAGATCAGGAACAGTATCACGACCCTCAATCAATCCCTGAGCGGGATCAACTTCAACCGGCTCCCTGACACCTATATACAGTTGGGCATCCGGCCCGTTACTGATACTGCCATCAAGGAGTTCAGGCACCGGCTGTTGAATGCGCTGCCACAGTCGGCAGATTGGCAGCAGGACAGCTTCGAACAAAAAGCCCTCCATTTCAAACAAAATGTACAGGCGCTTATCGACACCCTCGATGCCAGTGACACCTACCGGGGCCGGGTGCTCGATGTCCGTAACTGGTTCGAGTTCTGGGCGGATGAAAAATTCCGCGAGACGCACGAGCTCAAAAAAACCTACCGCCAGATGGGTCAGCTCTCCGGGGGGGAGAAAGCCCAGCTCACCTATACTATCCTGTGCAGCGCCATCGCCTATCAATTCGGGATCACCAGGGAAGGCCGGAATTCCCGAAGCCTTCGGTTTATAACGGTCGACGAAAGTTTCAGCAACCAGGACGAAGAAAAAGCGACCTACCTGATGCAACTTTGCAAGCAACTGCACCTGCAGCTGCTTGTGGTCACACCAAGCGATAAGATCCAGATCGTCGAGAACTTTATCGCCCATGTCCACCTGGTACAACGGGTGAGTAACCGGCACAGTGTTCTGTTCAACATGACAAAAAAGGAATTGAAGCAGCGCCGGGAGCTTGTTGTCAACCCCTGACCGTCAAGGCCTTACTGTGCGCGTGTCTTATTGCGGTTACAGTGCAATTGTTAATGCACAAAGACTCCGGGCGATTTGTTCTACTTTTATCGGAATGAAGCCGTTCGGTCTATTGATCCTGGCATTACTGGCTGCTACCTTTTCCGCGTTCTCACAAGTCCGGCAGGATTCCAGCTTTTCGCTGCTCTTCAATAGTGGCATCAGCTTCACGCATGCCAACGATCCTCACATCAATCGCTGGCTGGCCAAATACGGATACCCGACGGAGCCACATACGCCCTCGAGCATCAATTTCGAACTGGCGGCCATTCCCTCCAACTCCAGGCTCCTGTACAGCATTCGGC
>Ga0302309_10003310_pt1 | contig 12603 bp, 13 predicted proteins | sample III_Palsa_N1_1_FD_200453 | JGI IMG/M metagenome (GOLD analysis project Ga0302309, IMG submission 200453) | Peat permafrost microbial communities from Stordalen Mire near Abisko, Sweden - III_Palsa_N1_1 | ecosystem: Environmental > Terrestrial > Soil > Palsa > Peat permafrost | place: Sweden... | reverse complement strand
TAGTTTACCTGGCGCTGTTTTTACCCCCTCCGTCTCCTTGCAGTCGACACCTCCCCCTGATTTCAGGGGGAGGCCGGGCGGGGGTAAAGTAGTCGATAGGTACCAGAACGCGCTTCGTCAACTCACCCGGCTTCACTACGCTGGTCGACCTCTCTTCGCCTGCGGCGGAAAGAGGTAAAAAAATTAAGCTTTAAAAAATCAGCGTAATCAATAAATCAGCGTAATCAGCGGTCTATTCGTTATCTATAAAATCTTTTTGCTGTATTTCTACCGTGGCTAAGCTGTTATCGTTTGCTATGTAAATGTGCACGGTGTAAAGGAAATTATCAAACAGGTAAATATTTTTTGTAACATCAGAGCCCTGGAAATCTACACTAAGGCCTGCGCCTTTTGCCTCGCCTATCATTTTAAGCACATAATCTATGTGAGCCGTAGCATAATTTACCTTGCGCAGCAAAGCCCCGTTATCAGAACGGATGCCATCGCCAATAACTACATCTTCAAGTTTGTTTTGGTTTTTGGTTTCGTAATGCACAATAGAAAGGCCTTTTACATCCTGCTCGTACAAGCGTTTAAACGTTTTGCCGGCGTTAAAAAAATTGTAGGCCTGGTCGTTAGTGAGGTTGCTCAGGTTTATTAAATCGTAAAGCGTAATGCTTTGCGCATGCACAAATGCCGGGCAAAAAAATAAGGCCAATATAACCAGGTACTTTTTCATCAATGTTATACACCAAATATAAGTTTTTATGTGTTAAATGCAATAAGCATAAGTGGTTAGCTAAAATTCGATAAAAACTTAATGAAAATTTTTACGGTGCCAGGCAATTACCAGCAATATCATGCGATTATAGGTTAACAGGCCTTCGGGTTGGTTATTGGCCTTTAAAAAACCGTTATAAAAAACACTGCTTATCATTTCGGCAGGGCCGGCGTAGGCCATCCAGTATTTTCGTTCGGCAACAAAATCCTGGTGCACTGCGGGCGATACCCGTAGCTTCAACTGCTTTTGCTGTACCGAATCGCGCATATGTAAATCCTGCATAAACTCTCCAACTACCTCGTAATAGGCCGAGTAGCGCAACAGGCGGTTATTTGATTTTACACCTGCCAAAAAGCCCACAAAATTTGCTTCATCCTCGGGCCCGTAACCCATTTGGTGCGAAAGCTCGTGGCAAACCACAAAGGGCCGTAAAAACACCGGCATCTGGTAGTTCATTTGCGATTCGGTGGTAAAAGGGTTGTAATAGCCCGATGTACCCATATAGTTTATCAAATGCGTAAACAGCGATGGCTTTATCTTGGGGTAATAGGTGCGAAAAGCGGTCGAACTATCCGAAAGCATGTTTACTGCCGCTATGCCTACCTTAAAAATAGTATCGTTAGGCTGCGCCAAATCCGCAGGCTTTACACGGGCGCGGGTGGCATTTGCGCTGTCAATAAATTCGGTAGTCAGTTTTATTAGTTCGGGTGTGGTGTAGCTGGTATCGGTTAGTTTAAGGCGTTCGGCTGCCGATGGGCGGTAGTAGTTAAGTCCCCACAGTAAATAAAACGCCAGCGAGGCCCCCTGCATCCAAATAATCACCGTAAAAAATAAAATGAGGGCGGGTTTAAACTGCTTTTTAAACAACAGCCCGATTAGCTTGATAAAAGCGTAAATAATAAGCGCGATAATTACCAGGTATATCACGTCGCCCAGGCTAAATGGCAGCAGGTTAAAAATGGGGTGTAGTATGCGGCATATCCACAAGTAAACCCCTTCGGAATAATACCGCTCAATGGCGGCCGGATGATTTTCCAGTAATTGCAACAAAAACAAAGCTATTGCCAGTAATACAATGGTTACCAGTTTAACCTTCACTCTGTTTTTGCGTGTTTTTTTGCGCATGGTGCTTTGAGGAATGTATTAGTACGGTGCAGACAATGTTTTATTGTGATTGGCCACCGGCATAAATCCTATTTCTCCAGCACTAAAATATCCTGGAAGAAAACACCCGGCGCTTCTTTCCAGTTGCCCGGGTAATATTGGGTTAATTTAAGGCCCGAAGTTTCCAGCAACAGATCAAGACCTTTAGGCGTAATGCCGATAACATCCTCGGGATTTTGGGCGAAGGCTGTAGTAAACCAATTTTCGGAACCGTACGCGCTTATATCAAACACCCACTCTTTTTGATTGGTGTTATGAAACCTGCCGTTTTCATTTTTCCTGATGGGCAACGATGCTTTATAATCATCATCCAGCAAAAAAATAGTGACTATAGCTTTACCACCCGGTTTTAATACCCTGTGGATTTCCTTCAGGTAAAATAACCCATCCTTCTCGCTCATATGCGTCCAAACCGATAGTGCAGTTACCAGGTCCTGCGAGCCATCGGCCGTTGGCCAGGGCTTTAATATGGGCGATTGATCGCTGGCATAAGTGGGGTTAGCTACATCAAAATGCACAAAGTTGTAATTGCTGAGCGTGTAATGCGATTTGCAAAAATTTATATCATCGGTCATTACGTCAATGCCGGTATATTCGCCGCCATCAGCGGTAAAAGGCTCGGATGATATACCCAGCAAACCCGTGCCGCAGCCTATATCCAATATCTTATTGCCTGTTTTTTTTGCCAGCGTTTGGTACATCACCGTTTGAAAAATACCGATAACGTGTGCCCACTCCGCATAAGATAGTTTGCCACCGCGCCGGTTTTTGTAATCGGGTATCAGCCTTATATTTTTTGTACGCCTGATGTGGGTTTTGTCGGTATCGCGAAAAAGTTTGTCGATATACGGGAATAGTTTATTGCTCATAAATAAAATTGCTTTTAATATTAAACCGTTTGCGGGGCAGGTAAAGGTAAAAAAAACCAAATAACTTGCGCTTAACAACCTTGTTACTCAATTAGATTGGCTTTTGAGATTATAAAACCGCCAAAAAAAGCTTTTTCATCAATCAATTTATAACCGTACTGTTCAAAGCATTGGTTAATGGGCGGAAGTTTGCTTGCTTCTATGCCGCAAAGCACCTTAAAAAACACAAACATAGTTTTTAGCAAAACCGACTGCCACCATTTACCGCTAAGCTGGAAACTGGTGTTTAGCCATAAGCCGCCGGGTTTTAGGCTTTGATGGATATGGTTAAAGAGCTTGTTTAAATTTTCTTCGGTAAAGTTATCCAGTAAAAATGGAGTTAATACGGTATCAAACTGAGTAGTGATAACCGTATCTTCTATCGCGCCGGTTATAAATGTTACTTTATTTGCCCCTGCATTTCTTTTTCGGGCTAATGCCATCATATTGGCCGATACATCAACATAAGTAATATCCATGCTTGATGGGTGTATTTTGCTTATCTCTTCCAGTATCCAGCCGGTGCCTCCGCCAACTATTAAAACCCGGCTGTTGGGCGTAATGTGCTTTAATAAATATACCTGGGCATTTACCAGCGCTTTGCCATAAACCAATCGCGCCAGCGCATCATAAAACCAGGCCGCGTTGTTAAAATTGGCTGCCATTATAAGCGGTTAAATGCCAGCAACAGTATATATTGAAGTATCAGTACGCCATCTACAAAAAGTGAATAGTAGTATTCGTTTTTTTCCCATTTCGATTTAAAAATGAGCCAGCCAGCCAAAATAGCAGTTAATGTTAGCGCGTAAAAATCGGGGCTAAAACCGTTGTTTCTGAACATAAATAACAACACCACGTAGCCCGCCAGCAATACCAGGCAAAACAGGTATGCCTTTTTTTCGCCATATAAAACGGGGATGGTTTTTAAGCCCGATTGCTGATCGTGAAATAAATCGCGGATATCAAAAGGTATGGTTAGTGCACCTATAAATAAAAAGCGTTTGGCAATCAATATAGTGGTATCGCGCATGGAAATATGGCTTAAATGCAAATGCTGGGCTTCCATTAAAGGCAGCAGCACGGTACTCATAGTCCAGATTAAGGTAATTAAAAACTGCTTTAGGCCGGGGATATTGCGCAGGCCAAACTTTTTATCGCCCAGGGTAAAAAGCGGCAGACTGTAGGCAAAGGAAATAATACCTAAAAAAACAAGGAGGATTTTTGATTCGGCTGATAAAAGAAAAATCAGCGGCAATAAAGATAGTGTACAAACAATAGTGATGGTAACCATTAACCGGTAATGGGCAAAATACCAGCGCACACGCTTATAACTGGAGTTTTGGGGCTGGGGTTGCTTGATAAGTAGCATGCTGAAATTGTATATCACCATGGTACAGCTAAACAACAGGCAAAGCACCGAAACTACCGGTTTTGCACCTATTAAGAAAAAAGTAACCAAGCCTTGCGCTATAGCGCAAAGGGCCATAAAAATATTGCTGAACAGGATAAAATCAAGAACCGGCTGAAATATTTTTTTCATTGACGATAAAAAGACAAGCCTGCATTTTTGTTAAGGGGAAACATGCGCGGCTTATCTATCAAATATCGTAAACTCCGGCAATATTACAACGGGGATAATTGTAATATATATGTTTGAGTGTTAGGAACAGACTTACGAAGTTTCTAAAACTTCGTAAGTCATGTGCAATTGGCAGTTTTAATACCTTTCGTCATCGATATCCAAATCGTCGTCATCGGGTTCCAGGTTAAACAGGCTGTTAAACATGTCCGAAAAAGCGAAGCCGTTATCCAAAAAACCTTTGCTTAGTTGCGAGAATTCGGCCAGGCCGTGCAGTACAAACTCCATGAGCAATAGCTGCTGGTTCTCGCTTAGCGTTGGGTGGAATTTTTTAACCAAAGCCTTTAACCCGGTTACGGAGCTGAGGGATTTTTTATATTCGGCCAATGGCAAATCGTCCAGTACGGATAAATTATTTCCGTTGCTAAACCAGTTGATAATTTCGGCATAGGGGTTTGGCGTTTTGGCCTTTTTGGCTTTTTCCGGGTCGGGGAAAAATTGCACTAATAAGGTCTTGATAGCCTTGCCTATCAGCATATTGGCAACTTTGGCGGGGCCTTCCAGCTCGCCTTCGTAAACCAATTCAATTTTACCGGTAATAGCGGGAATAACGCCTAAAAAGTCGCATATGCGTACAAAGGTGCTGGCTTCGTGATTAATAATCATGCGCCGCTCGGCGTTGCTGATTAAATTTTCATAGGCCGATATAGTTAAACGTGCCGATACGCCCGATTTTTTATCAATGTACTCAGAATTACGTGCTTCAAAAGCAATTTGCTCCACCAGGTTCTTTACCAAACCATCAGCTTCAACGGCTACTTTTTGCTCGGGACTAAGCAAAGCTTCCTGCTGGGTTATTTTGCGGGATATTTCAACCGAGCGCGGGTAATGCGTTAATATCTGGCTCTCAATCCTGTCTTTTAAAGGTGTTACTATCGAACCACGGTTAGTATAATCTTCGGGGTTGGCGGTAAACACAAATTGCAGATCGAGCGGCAGGCGCAGTTTAAAACCGCGTATTTGGATATCCCTTTCCTGCAAAATATTAAATAGTGATACCTGTATGCGTGCCTGTAAATCGGGCAATTCGTTTATAACAAAAATGCCCCTATGGGCACGTGGTATTAAGCCGAAGTGTATAACCCGCTCATCAGAGTAAGTCAGCTTCATGGTGGCGGCCTTTATGGGGTCAACATCGCCAATTAAATCGGCAACGGTAACATCGGGCGTAGCCAGTTTTTCGGTATAGCGCTCGCTGCGGTGCAGCCAGGCAATAGGTGTGGCATCACCTTTGGCTAAAACCTCGTTATGCCCAAACCATGATATAGGAGCCAATGGATCGTCAAACAATTCCGAGCCTTCTATATATGGTATATACTCATCCAACAGGTTAACCAGTAAACGGGCAATACGTGTTTTTGCCTGCCCGCGCAAGCCCAGTAGCAAAATATTGTGGCGCGAAAGTATAGCAGTTTGCAAATCGGGTATTACCGTATCCTCAAAACCGATAATGCCTTCAAAACCACCCTCACTTTTTTTCAATTGGGTTATCAGGTTGGCCCTTAATTCGTCTTTAACCGAGCGGCTGCGGTAATCTGTTTTTTTTAACTGGCCGAGGGTTGTTATTTCTTGTTTGTTCATCTTTTTAATTTGATGATTTGAAAATTTGATGATTTGAAAATGAAAAAGGAATCTTCAAATTTTCAAATCAACACATTTTCAAATCAAATATCATCTCACCGTTTTTCTACGGTTGCGCGCGTAATCTTCAAAAATGTATTCGCCTAAATTATTAAGCGAACTGTAAAATGCCTTGCCGCCGTTTGTTTCGGTAAACTTGCGTACAAACTGCTGCAGGTACGGGTCTTTGGCTATCATAAATGTGGTAATGGGTATTTTTAACCTTTTACATTGCGCGGCCATGTTAAGGGTTTTGTTTACCACTTTCCTATCCAACCCAATGCTGTTCTTATAATACTTGGTGCCTTCCTTTAAGCAGGTGGGCTTACCGTCGGTTATCATAAATATTTGCTTGTTGTGCGTTTTACGGCGGCGAAGCAAATCGGTAGCCAGTTCCAAACCCGCATAGGTATTGGTATGGTATGGGCCCACCTGTAGGTAGGGCAAATCCTTTATAGTAATAGGCCATGCATCATTGCCGAAAACCACAATATCCAATGTGTCTTTTGGGTATTTGGTTCGGATGAGTTCGGCCAGCGCCATGGCTACTTTTTTGGCAGGGGTAATCCTATCCTCGCCATATAATATCATGGAGTGTGAGATATCAATCATCAGCACGGTTGAGGTTAGGGTTTTATAATCCATTTCCTCTACCTCCAGGTCGCGTTCGGTCATCATAAAATCGCCTATGCCGTGGTTAACCTGCGCGTTGTGGATAGATTGCGTCATATCTATCTGGTCCAAACTATCGCCAAACTCAAACTCGCGACGTTCGGCATTTTTTTCATCACCCTGGCCCGATTGCGGCGAACGGTGATTGCCTTTACCTGATTTTTTTAGTTTACCGAAAATCTCTTCCAGTGCCGATTGCCTTATCCCCTGCTCGGCCTTTGCTGTTATCCTGAATTCGCCGTTTTGCTTATCTTCATCCAGATAGCCTTTTTGTTTAAGCTCATCAATAAAATCACCCATGCCGTAATCGTCATTGGTGAGGTTATATTGCTTATCCAACTCGTTCATCCAGGCCAAAGCTTCGCCTGCATCGCCCGATGTATAGTTGAGCAATTCCAGGAACAATTTTAGTAATTCGTCAAATCCGCCTTTGGGAATTTGGTTGGGTTTAAAGCTTGAAAATCCAAAACCGCGCATGTTATACCTTTCTGATATAAAGAAACGGATAATTTTTATGAAAAGTTTTGTGGCGGCTGTTTTAAATGGAATTGTTAGGCAGGCATGACAAACCGGAAGGAATTAAGTAGCAGTTAATAGTGGCAGTTGCAGTAAATAATAAAAACTGCTGCTACTGCCACTACTACTGCTACTAACAATAAACTGCCGGACATCCGTTTGCAGCAAAACGGGTCGGCAACAGGTTAATCTAACTATTGAATTTGCAGTTGACGCGTTGGTTTTGTCTCGAAAGATGAACCCAGCACGTAAGTTTTTTTATCACAGGCGTTACACCTGTATCTTTTAATAGGTAACCAGAACAATGTTGCTTTAACCAGCATTCCACGCCTGGCACGTGTGTCTAATTTGCCTATACCGCATTTTTTACACGCTCTTCTTTGAATTGCACTTGATTCCATACTACTGTGTCTTTTTATAGTTTCGATCAAAAGTTTTAATAAAATTAGTACTAAACTTAAAAAAAAGGTAATTTTTTAGGTGGACAAAAGATGGACAAATTAACTCTCCATTACTTATTTTGCCTGGCGCTAAAATCATTAATGGCTTTTGAAAGGATTTCTTTACTAACAGGTTTTGGCAAATATGCTTCGGGGAGGCTTTCCATGGCGGCATTAATCATATCAGAACTGGCTATTGATGATTGATAAAAAAATGGTATGTGCAGGTGCTTTTTTATAAATAGCCCTAAATCTACACCCGTCTTTTTCCCTTCTAAAATTATGTCTGTTATCACTAAATCAACTTTCAGTGTAGGTAATTCAGTAACCGCCTTATTATAATTAACAGATGTACCGCATACACTATGGCCCAGGCTTAAGAGCATGTGTTTTAACGATGCCGCAATTAGCAGGTTATCTTCTACTATATAAATATTTAATTTGTTATTCACCAACACAAAGGTAATTATCTAACTAATGGTTAATGAACAATTGGGGTGGACAAATACAGGACAAATTAATTAGCGGTGTGTGCTATTAAACATCGCCCAGGTTTTCGATACCTATTTTTTTACGCAGGCGCTGTTTGGCTTTTTTTATCCCTTCAACGGTTATCCCCAGCATATTAGCCATCTCCGAATTATTAAGGCCAAGCTTTACAAGGGTAAGTATCCGCGTATCGGTTGAGGAGAGGTGCTGGTAATTTTTGTTAAGCTTTACAAAAAAGCCCGGGTACACCGTTGAGAAAAGTTTCTTAAAATCATGCCAGTTATCATCGGTCATGATGTGGGCTTGCAGCAATTTTTCAAGATGGTTGGCGTCCGACTTATCAAGCGTTTGCTTACTTAATTTATCAACCTCGCCCTTAAAATCTTCAATTAAGTAGTTTTTTTGCCGCAAGTTTTCTGTAAAAAGCTTTAATGATGCCTCCGCGCTTTTTAATTCTTCATCCACCACCCTTTTTTCGGCTATCAGTATTTCTTTGTCTTTCTCGCTTTTTAGCCGCTGCCGGTTATATACCAATACCGAAATTATAACCAGCAGCCCGCACACGGCTATAGCGGCATCCGTTTCAATAGTGTGTATTTTTTCCTGTGCCTGTATTTTGTTTAACTGGGTAGTGTGCTTATCCGCTTCCCAACTTAGTTTTACTCTCTCAACTGCCGTTACGTTATCACGCTTTGCCATGCTATCCTTATCCTGCTCAAATAGTTTACGGTACCCTATTGCTTCTTTTACACGCCCCAATTGTTCGCACAAATCCGATTTCAAATCATAATAATTTGCCCGGTAAGGCAACACATCGTATTTACTGGCGCGCAATAAGTAATCGGCAGTGTCTAATTGTTTATTAGCAGCCGCAAAAGCTTTGTTATCGATATTTATTTTTATAAGGCGCAATAAAGCTATAGCACCATTCAACGTTTCACCGTACCTTATAGAGGTATAATAATCTGTTTGGATGTAGGGCAGCGCCTTTTTATAATCGCCCTTTAAAAAATAAACCGAGCCTATATTACCTCTTGATATGGCAACCCAAATAGTATCTTTTATAGCTATGCTCATATTAAGGGCGGTATTAAAGTAATTTAAGGCTTGGGTAAACTGGCTGTAATTACGGTAAATAAGGCCGATGGTATTAATGATATTAATTTTATCCCGCTTATTCTGCGGTATATATTTAAGGGCTGTTTCCAGGTTTTGCCTGGCATTATCGTAATCGCCAACGCTGTAATAAAAATCGGCAACATGCGACAGGTAAATACTGATATCGGGAATATTAGTATAACCTACCTGGTTAAAAATTTCCTGTGATTGCAAAAAATAGCCGCAGGCCAATACATTACGTTTAAAATTAAAATAATACAAGCCAAGCTGATGCAGGTAAAAACCCTTTTCGAACAGCATATCATTTGCTGCCGCGAAATTAACTGCCTGTTTGTAATAGGCTGTACTGGTAGCATTAAAGCCGCGGTTTACCGAGTAATAATCGGCACGCATTTCAAATACGGCGCACTGCAGGGATTCATCGTTGAGGCTTTTGGCGAGGGCATTTAACTTATCAAGGGCAAACATTGCTGTGCCCACGGGCTCGTGGCGAAAGTTAAATTTGTAAATAGTATTGGCTGCTGCAACCCTGTTATTTTGCGGCACTTGCCTAAGCGTATCAAAAACATTTGCACGAACAGCAACCGTATCATGTACCTGGCAATATGCTTTATGCTGATGTAGAATAAGGAAACAAAAGGCAAATAAAAATTTTGCCGTAATTTTCATATAATCACACCAACCATTTTTTGCAGCTAACACAAAGTTTTTAATTGCTAAAGATTTATTAAGGTTGAATTGCGTATCGGCTAACAATAAAAGTGATGCTAATTTAACTGTTTAAATTTAACACTAAAGAATTCTTTTAGCAATAGTTAACATTTGTGGATGATAAGGTTGTTTAGCTTTGCTTTATAGCGTTAATCTCATCCCAATTGTACGCAGGATTGGCGCCGCGTTTACCGGTTACAAAAGCGCCTATGGCACAGGCATTTTGCAATATTTGCGGCATGGGCTGTTTATTTAATATACCGGCAATAAACGTGGCTAAAAAAGCATCGCCGGCACCTACGGTGTCTTCTACCTTTACTTTAAAGCCGGGATGCTCAAAAAAGTCGTGATCGTGCCAGATGATGGCGCCGTTTTCGCCGCGGGTTACGCAAATGGTTTTGGCGTGGTATTTAGCATGAAATTCGCCAATCATATCCTTTAAATTACTGCTGCCACCACCTATGAGCAAGGCCGCTTCCTCCTCGTTCATCTTTACTACTGTGGCACGGGCGGCCAGCGTTTCGATGGTAGCGCGGGTATAATGCGGCGCGCGCAGGTTTACGTCAAATATGCGCAGGGCGTTGGTTTCATCCAGCAGGTTTAACAGGGTATTGCGGGTAGCCTCGGTACGGCAGGCTAAACTGCCAAATACTATTGCCGATGCATTTATCGCCGCTTCGGTTAGCGTATCGTTAGTTTGTATGTTATCCCACGATACGGGTTCGGGAATAATGTAAGTTGCCTGGTTGTCTTTATCCAGTTGCACGGTAACCTGGCAGGTGGGTAATGTTTCGTCCTGCTGTATAAGGGGCGAGTACAGGTTATTGGCCTGTAAAAATTTAATGAGCCCGCGGCCGGGCGCATCTATGCCAACACTGCTTGCAAAGGCTACAGGTATTTTTTGCTGTTCCAAATGGCAGGCCACATTCATTGGCGCGCCGCCGGCTTTTTTCTCATCGCCAAAGGTATCCCATAAAACTTCGCCGAAGCATAGTACTTTTTTGTTCATAGATGCGGGTAAAAGCAGAAAGCTTAAAGGTAAAAGCTTTTTTTAATGATTTTTATTTTTTTGCGAGGGACTTACGTTATAAAAAGCTCCGTGCTCTCTGTGCCTTCCCCTTCGTGCCCTCTGCGGTTAAATTTTACCACAGAGGGCACTGAGATTGGAACACAGAGTGTACTAAGCAATATATGATGGCTTTTAATTAAGCGGAGTAAACCGGGTAATCGGTATACCCTTTTTCATCAGCCGTATAAAATGCATCCATGTGTAAATCGGCGCTCAAAGGCTCATTATTTTCATAACGTTCAACCAAATCAGGGTTATTAATGAATGGCCTGCCGAAACCTGCTAAATCAGCAAGGCCACTTTCAATATCCGCCTCAGCGGTTTCTAAGGTGTGGCCACCCGATTGTATGTAAATATTTTTAAAGGCGTGGCGTATGGTTTGCTTAATAGCCAAAGGCACTTCGGGACCGCCCATTGCAGAGTGATCTACCACGTGCACATAGGTTATCTCAATTTTGTTTAACTCTTCGGCCAGGTATTTATAGGTGGCATCAATTTCGGGGTAATGCGGCATATCGCTGGCAATGCCGTAAGGCGATAAACGGATACCGGTTTTTTCCTTACCAATGGCAGCGGCTACTTCGCTTACTACTTCCAGCACAAAACGGGCACGGTTTTCAATACTTCCGCCATAATTATCTGTACGTATGTTGCTTATGGGCGATAAAAACTGCTCCAGCAAATAACCGTTGGCGCTATGCAGTTCAACCCCGTCGAACCCTGATTTTATGGCATTTTTCGCGGCAGTTACAAATTCGGCTTTGGTGCTCGCCAGTTCATCGGCTGTCATGGCTTTTGGGATGGGGAAATCCTGCATCTGCTGGGTATCGGTCCACATTTGGCCTGCCGGTTTTACGGCAGATGGGGCCAGTACTTCGGCACCCTCAGGCAAATTTAACAAATGGCTAATACGGCCGGTATGCATTAACTGCACAAATATCCTTCCGCTTTTATCATGTACAGCTTTGGTTACCTTTTTCCAGCCCTCAACCTGCTCGTCGCTAAAAATACCGGGTATACGTGCATAACCCAAGCCATTTGGCGATGGTGATGTGCCTTCGGTAACAATTAAACCGGCACCGGCCCGCTGGCCATAATATTCAGCCATTAAATCATTGGGCACATTGCCAATAGCGCGGCACCTGGTCATGGGCGACATAACGATGCGATTTTTTAGTTCTATAGTTCCTAATTTTATAGGGGTAAATAATTTGTATGCAGTCATTGTTATTTTAATTATTGTTTAAACATGTAAATGTAGAATAGTTGTAGAATAGTTTATATTTTGTTTGCGCGGCATTTTTAAAAATGACATGGGGATGGTGGAGGTTGGTATTTTGAGGATTTTTTGTAGGTTTAGATTGCCAAATCTTAAACATCAATTATGACATTTATAAAAGTTCGTTTCCGCAAAAATATACTGTTATTAATAATACTATTAATTATTAGTTCATGTGATGTTTTTGACACTCATAAACATATAACAGGACACTATT